>TARA_B110000238_G_scaffold70910_1_pt1 | contig 17280 bp, 12 predicted proteins | sample TARA_B110000238 | Tara Oceans TARA_B110000238 (sample SAMEA4397569) | marine metagenome | biome: Polar Biome; feature: [SRF] surface water layer (ENVO:00010504); material: water (ENVO:00002006), including particulate matter (ENVO:01000060) such as... | depth 5 m | reverse complement strand
AGTTACCATGGCAGATTCTATTAAACATTTTACTGGTTTTGACATTAACGGTAAGACAGAAGATGAAATAAGGACTGCAGCAAAATCAATGAAAATTGATGTGGATGAAACCATGGGAAAAGGAAAGTTAATTGATGAAATTTTTGGTGAAAAATGTGAGGGAAACTATATTCAGCCAACTTTTATTACTGATTATCCAAAAGAAATGTCTCCGCTATGCAAAGAACATAGAGACAACCCAGAATTGACGGAACGTTTTGAGTTGATGGTTTGTGGGAAAGAAATTGCCAATGCATATTCTGAATTAAATGACCCAATAGACCAACGTGAGCGTTTTGAACATCAGCTAAAATTAGCTAAAAAAGGGGATGATGAGGCTACCGAATTTATAGATGAAGATTTTTTACGAGCGTTAGAATACGGAATGCCACCAACCTCTGGAATGGGAATTGGTATGGATCGTTTAATTATGTTTTTAACAAACAATCAATCAATACAAGAGGTTTTATTCTTTCCGCAAATGCGACCTGAACAAAAAGCGCCTTCTATTGAACTAAATGATGAAGAAAAAGCAGTTTTGGCAATCATTACGAAAGCAGAAAAAATAGATTTAAACGAATTGAAATTGCAATCTGGTTTGTCAAACAAAAAATGGGACAAAACCATTAAGGGATTAACTAAAAAAGAGGTTGCTAAAGTTTCTAAAACTGATGCAGGTTTGTTTGTGGAGGCTTTATAATATTCTATTATTCTTGCGATAATAATGCCATACAACATTTAATAAGTGGCAGTTATAATAAATATAGCTAACGAAAATTTAATTTTCGCTAGTTATATTTTTAACGATTCTGATTTTAAAGAATGTTTAAAATAACTAAACTTTACTTCCTAATTATCTTTGTTAGTTATTGCATGCAAACAAACGCGCAATATTTTGTAAGTATAGAATCTGGAGTTGCATTCACAGGGTTAAATGATATTAGAAAAGGTAGCGATGGAACACTTTTATCGTTAAAAAATGACCTAAAAAGTCCTACAAGTCCATTTTTGAGACTTCGTTTTGGGCTTTTACACAATGAAAAACATCTCTTTTCTTTGCTGTACGCACCTTTAAAATTAACGGCTACTGGTTCTTTAAGTTCTAATATTATCTACGATGGAATAAATTATGAGGCCAACTTACCGTTAGAGGCTGTTTACAAATTCAATTCGTATCGTTTCACCTATAATTATAGAATTATAAACACCAATACTTTCAAATTTGGGTTAGGCTTGTCTGCTAAAATTAGAGATGCAGGTTCATCATTAAGAAATTCAAATCAATTTAGTGAAGATTTTAATGCAGGTTTTGTGCCTCTGATTAATATTTTAACCACTTGGCAAGTTTCTAAAAAGTTTGGTTTTGAACTTTTTGGAGATGCTCTTGGGGCGCGCCAAGGAAGAGCTATTGATGTTGCTTTAACCACAACCTATAATTTTACCGAAAGTGTACAAGGTAATTTAGGATATAGAATTTTAGATGGTGGCTCTGATGGAACAAGTAGTTATAACTTTGTTCAATTTCATTTTGCAGTTGTTAGTTTAACGTATCAATTCAAAAAAAAGTAAGGCAATACTATTTTCTATTTTACCAAAGAAATATTTTAATTGGCAAAACTGATTACAATCGAAAGTCCAAAAATATTTTTGGTGAAGCCGGTAAAACTTATAATAAAAAACAATTAAAAGTAAACCATAACCAGAAATCTAAAGATTTAAATTTTATCAATTTCAAAAATTATTAGTTGCTAAAAAAACACTAATTTTGCAAAAAATTATTTGTTTTGGTAAAAATAGGCAATATAGAACTTCCAGATTTCCCACTTTTATTAGCACCCATGGAAGATGTCTCAGACCCTCCATTTAGAGCTTTGTGCAAAGAAAATGGTGCAGATGTTGTGTACACAGAGTTTATTTCATCAGAAGGCTTAATTAGAGACGCTGCAAAAAGTTTGATGAAACTAGATATTTATGAAAAAGAAAGACCTGTAGGAATTCAGATTTTTGGAGCCAATTTAGAATCGATGTTAAAAACGATTGAAATTGTAGAGAAATCAAATCCAGATATTATTGATATCAATTTTGGTTGTCCTGTAAAAAAAGTGGTTTCTAAGGGCGCAGGTGCTGGGATTTTAAAAGACATTGATTTAATGGTTTCACTTACAGAGGCCATGGTTAAACACACCGATTTACCAATTACAGTAAAAACTCGGTTAGGTTGGGATCATGATTCTATAAGAATTGTTGAAGTTGCAGAGCGATTGCAAGATGTAGGTTGCGCAGCCATTTCTATTCACGGTAGAACGCGAGCACAAATGTATAAAGGTGATGCCGATTGGAAACCTATTGCAGCTGTAAAAAATAATCAAAGAATGCACATTCCTGTTTTTGGTAATGGTGATATTACAACCCCAGAAAGAGCAATGATAATGCGAGATGAATATGGTTTAGATGGTGCAATGATTGGCAGAGCTTCCATCGGTTATCCTTGGTTTTTTAAAGAAGTTAAGCACTTTTTTGAAACAGGAGAACATTTAGCCAAACCAACAATTTATGAGAGAACGCAGGTTGCAAGAAGACATTTACAAATGGCAATTGATTGGAAAGGCGAACGTTTAGGTGTTGTAGAAACTAGAAGACATTATACAAATTATTTTAAAGGAATTCCACATTTTAAAGAATATAGAACTAAAATGGTCACCTCAGACGACCCGAAAGATGTTTTTCAGGCTTTTAATGAAGTTGAATTAAAGTTTGGGAATACAATTATTTCTGATATTTATTAATTTTTCTACTAATCTATATTTTTTCGATTTCTATCGATAGTCTTTTGATTTCTATCTGAATAAATTCAATAGATCAGCATATTGTTTTACATTTAATTATTGCATTAAATTAGTACTAATTAATTTAGACCTTTTAATAGTAAAGATTAAATGAAACATAAAGTAAGTCTCGTCTACAAACTTTAGAGATCACTAAAAAGAAACATTTTAATCGTAAAACAAGTAATCTATCTAGCTAGATTTATTAAAAAAAGTGCTTTACATCAATCTATTAAAGATTGCATTAAAGACTCTAAATTATTTATATTTATGAGGTGATTTTATCATCTCTTCAAGACTTTAAAGCTACTTTTCTATAAACTCTTTAGAAATTCTACTACTAGCAATTCTAGCAGCTAAAAAGCCTAGAATAGTTATGGTTAAAAAAACGATGAATAAATTTATAAATCGAAGTTCAACTGGATATGGTAAATCTTCTACAATCATCAATAATCCGTATTTATTTTGAAGCAAAACTAAAATTATTCCAAGCACTAATCCTATGATCATTCCAATAAAAGTGAGCAAAAAGCCTTGAAATATAAATACTTTTTTAATCTCTTTAATCGTTGCACCTAGACTGAATAAAGTTTTTAAATTATTCTTTTTATCAATAATCATCATCATAATTGTACCACTTACGTTAAACAAAGCAATAATTACAATCAATGTAAAAATGAGATAAGAAACAAAGTTTTCTGTATTGATCACCTTATAAAAAACTTCATTCAATTGCTCTTTAGTTTGTACTTTATAAGTATTTCCCAATGCTATTTGAAGTTCATCAGCAACTTTATCTGAATTTGAAGCCTTTATCAATTTTAACTCCAATGCCGTTACTTGATTTTCTTTGAATTTCAATAAATCTTTAGCCTGAAACAGAGTAACAAAAACAAATTTACTTTCAAAATCTTCTGTACCTGCATACAAACCGACAATTTGAACATTGCTTTTATAAAATGCATTTATCGGATTGATAAAACCTATTCCTGGTTTTGGCACCATAATCGATAAAGGTTCTCCAAAACTCCGAACTCCCAAAGAAAGTTTTCTAGCAATTGTTCTACCCACAACTGCGGTATTCGTATATTCATGCTCTAACCAATTACCCAAACTTAAGGCAGCGTCTATATTTGTAATTTGAGTATAATTTTTTTCTACTCCCTTTATGTAAGCAATTTCATTTTTATCATTATACTCCAAAAAAACACGCTCTTCGATGATTTTAGAACTGGCTTCTACTGCCTTGTTATTTTCAAGAATACTAAAAATATCGTCAGTAACAAAAAAAGATTTTCCTTTTACAGCAGTAATTTTTATATCTGGATCAGAAGCATCTAATAAATTATAGCTAAACGTTCGCAAACCTGAAAAGCCTGAAAGGATAATGAATAGCACCAGCGAACTCACAATAACTGCAAAAGAAGCAATTATGGTAATAATATTTATTGCATTATTACTCGTTTTAGTAAATAAATATCTTTTAGCTATGTATAGAGAAAAATTCATACTGCTGTCTGCGCTCTATATAATATCTTAAAAGTTCATTATTTTTTACGTCTTGGTAAAACTTCTGGATTCTTTATTGGGTTCTCGTCTTCACCCTTTAAAGATTTATCAATCTCTTCTAAATAATCGAGTGTATCATCGCCAAAAAATAATAACTCGGGCATTCTGCGTAACTGATTACGAGTACGTTTTGCCATTTCGAAGCGTATTGTAGCAGTGTTAAATTGTACACCTTTTATAATATCCTCTCTATTTTCTGAAGGAAAGACACTCAAATATACTTTAGCAACTCCTAAATCTGATGTTACGTGAACTTTGGAAACAGAAATTAATACACCTTTCATACCATCTTGAGCCGCTTTTTGCAACACATCAACCAAATCTTTTTGCAAGACCCCTGCAATTTTTCTCTGTCTATTTGTTTCTTCCATTCTGCAAATTTACAATATTTTTATAGAGTGTAAATTTTATTTTTAATCGCATACATTACCAAACCAACTCTATTTTTAACGTTCAACTTCACAAACAAATCATTTCGATAACCATCTATTGTTTTAGGACTTAAACACATTTTATCCGCAATTTCTTTATACGTTAATTCTGTACAGGACAACTTCATGAAGGCGAGTTCTCTCTCTTTAAAAGTAAGTTCTTTCTCTATATTTCCAGAAACAGATTTCATCAATAAATTAGTCACATTTTTTGAGTGATAAAAGCCGGTTTCAGCAATTTCTATCAAAGCTTTTTCTAGAATAGCTTTTTCTGTATCCTTTAATAAATAACCAATAGCTCCCGCTTTTAACATTTTCAAAACAGTTATATCATCGTCCTCTACAGATAGTGCCATTACATTTACATTTGGATATGTTTTACTAATCCATGCTGTAGTTTCAATTCCGTTCATAATAGGCATATTAATATCCATTAAAACAACATCTGGAATATGCTTCTGTGAATTAGAAAATTTCTCCTCCAATTCTTGACCATTTTTGCAAGTATAAAGTACTGTAAACTTTTCAAAAGTATCAACCATTCCTTGTATTGCTTGAGATAATAATGTATGATCATCTACAATAACTACCGAAAAATGTGTCATAATTTATAATGAATTTTAAGTGTTGTTCCTTTGTCTTTTTATGATGAAAAGATGACCTCCACACAAATTAATTTTGCTCTATTTTTAATATTTGACAAACTTATACCTTCTTTTTTAACTTCCGATAAAAAACCTACTCCATTGTCTTTTACAATAATTATTAGTTCATCATTTTGATAATCCAAAGAAAAATTTAAGGTGGTTGCTCTTGAATGTTTAATGGTATTGGAAAAAAATTCTTGTAAAATTCTAAATATAATAATACTATGTTCTTTATCAATTTCTTTTTCATCAACTAAAAGTATTAAACTAAAATCATTAAAATTTAATCGAATAAAACGATCTATTTCTAATTGAACAGCTTCCTTTAGATTAATATTATAATAGCTTCAGGATTAATTAATTTTGATAAAGCACGGACCTCTGAAAGTCCTTTGGAAATAGTTTCAGAAACCTCTTTTATATTTTGTTTTGTAGCGCCTTGTAACTGTATTTTTGCCAATGTTAATAGTTGACCAATATTATCATGTAGCTCCCAACTTATATTTCTTAATGTTTCTTCTCTTATTTCAATTTGAGTTTCAGTTATTTCCCTTTCAAATCTTTCTTGCGTTTTTTTTCACTCTTCTACTAATGCATTTTTCTTCTTTTGAAATACTGTAAATAATACTATTAATGATATTAGAATTAAAAGCACCAATAGCGCAGACACTATTAAAAAAATATTTTCTTTTTCATTCATGCTACCAAACCATAAATGAAATATAATGGTAAGGTAATAAATAATAGGAAACATTTCTCTAGTATCAAACATATTTAATAGGAGCAATGTAAAAAAAGGCACAGAGGGTAAATAGAAAAGTAAAAACCCAACAGAAACCCAGAAAGTCAAGATTTTTTTATGTTTTAAAAATTTTTTTAAATTTAATAATTCAGTAAAATATAGAATAATTAAAACACTATTAAAAAAACCTTCAATAGACATCGTAAGCATCTTTAAAGTCTCAAGATAAAAGCTCGCTACATAATAATATTAAAAATAATTGCGAGTATTTTTAAAAGCCTTATTTTTTTTCTTTTCTAATAAATTATAATAGTTTAAGACAAAAATAGTAAACTCATCAAAATGTAAATATTAAATAGTTCGAAATTATCCAGAGGATATATAAATGTTACCAAAAGATTGAACAAAACTATATTTAAAAGTTACATAACAAAAAATAAGTGACAGTATGAACGTCAAATATTGAATGTAAAGAACTAATTGTTTTGTGAATTACCGTCATCAGTCATAATTGATAAGAAGGAGTTCTTAAAATTCTATTTGCAGATGAACTTTCTAAACCAGTTTAAATTTTTAAAGACAAAGGAAACAAATTAGTTGTGTTTAACTTTTTAACTCTAACCTGCTCTAACAATTTGGTAATATCAATTGGTTTTCCATTTTTAGAATACAAGGGTTCAAATGCGACATCCTATTTATTTCCAATTTTAGTAGTCGAAGTAAAATTCAAGTTTGTCTACTTTGTAAATCTTCTATTTTACATTTTATAGGGTAAGAAGTAGGATAGATTCTAAAACCTGTAACTTCTATATCTATCTAAATAGAAAGATATATTGCTTTAAGTCGTCTAATTTATACCAATTATAATTCCTAGATGTAGAATCTTTTCCTACTGATATTTTCTTCATGTACTTGTCTAATTCCTTTTTAGCTCCTTTATCATAGGCATCCATCTTTCATGCATTTCTTAATAAGTCATGGCTTGAGCAGTTCTTTTACTGTTCGGATAACGATCTAAATCCGGCGCTTTATTTTGCTCTACGCTAGAACTCAATACTATAGTAAGTATGAAAATTGTGAAAACAATTAATTTTATTTATACCAAATTAAAAGTTTAGCATTGGAAAGTAACTAAAAAATTACTGTTTATTACAATTTATAAAAAAGGATAATAAATTGAGTTTATAGGGGGTTTTTCCTGCACAAATTCAAAGGTATTCACTACAAGATGTCTTAAATAAATCCCGTAATTTTGAATTAAGACGAAAGGATTAAATTCGTTAGGGAAAATTGCAAAAAAAAACACCTTTACAAATAAAGGTGTTTTTTTGTATTATAAAAGTCAAAAAAAATCTCAAAACAGATGGCTGTTTTGAGATTTTTTTAAAACTATATTTTGTGCATTAATCCGCTAAAATAATAGCTCTGTTATCATTTAATTCTAAAGTACCAGAACTAATTTCTAACCTTAAAATTTTACTATCGCCCACATGTGGAGTTAATTTCGAATTTAGTTCCTCTAATTTTAAATGTTGTTGAGAATGAACATGAATATTAATGATTCCTTCTTTTAACATAGAGACTATTGGTGCGTGATTATTTAACATTTGAAATTCTCCATCAATACCAGGAACAGAGATTGAATCAACTTCGGATGAAAATAGTATAGCTTCTGGTGTTACAATTTCTAAAAACATATTTTATAGTTTTAAGCTTCTGCTAACATTTTTTCTCCTGCATCAATTGCATCTTGAATTGATCCTCTTAAGTTAAATGCTGCTTCAGGGTATTTATCTAATTCCCCGTCCATAATCATATTGAATCCTTTAATTGTGTCTTTAATATCAACTAATACACCAGGAATACCTGTAAATTGTTCAGCAACATGAAAAGGTTGAGATAAGAAACGTTGTACACGCCTTGCTCTGTGAACTATTAATTTATCCTCTTCAGATAATTCTTCCATACCTAAAATTGCGATAATATCTTGTAATTCCTTATAACGTTGTAAAATTTCTTTTACAGCTGTTGCAGTATCATAATGTTCATCTCCCAAAATTTCAGCAGATAAAATTCTTGAAGTTGAATCTAAAGGATCTACTGCGGGATAAATACCTAACTCCGCAATTTTACGAGATAAAACTGTTGTTGCATCTAAATGTGCAAACGTAGTTGCTGGTGCTGGATCTGTTAAATCATCTGCAGGTACATAAACCGCTTGTACAGATGTAATAGAACCTTTTTTAGTAGATGTAATACGCTCTTGCATTGCACCCATTTCTGTCGCTAATGTTGGCTGATAACCTACTGCTGAAGGCATACGACCTAATAATGCAGAAACTTCAGAACCTGCCTGTGTAAATCTAAAAATATTATCTACAAAGAAAAGTACATCTTTACCTTGCGCCTCTCCTGCTCCATCTCTAAAATATTCAGCAATTGTTAACCCTGATAAAGCAACTCTTGCACGTGCTCCAGGTGGCTCATTCATTTGTCCAAATACAAAAGTAGCTTTAGAGTCTTTCATTCCTGGTTTATCTACTTTCGATAAATCCCATCCTCCTTCTTCCATTGAATGCATAAAATCATCACCATACTTGATAATTCCAGATTCTAGCATTTCACGAAGTAAATCGTTTCCTTCACGAGTTCTTTCACCAACTCCGGCAAAAACAGACAAACCACCGTGTCCTTTGGCTATATTATTAATTAATTCTTGGATCAGTACTGTTTTTCCTACTCCTGCTCCACCAAATAATCCGATTTTACCTCCCTTAGCATAAGGCTCAATTAAATCGATTACTTTAATACCTGTGAATAAAACTTCTGTAGATACTGATAAATCTTCAAATTTAGGAGCAGACCTGTGAATAGGTAAACCATTCTTTCCTTCTTTTTTTAAATTTCCTAAACCATCAATTGCGTCTCCAGTAACATTGAATAAACGACCATAAATATCATTACCTATTGGCATCTGAATTGGGCTACCTGTAGCAAAAACTTCTACACCTCTGCTTAATCCATCAGTGGCATCCATAGAAATTGTTCTAACAGTATCTTCACCAATATGCTGTTGTACCTCTAAAACTAAAATAGAACCATCTGCTTTTTTAATTTCTAGTGAATCGTAAATTTTAGGAAGTTCGTTATCTGTATTGAATTCAACATCAATTACTGGCCCAATAATTTGAGAAACTTTACCTGTTATTGTAGACATTGTGTATCTAATTAAAGTTATTATTTATTTGTGAGACTTATCTCTCATTTTCAGGACGCAAAGTTACTATTTTTGGTTGGAATTAAAAAAGTTTTTTTAACTAAAAAAGTCTCACCAAATTGATGAGACTTTTAATATTATTTTATACCAGTGAGCTTTTCTTAATTTGTTACCTTAACCTCAACTCTTCTATTTTCTGCTCTTCCTGCTTTTGTGTTATTCGGAGCCACTGGGCTCACTTCACCAAAACCTTTTGCGGTTAACCTTGAAGCATCAATACCGTTTTTAATTAAATAATTCCTGACAGCATTTGCTCTTTGATCAGACAAAGATAAGTTTCTTGAAGCACCACCAGTGCTATCTGTATAACCTCTAACTGCGAATTGAGATGTTGGAAATTCTTTGAAGATTTCCATCATTCCGTCTAACTGGCTAGTAATTCCTGATTTAAAACTAGATTTGCCAGTGTTGAATAAAATAGTTTTCGAAAACGTATCTAAAGGAATCGTTTTTACAGGACAACCATCATCAGATGCTGAACCTACTTCATTTACACATTTATCATCTTTATCTAAAACCCCATCCCCATCTGCATCTGGCCAAGGACAACCACCGTTTTCCGCAGGACCTGAAACAGAAGCACATTTATCATTTTTGTCTATTACGCCATCTCCATCAGAATCTGGACAACCTTTATTAGCTTTCGTACCTTTATCGCTTGCGCACATGTCATCTTTATCAGCAACACCATCTCCATCTGAATCTGGACAACCATTCATCATTGCTAAACCAGCAGTGTTAGGACAAGCGTCATCAGAATCCTTAACTCCATCGCCATCTGTATCGGGACACCCATTGAACTCTTTTAAACCGGCAACTTCAGGGCATGCATCATCTTTATCATATATTTCGTCTCCATCTGTATCTTTACCACCAAATTTAAACACTAAACCAACCGATGTTTGATAATGATTTGAAATTTTTGTAGCAAATCCTATTTTAGATGAATGTTGAAAGTTCAAGCCTAGTCTATCATTAAACCAAGTATTAAAACCTAATCCAGCATTTAACATTCCTTCTGCCTCTTCACCAAGAGTAACAGTACTAGCACCTAAAAGAAGATAAGGATCAAACCAACCCGTATCGCCTACTATATTATTTAAATCATACTTGATAATTACATCTGCAGACAAATAAAGCAGATCATCACCATCTTCTAGAGCTAAATTCTCTATTTTATTTACTGTAGCTGCTAACTGTAAAGAAAAACCTTTATTAAGGTATTTTTCAGCAGTAATCCTTGAAATAGCCGGAAGTATATTCCAGTCATGATTATCAAACATATCCTTGAACTGCCCTTCTGAACTGAAAAAATCACCAGTACCATTGTATATATCTATGGAATTTACACCAGCGCCAATTACCCATGGGTTATTTTCATCCTGAGCGCTTATGTTACCAACGGTCACAAAAGCAAATAAAGCTATCATAGCTAATTTTAATCGTTTCATTATCAAATCTTTTAAATTAAATTTCGTAAATATTATTCGCAAAAGTAAAGTCTTCTTAGTTAAATACAAAGAAAAATCTAGAAAATATTTATAAAGCAGCAAATTTTTATCAGTCCTAAATGATTTTTAGTTCTTTTCCAACAGCCATAAATGCAGAAATTGCTTTATCTAAATGCTCTTTCTTATGAGCAGAAGAGAGTTGCACTCGAATTCTAGCTTTTCCTTTTGGCACAACAGGAAAGAAAAAACCTATGACATAAATACCTTTTTCTAATAATTTATCTGCCATCACTTGAGAAAGCTTTGCATCATATAGCATAACAGGAACTATTGCCGCATCGGCACCAACCAAATCAAAACCTGCTTTTTCCATTTCTATTCTAAAATAATTGGTATTCCATTCTAACTGATCTCGGTACGCAGTATCATCAGAAATTAAATCAAAGACTTTTAAAGAAGCCCCTACAATTGTTGGTGCTAATGAATTTGAAAACAGGTAGGGTCTTGAGCGCTGGCGCAAGATTTCTATGATTTCTTTTTTTCCAGTCGTATAGCCACCCATTGCGCCTCCTAAAGCTTTTCCTAAAGTTCCTGTTACAATATCAACTCGATCCATTACATTTTTTAGCTCAACAGTGCCTCTTCCAGTTTTCCCTATAAAACCAGTAGCATGGCATTCATCCACCATTACTAAAGCGTCATATTTATCTGCTAAATCACAAATCTCATCTAATTTAGCTACAATTCCATCCATAGAAAAAACACCATCGGTAACAATAAGTTTAAAGCGATGATTTTGTTCATTCGCTTTAATTAACTGTTCTTCCAAAGAAGCCATGTCATTATTATCATATCTGTAACGCCCAGCCTTACATAATCGAACACCATCTATTACAGAAGCATGATTTAAACTATCAGAAATAATGGCATCTTCTTTTGTTAATAACGGCTCAAAAACTCCACCATTTGCATCAAAACAAGCAGCATACAGAATGGTATCCTCTGTAGTATAAAACTCTGCAATCTTTTCTTCTAATTGTTTATGAATATCTTGCGTTCCGCATATAAAACGAACTGATGACATTCCGAAACCATGAGAATCTAAAGTATCTTTTGCAGCCTTAATTACTTCTGGATGATTTGACAATCCTAAATAATTATTAGAACAAAAGTTAATTACTTCTTGCCCTGTGGAAATTTTTATCAGCGCATCTTGAGAAGATGTTATAATTCTTTCGGATTTATACAAACCTGCTTCTTTAATTTCCTGAAGCTCTTTTGCTAAAGTATCCTTAATTTTACCGTACATTTTTTATTAATTTGAGAAAGACAAAGTTACAAAGTTTAATTTTTCTGCTTATACTTCAACAACATCAATTTTGTCATTTATATATATAAGCACTTTTTTTATCACTCTAAAATTCATCGATTTTAAAACTCTTTCGTATTTTAAGATTTGCTGATGATGCTCATTGGACGGCTTACCAGTCTTGTAGTCAATAATCACAACATCATTTAAATCGTTAAATACCAATCTATCAGGAATTAAAATTTGATTGTCCACATCTACGATTTCTCTTTCATTATATATAATGACTTCCTCTGAAAAATAGTTTTCTAACTTTGGATGCTTTAAAACATCATAAATCTTGTCTTTAATTTCTTTTGAATGCTTGTCATTCAAAAATCCTTGTTGCTGAAATTGATCTACAATGATAACAACATCCTTTTTTGTGAAAATTTTTGATAAAATTTCGTGAATTAAATTCCCAAAATTAACTGCTTCGCCTTGTGATGTATCCCATAATTTAGAAGCGCCTGCCAATAAAACAACATTGTGTTCTTGCCAAGGCGTAGAAATAAATTTTTCATGAATTTCTGCAACCGATATCAAAACCTCTTTTTTACTAGCCCTGCTTTCATCACCAAAAGAATATGTTAGCAAATCATCATTCCAAAGATTGAGTTGTTTTAAATAATTGATAAACACTCCTGAATAAAAGTTTGTGTTTTCTTCCCCTTTTGAAGATATTTTCTTCTCTGTGATTATATGTAACTGTTCTACAGCTCTTGTCAACGAAACATACAACAAGTTAAAATTATCTAATTCCAATTCTTCTCTTTGCTGGTTATAAATTTCTAAACCCGTATCATTTACATGACTTAATTCCTTACTATAAGGCAACAACAATTCTTTAAAGTTATCATAATTTTTGGGCAATTCATCCACCCAAACTTTTGGATTAATTTGTCTGTAAATATCTATATCACAAGGAAAAATAACAACAGGAAATTCCAGTCCTTTTGATTTATGAATCGTCATAATCTGAACCGCATTTGCACTTTCTGGAGCAACAATACTTAATGCGTTTTTCTTAAGTTCCCAAAACTCTAAAAACTCATTAATATCTATATTTTTTCTTTGTTGCTCTAAAACAACATCTAAAAAAAACTGAATATACGCATCTGAATAATTCACTAAATTAAAACTCCTTACAATCTCTTCAATTTTTTCATAAAATGGCATTTGATGAAATATTGAAATCTCAAATGAAATTCCGTGTACTTTTAAAGCTTCAAAAATAGTTTGATTATCCGCTTTTGCGAACTCTTTAAAAAAGGTATGTTTTAGATTTTCAATTTGTAAATGTTGCTGTAAAAAATAGAGCATTTCAAAACGAGTTTCCTCATCATTCGGGTTTTGTAAAACTTTTAAAAGATCCACTATAAAACAAACTTTTGGACTATTTTGTAATAACAGCGTTTCTGATGAAATAATATCGATTCCATTTTCTGATAAATAGTTTGCAATCGCTACACCGTCTGCCCTTTTTCTTGTCAGAATACAAATTTCACCTAAAGAAAAGTCATTCTTCAACTCGTGTATTTTTTCTAAAACTTTCTTCGGATATTTTACTTTTTCGTCCTCCTTTTCTTCTTCTTTTTCAAGAAAGGAAAGTGACACAAATCCACCTTTTTTAGAATTTTCTAATTGATTATTACCTTCTAAAAATAAATTTTTATACGATTCATTTTGAATGAAATTCGCGGTATGTTTAAAAAACGAGTTGTTAAAATTGATGACTTCTGAATAACTTCTGAAATTAGTTTCTAAATATCTAATTTCTTTGGGAATCGCAAAAGGATTTACTTTATTCGAGCCCAACTCTATAAATTGCTCTGCTTTACCACCACGCCATCTATAAATTGCTTGTTTCCCGTCGCCAACCAAAAGTAAATTGCCGTTTTCTTGCGCTAACGCATTGTCTATTAACGGAATTAAATTCTGCCATTGCAACACAGAAGTATCCTGCATTTCATCAATAAAATAATGCTGAAAACGTTGCCCGATTCTTTCATATATAAAAGGAGCTGGTTGCTCTTTAATGTTGTCGGAAATTAATTGATTAAACTCTGAATTTAATCTGATATTATTTTCTTCCTTAATTTTTTCTAATTCAATATTGATATTATTTAAAACCGCCAACGGAATTATGTTTTTTAAAGCCAATTTATTCATTAAAAACTGACTATAAATTCCTTTTGATTTATTAAATAAATTAATAATTTCTGGAACAATACTTTCTATACTTTGTACAACTGAATCGTTGGTTGATTTAGAATAATATTGATGATTATCAATGGATTTTTGAACCGTTTCACTTCTTGTTAAATACGTGAAATTAAATCCTTTCTGGTTGATATCTGCAAAGAACTTTGGTATGGTTGCGCGCATAAAATCTGTATGCTCTAAATCATGACTTGCAATTAACCCCAAACAATCTTCACCAACTTTTTTAAAGGCATTTTTTAATTCCTTTTGATGTAAAAAAAGTTTTGATTTTAAATTCGTAAAATCATCTAAACTCTTTTTAGAAAGTGTTCTAAAATGTTTGATATCTTCTTCATTTAAAAGTATTCTAGCAACATCATTTAAATCTCTAGAAATATCCCAAGATTTATCATCATCTGTTTTATCTAAAGTGTACTCTATCAGTAAATTTGTGAGTTTTTTATCGGTTCCTATTTTAGAAATCAACACATCTACAGCCTGATTTAGTAATAAAATGGCATCCATTTCTACCTCAAAATTAAGCGATAACCCTAAATCATGTGCAAAGCTTTTGATAATTTTATGCGTAAAACTATCTATGGTTGTGATTGAAAATGCAGAATAATTTTGCAAAATTGCATTTAATATTTTTTGACTTCTTTCTTGAATTAACACTTTATCAATAGCGGTTTCTTGGAGAATTAGTTGAAGCAAATCATTTTCCTTTCCTTCAGAAAAATCCTCTAAATTTGATAAAACACGCTCTTTCATTTCACCAGCGGCTTTGTTGGTAAAGGTGATTGCTAATACTTTCTGAAAAGTAAAAACGTTCTCTGAGCTTAATAAGACTTTTATGTATTCTTTTACGAGGGTGAAAGTTTTTCCGCTACCGGCAGAAGCATTGTAAACCTGAAAAGCTGATGATTGTTGCACAGAATTATTTTTTATGCAAAATACAAAATATAGCGATTGTTATCCTCTAAATAAAAAGAAATCCTCTTTTATAGATTCTATTCTCGAATGATCATTGGTAAGGATATAATCTAACGCTTTATCTGTAAAATTCTTCCCCTTATCCGTTAAAGAAATAATACTTTTCTCGATGGTGATCATGTTGTTTTTTAAAGCTAAATCTAGCACGGATTTCGATCTTACACGCCGCCAATTAATATGCTCATTTAAATGATTTATGTGACGTTCACTTACTTCTTGATGATTGTTCAAGTGTAGTAAAAAAGTTAACAGTGAGACTTCTATTCGTTGCTGTCTGTTTCTATATAAAACAGAAATTAACCCTCTTTTTGGAGCGAATAGATACACCAGTAAGAATAGAATTCCTAAAATCGTGGTCATAGAGCCAGAAATAGAGGCATCTAACCAATGCGCTAACCAATATCCAGCAATGGCTGAAAAAACACCAAATATGACCGATAAACCTAACATTTTCTTCAAATTATCGGTTAATAAATATGCGGTTGCTGCTGGCGAAATCATTAAGGCAACCACTAAAATTGCTCCAACTGCATCAAAAGAACCTACAATAGTTATAGAGGCAACACTCATTAATCCATAATGAATCATGATGGGCGAAAAACCTAAAGCTGTTGCCAAACCGGCATCAAACGTACTAATTTTTAATTCCTTAAAAAAAGCAAATAATAAACCAATGGTTATTAACAAAATAGTTCCAATAATCCAGAGAGATTTTGGCCCTAAATCAAATCCATCAAATAAAAACCGATCAAAAGGTGCAAAAGCTAATTCTCCTAATAAAATGGCATCCGTGTCTAAATGGACATCATTGGCGTTTTTTGCAATCATGATAACGCCAATACTAAAAAGTACTGGAAAAACCAAGCCGATTGCAGTATCCTCTTTCACCAATTTTGTTTTCTGAATAAACTCAACTAAAACAACCGTAACTACGCCAGATAATGCTGCCATAATAATTAATAATGGTGAATTTAAATCATGTGTAATAAAAAAACCCAACACGAGACCTGGCAATATAGAATGACTAATTGCATCGCTAATTAACGCCATTTTTCGCAACACTAAAAATGTACCCGGAATTGCGCAGGCAATTGCCACGATACTCGCAATTAATTGTATTTCTATTTGAGCACTACTCATTTTTGTTTACTTGTTGATTGTATAAGTTCGCTGCAAAATGGTATCCTTTTGGTGTCATAGACCACATGGAACCCTTTACATTGATGTACTCTTTTCGTTCTAATTTTCCGAGTGATTTTCTAGTATAACCATAAAAATTATTTAATATTTTTATCGCGTGTGGGTGCGAAATATCCTCGTGATCTTCGGCAATCTCAAACATAAAAGCTAATGTTTTGTGCAATTCTAGATCTTTTCTATTCTGAATAAATCTAATTTGTCTAAATAATAAGCCTCTTGATGGAGAAAAAATAAAAGAGAATCCCACAAAAACTGCTGCCACCAAAACAATTACAGGTCCGGTAGATAAATTATTCTGACTTGCACTAATTGCCGTACCTACAACTCCAGAAGTAGCTCCGAAAAAGGCAGCCAAAACCACCATAATTCCTAAACTATTCGTCCATTGCCTTGCAGCTGCAGCTGGCGCTAATAACATTGCACTCATTAATACAACCCCCACAGTTTGCAGGCCTAAAACAATTGCGACTACAATAAATGAGGTGATTAAAATATCAATTAGTTGGATATTAAAACCTAAAGTCTTCGCATAATCGGCATCAAACAATAAAAT
>TARA_B110000238_G_scaffold199726_1_pt1 | contig 17290 bp, 6 predicted proteins | sample TARA_B110000238 | Tara Oceans TARA_B110000238 (sample SAMEA4397569) | marine metagenome | biome: Polar Biome; feature: [SRF] surface water layer (ENVO:00010504); material: water (ENVO:00002006), including particulate matter (ENVO:01000060) such as... | depth 5 m | reverse complement strand
ATACTAGATAAGATCTACGATAAAGAGGCTAATATTACTGATATAAAGTCTGATATAAAGTCTTTAGAATCTGATCTAGAACAATATGAATCTGATGCAGCGAGATATAAGAGTCAAGATGATTTTGAATCTTTTAAACAATCTAACAGAAATGCACAAGCTGCTGAAAAATTAATTGAAGAGTCTTTAGCTAAATTAAAAAAATTAGAAAACAGTTTATCCTATTATAAATCAAAATTAAATAAATTTAAAAATGAGCAAGAAGAAAACAACATTGACGAAAATGGAGAGCAGGTTGAATCCGATCCTACAGAAGGAGTTGAAGGACAAAACGATGGAAGAGAAAGTGAAGATACTGGAGAAGTCGTTGAAGAAGAGGGGGCTCCTGTAGACAATATACAAGTAGCAAAAGAAAAAGGAGCAATTCCTTCAAAAGAGTCTTTTACAAATGAAGAAGAAGAAACTAGAAAAGCTATTCAAATAACTAAGAATAGTAATGAGAATAACAACACTGAGCAACAGACTGTTCCTGGAGCACCTGTTCAACAAGGGTTTATAATGGGATTACCTGAAGGTATGACTGAAGCAGATCTTAGAGGCCCTGTAGAAGAGTCTCCAGTTCAAGAAGGATTTATTAGACCTGTAGTTAAACCTGCAGCTCCGGTTATGATTACTGATGTTGCAGGTATGCCTATGAAGTACAAGAGAAATGATGTTAAAAATAATGAAGATCCAAGATACAATGTACACATAGACGATTTAATAGCTAAAGGAGAAAATGCAGGTAATGAAAATTTATCTTTTAAACTGACTAATTTAAGAGCTAATATAGATGGTAGAAAAATAGTTGAAATTACTATCCCTGAAACAGGAGAGACATTTTTATTTTATAAATCTACAGGAACTGGTACAACAGCAGATACTAAAGGTTTATGGGCTCCAATACCTGGGTTTGCTGAAGACGGATGGTTCTTAAAAAGATACCATGAAGGAGTAGACCCAAAGAAAAATAAATATAATGTACCTTTCTTTAAAAAAGTGTCAGATTATTTAGAAAAAAATGAAAGTATAGGTGTAGAAGCTCCAGTAGCACAACCAACTAGTGAGGTTGAAGAAAGTATAGAAAATACTGATAACACTGAGTTAGAGATTAAAGCTGCAAATACAACTAAAGTAGTTAAAGTAGGTAATAAGTATAGAGTACAAGTAGACTCGTCAGATAATCCTGTTATGTACCCTGCTGACACTGTAGATGGTAAAATAATAAAAGTTAATAAAGATCTATTACTAGATCCAAATATAAAAAACGAAGTAGTAACTCTAGAGATAATAGCTAATGATTATTATAAAAGTCTAGGAGATGAAACATCTGAAAGTTGGAAAAACATACCTATATACTATAAAATAAAAAATGAGTATGTAGGTAAATTAGGAGTTTCTGACTCATTAGAAAGAAAGTATATAGTAGACCAATTAATGTCAGGTAATTCAGTTACTACTAAAATATCTGATATAATGGCTGGGCCTAGAAATATGAACCATACTGTAGATAAAAATGGAGAAAGAGTATTTTTAAATCCAGAAACAACGTTTGGTAAAAACGAAGTAATACTAGCAGTAGTAAATAAATCTCCAATGAAAACAGGAGTTATTACAGGACCTGTAGATGAATCTTTAGATCAAGGAGATTTAGAAGAGATACAAGGAGCTTTATCAACTCAACCTATAGAAAATCTTGGCAATGGTCAAATATTATCAATTGTTAGACCTAAAAACAATCCTCAAGGAGACCCAAGAGTAACACCTTTATTAACTGCTAATCTAAGCGAAGAACATTCAAAAAAAATTCTAGATCTTATTAAAGCAGAAGAATATGAAGCAGTTCAAGAAATTATGTCTACAAGTGCAATACCTTCTAATTCTAAAAAACACTTTAGTATAGACACGTATCCTGACGGTAGTTTTAGTATTACTTATAATAGTGAGGCAGCAGGAGGTGTAGTTCGTATTAAAGACTATTATTTAGATAAAATGTTTAGAAAAGAATCTTATAAATTTGATGATATGAAATTTAAAGATGGTGAGTTTGTTAGATATAAAACTGATAGAGGAGAAAAAGTAATTGATATAGAAAAAGATTTATTTGAATTTATAAAAGGTAAAAAATATAATGTAGATAATGATCTTATAAATCTTGCAGGAGACTATACAAGTCGTTTAACAGGTGAGGTCTATGAGTCTACAGCAACTGAACCTTTTGGGTATCAGCAATATTTATTTAGTGGTACTGAGTTATGGAGACAAACAAGCATACTTTCGACAGATGTAGTTAAAATAGGAGAAAGCATGTTTAATAATCCTGCAGTAACTTTTAATAAAGTGTCAGTAACAGATAATACCGGAGAATCTGTAATTAAAAAAAGTGACATTATAGACCCTGTAGTAGTTAGTAGACTAGATGAAGATACACAGTTTGAAGATATACCAGAAGATGAATTTGATTTTGATGAAAACCCTAATGATTGCTTATAAAAAATATATAGATGGCTTGTAAATACGTAAAAAATAATGGAAATGTAGTAGGAGCTTTAGCGCCAAATGGTAAAGAGTCTGAGTTGTTTAAAAAATTAAGAAAGTCTACAGGTAGTATTACTAAAGCTAAAGCAGTTTATGATACATTTCGTTCTGATAAATTTAAAAAATGGTTTGGTAAAAACTGGGAATCTAGTACAAAGAGTGAATCTGCTGTAGATTCGTTTTATATAGACGATAATGGAGAACCTCTTATTATTGCAGCTAGAGGTGAGTTTGTAGTGATGAATTCTGATATGGAAACGCAAGTTGTTAAAGGGGCTACAAATCCAATAAACACTAGTGGAATGTCTTTACTACAGGAAACTAATTTAACTCGTATAGCAGTACAAAAATTTAAAGACAGCAAAAACTCTAAGAATTTTGATACTAATAAATTTTTTAATCCTAGTAATCCCGGAAAAGATAAAGGACTGTTAGCTGAAAAACTTCTTTCACATGCGTTTACTGGTATTGATGATAACAATTTATCTATAGGAAGAGAACTCTTTGACATATATAAATCATCTGGGTTTAAAAAAATGCTAGAACAAATGCCAGAAGGAGTTGCATTTAATCCTGCAAAAAGAGTAGGACAAGCATTCCTTACAATATATGATCAGTGGGAAGACGTTGTTTCTCCTTATACAGGTAATTTAGAAAGAGAAGGGTGGAGAAGTAGAATTGCAATTAAATTAGAAGAGCTTGATTATAGTTTAAGAGATGATGTAGGTGAAATTTATACTATAGATGATACTCCAGTACGTATACATAACATATCTAGACTACAAGAAGATCCTAAAACTAAATTATCTAGTCAAGCTAAAAGTATACTTAGTAATATAACAGAAAATTCTACAATTTATGGCCATAAAGTTGATATGGAGATGTCAGACGTGTATAGCGCTGTAGCAGAAGCTACTGTAGGAGAAATGACTTATACTGGTATGGTTCAAAAAATGGAAAATATAGTAAAATATAAACCTAAATTGGCTCCTATTTTAGATCGTCTTAAATCTGCTACCGCACAAGAACAAGCATCTTTGTTTTCTAATTTTGCAATGGCTTATAAAAACTTTTTATTATTTAAAGCTAAAAAAGTTTTTGCTTTTGATCATCAACAAGGGAAAGTAGATTCTTTTGTACAGACTTCAATGATAAGCTCTAATCAAAGTGACACAGGTAAAAAGGCTATACAAGATTGGTCTAACATTTCTAAAGAATATGATACTCCTAATGAAAGAGCTCTTTATAAAGTAACTCCAAATGAATTAGGAGAAGAAGTATTAACAGTTTCTAAAAAGAAAAAAGCAGCTATTACAAAAGCATTTGATAAAATAGATAATGCTACTAGAGAAAACCGTAGTGCTGTAGGACCAGTACCTGCAAAAGCTATTGAAGGTTTAGGAGAATTTTTATGGGAATTAGGAATAAGTTATGGACCTACTTTAGAGTCTACCAAAGAAAACTTAACAAAATACTTTGAAATAGGAGATATTAGAAAAAATACTGTAGTAACCGGTATGCCTTTGTTTGTAGAATTTATGACTGGTGCATCTAAAACTAAATCTGCTGGAAGAAATATTAGAGGACTTAAAAATATAGTAATAAAAGACGGACCTGCTACAAGTATATACTCAGATCAAAAATCTTTAATACAAAGAATTTCAGGTATTAGCTATTTGTTTGAAGAGCAACCATTTGGATCTTTTATTAGTGGTACAAATAAACAATATTGGCCTATAAATCAACCAACTCCATTAGATGAATTACAACAGACTATAAAATCTCCAGAACGTGCAGATAAATTTTTATTAAATTTATTAGAAGACCCTATGAATAATCCGGGGAGTTCTTTAGAGCATACTTCTCCATTAATACAGGCTTTACATCATGGACAAGGTTTAGCTAGAGAATCTTTTAAAATAGAAATAGTAGACTCATTTAAAAGTGCAAATGAATCTATAGCTACTACTGACTACTCAAATCAATCTGAAAAAGTTTCTTTAATTGTTAGGCTTAATGCTTTTGCAAATAGAGGTGATGAAAATCTTATGAAAATTGCTGTTCCTACACAAGCAGATAGACAACGTTTAGATTTTGTTACTATACCTAGATTTACAAAATCAGTTTTACAAAAATTTGGTGTAAATACTGATAGAAAAACTATTTTAGAAAGTATTATAATACAAGATTTAGCTAGAATGAATCAGGCTAAAGAAGAGATAAATAAAGCAATAGATACAAATGATTATAGTCAGTTAGTAGAAGGGTATCATTATTTTAAAGGACAAGATCCTAGTACAGGATATACAGGACCTAGAATAGACGGGGCATTTGATAAAACTAAAAGAGGTACTGCATTTACTATGCCTCAAATACAAAACTTAGAAAACACTCCATTAGAAAAAGGTTTAGATATGTCTGATGAAGTTTTTAAATACATAAATGACGACTCTAAAAGTAAATATAAACGATCAAAATTAGGAAAAACGTTTCAAAAAGAATTAAATAAAAAAGTAGAAGCATTAGAAGATAAATTAAAGCAGTACGAAAAAAATGTACAGGATGCTATAGATACTTATGGAATAAATTTAGGCCAAGATGTAGATTCTAGAATGTCTGTTAAAAAAGATTTTATATCAGATTTTGTATTTAATGATTTTGTTGGTAGAACAGAATTAAATAAACTTTATAGAGGTGGTATGAGTTATTCTAAAAACCCTGCTGATTTTTATAAACGTGCGGGTTTATTAAATACTCCTGGAACAAAATTGTTTATAAAGGGTATGACTGAACAAGGGGGTGGAGTTTATGGAATGATGCCAACTTACAATGAGACTGTTATAAAAGATTTTGATTTTAACAATAAAGAAGCAGCTAATTTAGTTGCGGATAATATGTATAAATCACTAATTGCACAAAAAGTTCCTGCTAATAAAGCTAAAAAAATTGCTGATAGTTATAGATCAGTTAACAAAACAGATGCGCAGGGGTTTATATCTATTGATATGTATAGAGGTATAATGATGGGATTAGGTAAGTGGAACAATAAGCTAGACGGGCAAGCATATAGAAATGAAAAAAAAGGTATAGGTTTTGTAACTGATGAAGGAAAAGCTAGGCCTATATACCCTGTAAAACCTTATCATGAAGAATTAATGTTAGATAATGGAAGAATGACTATGTATATGAATAAGAATTCATATGTAACAGTCACTAAAGAACTCTCAGCTAACATGCCTCAGCTTGAAACAGTTAGACAGGCTATGGATGATAAAGGAATACATGTAGTAAATGTAGAAAGCGCTACAAAAGGAGCTAGAAAGAATGTTTTAGATTTACAAGCAGGAAAAACTTTTGATGATGCAACTATAACTACTATGGACTCTACAAAACTTAGAATACCTCAACAATATAACAGCCCTTCTAAAGGTACAATTACATTTTCTAGACAAGTAAGAAAAAATATAATAACTAACTTAGAAAAAACTCCTAATAGTGTATATATGTTAGACGGTAGTCCTGAGTCAGGAAGTGATTTATATAACTTATATCAAGAAACTGTTGCTGCTAATATTAAAGAAGACACTAAAGCTTTAAATAATCTTCTTAAAATACCACAATTAAAAAAAGCTGTAAAAGGAACAAAAGAATATGCAGACGCTAAATTAGAGCATTTACAAGCTGTTAGAGAAGAAATAAGAAGTCAGTTAATACAAAAAGATTTACCTTCAAATTATTTAGATGCTTTAAACATTGTCCCAGAAGGACAACATGATTGGGGATTTGAAATTCCTTTAGCTTTTCCAAACTATCAAGCTAAATTTGAACAAATATTTTTTGGTATATATAATAATGCTATTTTTAATCAAAAGTTAAAAGGAGTAGATTTAGTTCAAATAGCTGAGTTAGGTGGGTCCGGCACAGCTGGTATGAATGAGTTAAAATTCTATGATGGTAAAAATCTTGCAGAAGTAAAAATTAGAGCTAGTGCGTTAGGTTTACCTGCAGGAACTAAAATAGAAGATGTTGATCCTTCTTTGTTAACTGTTATTGGATATAGAACTCCAAATCAAGGTAAAAACTCTTCATTAGTAATGAAAGTTGTAGAATTCTTACCTGAATCACATTCTAAAGCCATTATGGTGCCTGGAGCAATTACTGTACAACAAGGGGGTGATTTTGATGTCGATAAATTAAGTATAATTCTAAAACAAACAAAAATGGTAGATGGTGTTTTAACTAAAATTACACCAGATTACTCTAAAAAAGATCCATCTAAGATGTCGAGGGAAGAAAGAGACAATGTGATATTTAGTATAGCTGAATCTATCTTAACTGATCCTAAACATTTAGAAGAAGTTGTTTCTCCTTTAGACTCTAGAAGACTTGAGCTTTTAGCAGAAGAATTAAGAGATACTTCTGCAACGTTAGATTATAATAATCCTTTAGCAGAGCTTGATATGGAGTCTAGAAATAAAGAAGGACAAGCTTTAACAGGTCTTTGGTCTAATATGCTAGCAGGTAGAAATGTAGCTGAGACAGCTAACGCCTTAACTATACATGAAGATTACGCTCCTGTTATAAATTACGGTGAAAACCAAATAACATTTAATTCTATAGGTAAAACTAGAGAATACGATCCTATAACAAATACTTTTACTGGTGATTACACAGATTTTAATATATCTATGTATTTATCTGCTGCAGTAGATGCAGCTAAAGATCCAATACAGATTGATATAAATGATAATAAATATACAGTGCCAATTGCAGGATTAATGCTAAGTACTGGAGTTCCTGTAGAAGATGTAGTGTATTTTTTAGCACAACCTTCTATAAAAGATTTAATAAATAGAGCTAAAATAGAACAAAAGGGATTATCAAAACTTTTAACTCTGATTAAAAATGTAACAGATTCTTCTATTAACGAGTTGCCGGTTGAAGAAAGAGCGCCTCTTAGAAAAAGAATAGAAACAATAAATTCTAATAGAGCTTTTATGCCTATGAGTTCTGAGATTTTAAAAACATCAGCTGCATTACCTAATATAGGATTAGACTCATCAGAGATTATAAATCAAGCAAAATATTTACATAATTTTGGACAACTATTTAAAGCTGGTAGACAGTTACAAACTGTATATAAAATAATAACTCCTGATAATATGTCTAATGTTAATGAAATATCTTCATTAATGTCATATTTAGATACTGAAAACACATATTTAGAAGGTAGTACTAACGATATTATACAAGGTGCAGAGCAACTTATATCAGAAAATAGATCTGACATTAATAACCCATTAAATGCAATAGCTTTATCGTATAGAGGTATATTAGACACAATGTTAGAAGCAGGAGAAAACATTGGTTTTATAAATAATAGACCTTCTTTTTATACATTTAAAAATGAACTTAAAAAAAGTATTAATCAGCATTCATTAAGTGCAGACCAACATAAGTTTATAGACAAAATGTTATTTTTAGATATGATGACTAGGCCTGAAAGTCCTTTTGTAAAAAGTAAGCTTATATCTAAGAAAACTTTTGAGTCTTTATATACTGATCCTACAAATAATATTATTACTAAGTTAAATAATATTAAAATTAAGTATCCTAAATTAGCTACTAATAAGTTTGTAGAGTTGTTAAAGCCTGATGTGTTTAATCAAGAAAAAAAGAATGGAGTATATCTAATTAAAATGGAAACTTTATTAGAATCTTCTGCAAATAGTAAAAACATTATATCTAACGCATTATTAACTATGGTTACTAATCCTGGAAGATACGCAAATGATAAAAACAACATAGAAGAGTTAAAAGAAATAAAACAATTTGCTAAAATTATAGTTGCAAATCAATTATATACTAAAGGGTTTACTCTTGGGGCTGGAACTTATATGGATCTTATTCCATCACAGTTTTTATCTACAAATATGTTGTTTGAAAATCAAGACTCTCCTGTAACTTATTATTTACAAGCGTCAGAAGCATCAAAAACTCAAAATTATTTTACAAGTACAGATTTTATGCATACATTTGTAAGGAATTTTGGAACATTAAAACCTGGAGGATTTCCTTTATTACCATCAGTTCCTTATAAAGAAAATAAATTCAGAGATAAGAAAAACAAAATGGCATTTAAAGAAACAGTATTTTTTACTCAGAACGATAACAGTGTATTTGATAAAAATTTAAAGTTTACAGATTATTTTATTACAAACCCCCCAATGGGAGACCCTATGATTTATGTAAGAACATCAATTCAATCTAACGGTATTGCTGGTTATCAAATACTACAAACTACAGGCCTTCCTGGAAAGTTAAGTGAAGTAGGAGTTACTCAAAGCACTCAAGATTCTATGCTTACTAGGAGTGGTAAATCTATAATGCCAAAAAAAGCTGAAGGTGATTTCATAGCTAATAATAAAATAAACGCACTTCCTGAATTTGTAATGAAACCTGTTAAGGATGTAATTGAAAAATTTTGTAAAATATAAAAATAAATATGAAGTGTAAATATTATAAAAATGGAGTAGAAAATATATTGTATACAGATCTTTTTGGGTATATGGATAACACAGCTCCTAAAAATAAAAAAGTTGATGCAGTATACAAAATTTTAAAGTCTCACGGCATTGCTACTAAAAAAGGAGGTTCTATTTATTTAACTCAATCTAATGTACAATCAAGTCTTAGAGAAATAGAAAATATAAACAATCGTTATCCTGGTTTAATAGACACTGAGTATATAAAAATGACTCAAGAAAATATATATTCTAAGTCTGCACAACTTCATGCAGTTACTATAAATGAAGATCTCTTAAAAAGAATAACAGATGAAGGAGGAACTAATGCTGACTTAACATATAAAACTCAGAATGATATAGATACTTATGTTAGGACCGTAGCAGGATTAACAGCTGCTTCACAAGAAGACACAAGAGTTTCTGAATCTATTAGAAGAGAAAATCGTAATGAAAGTAGATACTCTGAACAGGACAGAGAAGAAAAAGCTGAGGTACAAAAGAAATCTAATCATTTAAAAGATGCTTTTGCTAAGGCCGGAGTAACTGTAGATGTAGTATATGATAATCAAATGGACTCTTTAGGGTCTATAGAAAAGTCTAAAGACTCTGACTCTCCTACTGTAACCTTTAATACAGATTTAACAACAGAAGATACGGTGTATCATGAGTTTGGCCATGCATATGTAGATATGTTAGGCGCAGATAACCCGGTTATTGTTCAGGCTTTTGAAGAACTTAAAGATACAGAGTTATATAATAAAGTAGCTGATAAATACCCAGAACTGGAAGGAGAAAGGTTAGATAAAGAAGTTTTAGCAACAGCAATTGGTATCGAAGGTGCTAAAATAACTAGAAAGAATCCTAGTCCTATGCAACAAATGTTAAATAAGATTTTTAGAGCGTTTTCTAAGATGTTAAATAAGCTAGGACTTGTTACTACTCCTAACACAGCTGCTATCTTAGCACAAGAGATGTTTGCTAAAGATCTTAGAGCTAGTGAAATGGTTAATCCTATAAGTGGGTATACACAGTTTCAAAAAAAGACTAGAGATCAAGAAAAGTTAAAAGATATAACAATCCAACTTAAAGTAAAAATTAAAGCAGACCTTGCTAGGATTAAAAAATTACCACAAGAAGAGCAAGACGTTTTATTACCTAAAATGGAAAAACTAGAAGCATCTTTAACTAAAGTTGATAGAGTTGAAGATTTTGTAAAGTTTGTAGATGCTACTACTGCTACTATGTTAGAAACTAAACAGCAGTTTAATGACATCATGAATTTAAAAGATGAAAACGGTAATATTGATTTTAAAGAACAATCTAGTTATAAAAACTTAAATTTAATGTATTCTATGAAAGTTAATCTAGATGGATTAGATGTTCTTTCTGATATTAAACAATTAGTAAAAAGAAAAAAACGCTCAGGAAAGGTTTTAAGTTTAGATGCTTTTAATTCATTAGAAGAAAAATTAAATGCAGTTTTAGAAGAAGTAGAAGAAATGAAAGAAGATTTTGACTATGAAGTAGTACCTATTATAGCTGAGTCTTTATTAGGATTTCATAATAAAAATATTGATGTTGAACTCCAGTCTCTTATACAAAACATCCAAGATAATTTAAAAAATGGAGTTATAAGAAGTACTAACATGAAAGAAGTTAAAAATACTACTGAGTATAAAAGAGCTAAAAGAAAATTTGATAATAAAGAATATACTCAAGAAGAGTTTGATGCTGCAATAGCTAACATGCAAATAGAATCTCTTAAAAATAAAATGATTCCTAATAGATCAATGCTTATAAAAGAGTTAAGAGAGGCGCAAAAAGATAAATCAGGGTTTTCATATTTAATGGACCCTATGATATACTCTAGTGAGTCTGCTTTACAATTATTTGTTAAAGCAGTAGATGAAGCTAATCTTAAGTCTAATGATATGACTAGAGATTTTAAATATACTTTAAGAGATCAGTATAATGAAATGGCAGAAGGCCAAAATGAATTTGATATTGCAGGTTTAAATGATCCGTTTTTAGAAGAAGTAGAAATGACTGTTAGAGATGATCAATATTTTACTGATAAATCTCAACAAAAAGAAACTTCTACTATAAAAGTACTAACTTTAGTACAACCTTTATTGGCTGATCAATATTATTCTGATATTAGAACAGAGTATGCAAGATTAGCTGATAAATATAATAAACCTAAAAGAAAAGATTTTAATGACCAGTCAGATTTTAAAGATGCTAATTCTAAATTTTATAAATCTGATAATGGTAAAAGATATGTTGCAGATCAAACTAAATTTTTAAACAATAATACTGAACCTATAGAAGGATGGCAAGACATAAGAGATAGTATACAAAAGCAAATAAAAACAGCACAAAGTATAATAGACTCTTCAAACTCTACAGATGTAGCTGCTAATCAAGAGCTTAAAATAAAAAAACTAAGAAGTACTTTATCTAACAATATGCTAGGCAAGCTTCCTAGAGGTGAATGGGTTAAACCTAAAGCTTCTAAATATGCTAATCCTAAATACACTGCAATACAAAACGATCCTAAAAAGAAAAAGTATTATGACTTTGTATTAGCAGAATTACAAAAAGGACATAAAATGGTAGGAGTTAATCGTATGGAAAAAAATAGTTGGGATACTTTTTCATATTTAATGCCATCTATTAGAAAAGAAGGCTTAGATAGAGCTAAAGAGCAAGGAGCATACACTGCCGGTAAAGATATGATAAAAGATAGTTTTAGCCTTACTGAAACAGCAGATGAAATGGCTATATATGATAATGCTACTGGAGAACTTCAAAGAAATGTACCAGTTAGATATACTAACTTAGTTCCTTCTAAAGATGTATCTAAAGATATTGCTAGTAGTTTATATAGGTTTAGACACATGGCTCATAATGTTAAAACTAAATCTGAAATTGTAGGACAAGTTATGCTTTTTAGAGATATAATAGAAAAAAGAGGAACTGTAGAGGTAGATGCTTCTGGTAGAGCATATGTAAGTGCAATTGCAGAAAAATTAGGAGTTAAAATGCCAATAACAAGACCAGGAGAGTCTTACACATATAAACATTTAAATGAATGGATAAATATGGTAATGTTTGGAGAAACTTCTTATAGAACTGATGTAAATGTTTTTGGAAGAACTATAAATTTAGAGCAAGCTGCAGGTACTATAAATCAGTATGTAGCTATGAATACATTATCTCTTAATTTACTTCAAGGTGGTAATCAATTTATTTTAGATAATGCATCTTTACTTCAGGAATCTGTAGCGGGACAATTTGTAACTAAATCTGATTTAGCTTGGGCAACTCAAAAGTACTGGGGAGAAGGGGCTGCAATTAGTGATGTAGGAAATTTTGCTCCTGATACAAAACTAGGAAAAGCATTAGAAATGTTTGATGCATTAACAGAGTTTACAGACAGAGAAGGTAATAAACTAGTAGGGTCTAAATTACGTAAAGCATTAGATACAGGGAATTTAATGGTGTTACAACAAGCTGTAGAACATGAACTTTCTAGTAAACGTATGTTAGCTCTTATGAAGAATTTAGAAGGTAAATTAAAAGATAAAGATGGAAATGTTATAATGAAAGATGGTAAGCCTGCAAATCTATATGATATGTTAGAAATAGATAAAAAAGGTTTTATGTCTGTAAATAAAAAAGTAGCTAATTTTAATAAAGCTGATTTTATACATTTATTAAGAGGTTTAGGTAGAAGAACAAATCAAGTTAAAAGTAGATTTGATTCTCCAATATTAAGTAAATCTTGGTATGGTAAAATGTTAGGACTTTTTCGTAGTTGGGTAGTGCCTGGTATAAGAAGAAGATACGGCCACGGAGGATTTACAGGATCTACTATACACACTGATGAAGAACTAGGGGCAGTTACACAAGGTATGTATGTATCATTCTTTAATCTTTTAAGTGAATCTGTAGTAGATGGTGTAAAATCTCCATTAGGTGTATATGATAATATGTCTCTTATGGAGCAACAAAACGTAAAACGTACATTAGTAGAACTATCTTCTTTAATTGCAGCAATGGCGTTAGTAGCAGCTTTATCTAATCTAGATGATGATGATGAAACTTATGTATCTAATTTTATGTTGTACCAAGCTAAAAGATTTCAAACAGAGATACTACAATGGACTCCTATTGTTGGTACTAAGGAGGCATTTAGAATTTTAAAATCACCTTCAGCAACACTTAGGCCTATTGAGCAAGCAGGTAGCTTAATTGAAAACATAGGAAATGAACTTTTGCATGGTGTAGGTATACCTGTAGCTGATAAAACAATATTTTACCAAAGAAATACTGGTAGATTTAAGAAAGGCGATAGAAAAATAAGAAAAGACTTTGAAGATTTAATGCCGGTATTAAGAGGGTTAAGGACAACTCAAACTCCAAAAGAAAAATACCAGTGGTTCTTAAACTTATAAAAAAAGGGGGCGAAAGCCCCCTCTTTAGTTTTACATAGACATTTTTAACAACAGTAAATAGCCTATTAAATCATCTACAGTATCCTCTGTAGCATCGTTGATTCCCCGATTCTTTATTCTCATCAATTTATCATCTATTCTAGAGCATAGAGATTCAGTGGCATTAAGTTGGCTAAATATTTTAGCTGGTTTTAATGCACTGTTTCCATACGCCTTATTTTTACTTTTCAATAACTCTCCAATATCCGTTAAAATTGCATCTAAATGGGTTGCAAATACCTCGCTCTCTGTTTGTATATGTAAACTAACATTATTTGGTATTGTGTAAAAACAATAATCATTATTCTCAACTGAGCATAATTTTATATCTGTTTTTTGTATTTGTACTACCTCATAAATATTTCCAATTACTCCTCGTGAGTAATGTTCTGTAAGTTTTATTAATTGTACTTTGTCTCCTATTTTCATCTTATTGTTTTTGTTTTTTTAATATATTTTTCCATGTTTAGAATTTCTTTTTCTAAGTTTATAATACTCATTAATTCAGAATCGTCCTCTAAAGTACATCCTAACAGACCTTCTAAAAGTTTTTTCCTTGGAGCTAATTTGTGTACTACTTGCATTATAGTTCCTGTAGGAGAAAAATTATGAAAATCTTCTATAGCATCTTTATACCTTGCGGACAACTTAGAATACTTACCTTTCATGAATTTTTGAAAATTACGCGCTTGTTTTTTTGGAACATTAAGTATAAACACTACATAATGAGGATCAGGATCTAATATTTTAACAAATGATTCAAACTTTCTTACAGTTTGTTCAAATTTTAAAAATAAAGGATCAGACGAATACCTATAGACTAAAGCCATATGATACACATCTTCTTCTATGTATAGATGGCAATTTACAAATAAAGATTCCCAAAAATATAAAGACCTATCACCTCCTATCATAGGCATTAAGAAAGTAGAACTTTTTGTTCTGTCAGCCATAGATAGTATATAAGTTGTATTTTTAAATCTATTATCTACTTTTATAGAATTTATTATATACCAATTTCTATCTACTTCAACTGCTAGTCCTAAGCTTAAATGTAATCCGTCTGGGCCTTTTAATTCTTTTATTTGTTTACCCTCTTTATACTCTTTTATGCCTTCAGTATATCCTGATATTTTAAAAGATAAAGCATCTATTGCTTTAAAAGTTATATCTTTTACTTTTATGCCCATAAGTCGTCACTCTTAGATTCTGCTTCAATTTCTGACAACTCACTAATTATTAAATTTGGTAAAGGTATTCCAGTTTCTAGATATGCTTCTGCTTTAGTCTTTAATATATATACAAGTTTAAAAGTTTCAGAGAATCTATGCACTCCTTCATGTGTACCAAACTTTTCAATATATTTATTTAAAACAAGAGCTGGCATCTCTTTAACATTAATTCCTTTCAATGCTGCATCAGCTGTCTTTTCACCTACTTTAGGTATACCTTGAATTCCATCAGTACTATCACCCATAAGCATTTGTTTCCACAAGAATTTTTCTGAATCCATTTTAGTAGTCCCAATTTTTTCAGCAGTTCTATAATTAAAATGCACTGAATCTACTTGCTTTAAAACATCTTTATCTGGAGAACATATAATAGAATAGTCACAATCTTCTCTGTAGATAGCAACAAGATCATCTGCTTCTAATTCTGTTACATACGTAAATCCCCATTTTTGTTTTAAATACTCTTTAATTGCTGGAAAAATAATTGGCTTATTTCCGTACTTTCTGTTTCCTTTGTAAGGTTTAGTTGTTGCTCTATCATATCTAAAGCATTTTCCTTGAGTAAGAAAGCCTGCGTATTTTTTAGTTTCACACTGTTCTAGCATTGTGTGTATTCTATTATCTATACCTATTAAAGCTTCTTCTAAAGTTTCTTTACCCATTTCAAAGTAAATAAGACTATCTCCGTCTATAAGGGCGACGGTACCCGTAGTTTCTGTTGTCATATATATTATTTTATTTTATTACGGTTAAACATATTAGGGGAGCATTACACTCCCCCTCTATGCATCAATTAAACACGAACATGTTAATCAGACAGTTCTTCTCAACTAGTCTTTCATGTACTTTCTATACTCAGGTTTAACTTGAACTTTAAAAGTATACAATTCTCGGTTATTAATCTGTATTTGTTCCCTACATTTTACTTCTAGTGATTTAAAACATCTTGAATCTAACTGCCCTTTCTCATCAAAGTATTTAATAGCCTCTTCAGCATTTTTTCTAGATAAGTTGTATATATTATGTTTATCCATCCAGTACATAACATCTTTATTCCTGTTAAACTTATAAGAAACATTATCCAACATGGTAGCACTTTCATATAATAAATAAGGCTCTCCTGTAGGGTCAATAGTAGGAATAATCTTACCTGCCATTTCTACATCGTCATCAGTAGCGGAATAACTATCAGCCATTTTTGTAATATCATCTATTAACTGTTGAGTTATAGGAATTCTATTAGCTGATTGATTAAGAATAGTATCAGTACCAATAACTTGCATTTCTTCATTTTGAATTAAACTTGCTAATTCTAAAGACATACTACTAAATATAAAAGAATCAAAAGGAGCGCTTTCATAATTCATATTATGTTGATAGTTAGTATCCTGACTTCTACTTTCTAAGAGAACATCATTATCAGTTTTATCATGATAGTCCTGAGTTAAAGGTCTATGGTCGTGACAATAGTACCCATTAGACACCTTAAACATTAGTTTAGTTTGAGGAATATTAGGAATATTGGTATAACTATCATAAAAATTAGTATGAGGAATAATAAAATCAGCTTTCTCATAATCATTAGTAACAGAAATCTTATGCTCTTTAAGAGAAGCCTTAAGTCTATCAGTTGACACATTATGCATAGGTAATATAAAAGCTCTTTTAACTGTAGTTAAATCAGAAGTTGTTTCTGTAGTTAAAAGATCTTGTATTGTAGTCCATTGAGTTTGTGACTCAGACAAATAAACATCCACTACTTCTGAATTTGTACAAAATCCCACATCATTTATATCTGTAAATCCTAAGTCTTCTAAGGTCTCCTTGCTTGGGGAGCCTATATGTACATTCTTACTAGCCATTATTTCACAGTCATTTTAATGATAGCTGGATTCATCATCATTTTATTAAACTTAGACTTATTACCGTTAAATATAGTTCTAACCACTAAATACTTTAAATCGTCAGTTAAATAGTCTAAAGTGCACAGCTTAACAAGACGATCTTGCACTTTTGCAGTTACGCTGTCCGTTTTAGAGAAAGCAACAGCAAAGTTAGCTACACGAGTGGCTAATAAACTTGCTATATCAGCTCTATATGAATCATCTTTACCAATACACTCTCTCAACTCTAGTAAAACCTCGTCTGGTCCTGTAACTAATTCACGGGGAGTTACTAATTTATCTAGCTTATTATTGATAAATGTAGTAAACATAGACGCAAACTCGTTGCCTACCGAGCCTTCACCAATCATTTGTACTAAAGGTAACTGATCTTCGAACTTAGGTATACTTGATATACTGTTAAAGAACGTTGAAATAGATCGAGCATTAGTTTCTTGAGTAACTAATTCTGGATGCATTAACAAAAAGTTTATACATCTAGTATCCATGTTATTCTCTTCTGCCCAACGAGCCCATACATTTATATCAAACTTAAGGTTTGCTGTAATGTA
>TARA_B110000238_G_scaffold6337_1_pt1 | contig 17330 bp, 18 predicted proteins | sample TARA_B110000238 | Tara Oceans TARA_B110000238 (sample SAMEA4397569) | marine metagenome | biome: Polar Biome; feature: [SRF] surface water layer (ENVO:00010504); material: water (ENVO:00002006), including particulate matter (ENVO:01000060) such as... | depth 5 m | reverse complement strand
GACGGTTTGGTTTCCGACGTCGCGCGCACCTATGTCCACCCCCTCGGGCATGCGGAACCGAATCTTACACGCCATCTTCGCCGTCACCGCGTTTTGTGGTCTTGTTCAAGTGCACCGCCCCCGCGTCCGCAAATCCTGAAAGTCGTCAAATTACGCAGAGATGCCACGTCTTTTTTGTGAAACGTAGTTTGTGTGCCCCTCGAACGCACGGTGTTCAGGGCGCTCCACCCTGCGCGACCGCGAGGTTCGGCGCGGGGTCGCGACGAGGCGGCGCTCCGGTGGGCGACGCGTTGTGGCGCGGGGCTTTGATACCGTGGGAACAAGCAGGGCGAGGCCTTGTTTCCCACGGGAAACACCAACTACTGATGAAAATTCCCGCAGCGCACTACGAAGAGGGCGCCAACCGGCGGTTCCCTTTAAAAGTCAACTTGCTTTCGAAAAGCGACTACAGATCGTCGCGCAGGTCGCACGTCACGCACCATGGCGGGCCTCATGCAGATGCCTAACGGGCAGATGATCGTACGTCCGTAGCCTCGTGTCCCCCCCGCGCGCGCGTCGCCAAAGCGTGTGTCGTCTTCCCAACTCTTCGCGCATCCGCGCGTCGAGATCTTTTACGTTTCTGTTTCTCATCGCGCGATCTGCCTTCCAATCTGTTCTGACCCTCCCTTCCAACCACAGCAACCCCAAATCGTGCTTCTGCGTGAGGGCACGGACACGAGCCAAGGCAAAGGCCAGCTGATTTCCAACATCAACGCGTGTATGGCCGTGGTGGACTCCATCCGCACCACTCTGGTACGTCGCCCGTGTTGTTGGGCCTCACGACTCACCGTTCCCAGATCTCCATCCAGGCTGCCGCCCGCCTTTTCGATTTCGTATTTCGCTGACCCCTGGGAACCCTCCGATCGCACAGGGCCCGCGCGGGTTGGACAAGCTCGTGCACGACGACAAAGGCGTGACCACGATTTCCAACGACGGCGCGACTATCATGAAGGTACGGGGAACTTTTCGTGCCGGCGAAGCCCCACCGCAACCGAAGCAAAGCGAACGACGCCTCCGATCGGAAACCGAAAGAACCGCCATTGCAAAAAAGACGACTGCAGAGTAAAAAAGACGCACCATGCGTTTTTGAACTGTTTTTTCCAATTCCATTCGTCGCGGCCACGAGCGTCTTGTCTTCCCGCCACTCACCCTTTCTCTTCCCTCGTGTTCTTGCTTCTTTTCTTTCCTCTTCTCGTTACCCTAAACCCCCAACCCCCAACCCTAAACCCTAAAAAGCTCCTGGACATCGTGCACCCCGCGGCGAAGTCGCTTGTTGACATCGCGCGGTCGCAGGACAGCGAAGTCGGCGACGGCACCACCACGGTTGTTATTCTGGCGGGCGAGTTCTTGAGGGAGTGCAAGCCTTTCGTGGAGGACGGCGTGCATCCGATGAACATCATCAAGAGCTTCCGCGAGGCGGCTCGGTTGGCGATTGACAAGGTCAAGTCACTGGCGGTCTCAATCGAGGGCAAGGACGCGGCGGAGAAGGCTGATTTGTTGAAGAAGTGCGCCATGACCACGCTTTCGTCCAAACTAGTGGGCGGCGAGAAAGAGTTCTTCGCGGATATGTGCGTCAACGCGGTGATGAGCCTTGATCAGGATTTGCTTGACCCGCGGATGATCGGCGTGAAGAAAGTCATGGGCGGCGCGATGCGGGATTCGTTTTTGGTGGACGGCGTCGCGTTTAAAAAGACGTTTTCCTACGCCGGGTGAGTATTTCCCAATCACCACATTCCGCCTCCCTGATTGCCCATACAAGACTGACATTTCTTTTTACAATCTCAGGTTCGAACAACAGCCCAAGTACTTCGACAACCCGAAAGTGCTGTGTCTTAACCTGGAGCTGGAGTTGAAATCGGAGAAAGACAACGCCGAGGTCCGCTTGACGGACCCGGGGGCGTACCAAGAGATCGTCGACGCGGAGTGGAACATCATCTACGACAAACTCGAGAAGTGCGTCGCCTCCGGGGCGCAGATTATTTTGTCGAGGCTCGCGATTGGGGATCTGGGGACGCAGTACTTCGCGGACCGCGGGATTTTCTGCGCCGGGAGGGTCGCGGAGGATGACCTCGTGCGCGTCACGAAAGCAACCGGGGCGAAAGTTCAGACCACCGTGAACGACGTCACCCCCGAGCAGCTCGGGAACTGCGAGGTTTTCGAAGAGAAGCAGGTTGGGAACGAGCGGTTCAACCTTTTCCGTGGGTGCCCCTCGTCGAAAACGTGCACCATGGTGCTACGAGGCGGCGCGGAGCAGTTCATCGAAGAAGCGGCGCGGTCGCTGAACGACGCGATTGAGATTGTTAGGCGGGCGGTGAAGAACGCGGCTATTGTTCCGGGCGGCGGGGCTATTGACATGGAGCTGTCGCGGCACCTACGAGAGCACGCCAGGGGCATCGAAGGCAAAGGCCAGCTGTTCATCAACGCCTTCGCCAAGGCGCTTGAAATAATCCCGCGGCAGCTTTGCGACAACTCCGGGTTCGACGCGACTGACGTGTTGAACAAACTCCGGCAGAAGCACGCGTCTGGTGACCCAGGCGCCGCGAACTTCGGCTTGGACGTAAACACGGGGGGCATCATCGACACGTACGAAGGTACGTATTGCGCGTTTCACCGAATCCCGGCCTCCCTGTTTTATCTCTCAGCTGGTGACTGTTTGTCCATACATCGCCCAACACGCGACTGACACTTTCTTTTACCCATCGTAAGCGTTCATTTGGGAACCGTCGCTTGTGAAGATCAACGCAATCGGCGCGGCGTGCGAAGCGACGTGTTTGGTGCTTTCCATCGACGAAACCGTCCGGAACCCGCGGTCCGAAGGCGCGGATGGGCAACCCATTCATGCCCCCGGGCGAGGAGGGCGTGGTGGCAGGGGCGGCCGAGGAGGACGAGGAAGAGGCATGCGCCGCTAATTGGTGAGAGGTGTTGGTGAGGGTGCGAAGCGAGAGAATTGCGGTGGGCCGCGTTTGAAAAAGCGACGGCGCCTGAAAAAAGAAAGGCAGAGTAGTGGGATCCGCCGACGAAGCCGAAGATGGGGACCCGAAGCAACTCCTGAAGACCTTTCAAGACGACGTGCCCGACAAATTCAACGACCCGAGTGTGAACGCTTCAAATACTCGTTGAATTTGTTTGTTACAGCATCGCAAAATGTTTTTCTGAAGTTGCTTCTGGACCCCCCTTCGCCTTCGCCGACCCTTAGTTTGGAAACAAACCTTTTTCTAAAATATGATACGTTTTCGTATTCCAAACGCGCACCGATGTCCTAATACTACCGTTCTGTTTACCTATCCTGGTCCTGACCCGCGGACGGCCAACCGTCGTCCGCCGATCGGCCTCCGGATTCCGCGATCTCTTCGCTGATCACAGTTGAGGAGTCAACGCTCAAGCCGCTCCACACGCCGTCGGGCGATGAACTTGTTCGCGACCCTTTCCGCGTTGCAGTTCCACACGCCTTTCGTTTCTCAAACCCTCCCGGGTGAAAATCGTCCACCCTTATGCCCCGGGTCGCGAGCGAAGAGGCGTGCGCGAGCAAAATCGAAACGGGCTCGAACAGACCAGCTGGCGACAACGGAGGCGTGGCCGTGTACGGGCCGTTTCTTTCGAAAAAGTCGTCGCGCGACGGAACCGAAGTGCCGATGATTGGTACGGAAGAAACATCACCCTCCAGCAAGCGCTGGAACACTTTTGTGGCGCATCGCGTACGTGCTTCTTCGTCGTCGCGTAACCACCCAGACGTTTTCGCAAAAGGCGTCGCCGCGAACGCTGCGGTGATCGCGGCGAGGGCCGCTTGTTTCGGGTTCGTGACGACGCCACGGAGTCGTTCCAAAAGCTTTTTCGATTTTTTATGACAGCAAAGCTGGTCAACAAAAACTGGTGCGCCACGCTCAATCCAGCCCTTCGACACGCCGTGACGTGTGCAAACATTTGTTCCTCGAACGTCGCGACGAATGTACTCATCGGGGTTTTGCAATTCTCGAAACCGTGCCTTCGCGTGGCGAGCTTGGGCAGCGCCGTCGCGTCTTTCGGGTCAAGCGCGGGACACGCTCCGTGCGAGATACCCGAGGTGAGCGTGGCGTCCAAAATCTCCAACCAGTTCGCGGACACAGGTCTTGTGGAAAAGTCACGACGTGTCTCCGGAGCCAACGTGGCCTTTGCGAAGCGTTCCACTATTCCAACACCCCAATCGATTACTTTTTCGAAAGTCTCGTTTCGCGCGTCGCTTTTTTTGACGCTGCAAACGGCACGCGCGCACATTCCAACCCTCGGCGTGGTCAGGATATGCCACGCCTCGGCGTACGGATCGAGGTACCCCTCCTGTCGCGCCAAATTGATGCCGAGTCGCGCACCAACCGTGACCCGTTCGCGAGGCGGAAGGGTTGTGAGAAACGCAAAGGGACGCCACAAGCCGCGTTCGTGCGCCGCTTGCTTGAACCTCGAGTCGCGCGCTAGCGTCATGAGCGGATGTAACGACGCGACATCCGCGGCGGAACGTCGTGTCACGAACGCTTCCCAAGTCGCATCCGCTTCTTCCGCAGTGGGAATCACGGAAACGACGTCGCAACGCACGCACGTGCTGCTATGGAAGGACACCGCGCGCATCACCCCTGGGCACGTCGCGCACTGGGCGGTACCTCCGCCGCACACCGAACACTCGCACGTTTCGCTCTGGGCCGCGCTTTTCAGTCGCCGCACTAAATGGCCGCACCGTTCACCGCACCACGAGCACCACCCGGTTTTCCGAGCCGACTCATTGTTCGCCACGACGCTTTTCCAGTCAAACACCAAACCGAGACACGCGGCGCAGGTTTCGTCGGCCGCTTTGGCGAAGGACGAACACGCGGCGCGTCCGCATCGCTTGGTCGGACGAGCGCATCCGAAACACACAAACGAGGGTTTCGCTGAATCGTTTCTCCATCTCATAAGGAAGTGTCTTTTGTTGTCGAGACACACCAGGAACACCGTCCTTTTGGCTCGGTGGTCACGCACTTCAGCGGCGTACGAATGGTTTCCGTCGTTTCTCCACTGTTTGAGGAAATGTCTTTTGTTGTCGAGGCACCAGGAACACCTTCCTTTCGGCTCCATCAGCTCACGCACTTCAGCGGCGTACCGGGCGTCAAGTGACGACGCGCCGGGCGTCGCGTCGGGCCACCGCGGAAACGCCGAGGCGTGCACTACACAGAATTCGTCATCGACTCCGTCCGGATGGCCTCTGGCGAACGCCTCACATCCCGTCTTGCGGCACGGCAACGTCCTCCGCGCGCACCCGCCGCACCTGTGCACAGCGCGCGCGAGCCAGAACCCCGCCTGCGTGACTCTGGTGTGCGCGGTCGGGCACAAGCACCAGCTGCACCGGTCGATTTTAACATCATTCGGTGCGGTGTCGCTTACCGAAGATCCTTGTGAGGTACCATACAACACGCTCATCACAGCGGTGCTTTTGGTGGTGCCGAGTAATGCGAACTCATGAGTGACGTGCCCGTGAAATCGAAACCGTCGGCATGTCCCGGCGCCGCGTGTTGTGACGCGCCTCAGCGGAGGTTCGGCTAGGAGGACGCGGATGTTTCAAATGCAATGTCGTTGCTTTTGCAGAAATACGTACTTCTCAACCTGTGCAAAAGCGCGCCACACCCACTCGCGCGATGTGGACAACGTGCGCCTCGAGCGCGGTGCTCGCGCACGGCGGGTTTGCGATGCGGGCGCGCGTTTCCCGACGACGACGGCCGTGTTCCGAAACCACGCGCCCGGCGCCGGTTGCCGTAAAGCGCGTCGCCAGTTCCTTCCGGGGCTGGCGGTTAAACCGGGCCGTCGCGGAGGGCGGCGTGGTTGATGCCGGTGTGGTTGACGACGACGAGATACCCACCACTAGTGATGTCGTGAGCTGGCGCGTCCGGAATGCGGACGAACAGGACGTCGACGCAGTCGTACGGCTCGCCTCGGATTCGGGCGTGGACTGGACCGCCGGGCAGATATCGGAAGAGGTGCGGAAGGGAAACACGATGGTTGCGGTTCCCATGGAAAAAGAAAAGGGCGAGTCATCATCCCAAATCGCGGGATTCGTGGTGGCGTGGGCGGTGGGCGGCGTGGAGGTTCAGATCCTGGAGGTCGCGACACGGCCGGAGACTCGACGCCAGGGCGTCGCGTCACAGCTGATACAGAAAGTCCTGGATACGAACCCGCGACTTGACGCGTTTCTGGAGTGCCGTTTGTCCAACGAGCCGGCGCTACGTCTGTACACGAAAAAGTTTGGGTTTCAAAACACTGGAACGCGGAAAAAGTATTACGCAAACGGCGAAGACGCCGCGCTTTTAACTCGATCGCCTCCCACGGTCAGCGCGCGGGAGCTGACCCGCTTGCTAGCCGGCCTGTCCCCCGAAGACGCGCGGCTACCGCCATCGAAAACCCCGGAGGAAAAGCAAAGAGGCACGGTGATGCACGCGCAGGACTACCCGCGGAAACGACCTGCGTTTGTGCGGAACAAGCCGGCTCCGAACGACACGTCGACCGACTCGACCGGGCGGACGACGCTGGGCGGGTTCAAAATGCGGAACCGGGTGAAGAAATAACAACCACCAGTTGTTCATGTGGACCTCAAGATACATTGGGCTTACCTGGTATTTACGTGCGCGTTGTTAACTTATTATTAGCGATAGAGCGTTTGACTCGCATAACTAGTCTACTCGTACCGTCTTTCACAGCTCTTCCCGGTTTCCGTCGTCGCGTGTTTTCGTACCCACCAGTTTCGGACATATCCTGGCTAGCCTGACACACAGGAAGTCGCGCATTTTTCCTGGGCCGTTGGCGAACACGTGGTCCCCCACGGTATCGGCGTGCGTTTTGACTAAGGTGTCGCAATGGCCGGGCAAAACGTACGCGTCGCGGTCCGAACCGTCCAGCGTTTTGTCGTTTGCGAACGATTCGCAAAAACCACCAAGCACTGTTTCGATCCTCAGCTCGCTCCGGCCGCCGTGCATCAGCCCCCTGCGTCGCGCGCCTCGCCGCGCCAGCTCCTGCTCGGTCAACCCCTCAACGTCGACGTCATGCCCCTCCAGGGCGTACAAAGCGTTTGTAAGCTCGCGCGCGATTATTTCACAAGACAAACAATTCGGCGCGTTCGCGGGAACCGGGGTTGGGTCTCTGTCGGGTTGCGTCGTTGTGGTGCGGCTGTCGGAGTCCCAAATCCCGCCCGCGGACGCGGAAGGGGCGTGTGTGAGACACACGCACGCGGCGAACACGAAAACGAACACGCGCCGCGGAGACATCGTGTGCGGTGCGTTGTGACGAGAGAATTGCGAATGGGAAGAAACAATGAATCCCTGTTGCCGGTGCCCATAAATTTAAGTAATCATGGTATGTCGACTGGTAGAGGCCCTTTCTTGTCGTCGGCGAGCACCCTGCGCATCCTCAAACCTACGAAACAACCCTAAACCCGAACCCTGGTATTGTAAAAGTACCAGACTACCTCCCCACCAACACCGCTTTCTCCACGCTCCGGAAGTACCCTCCGCTCGCGACGTCGAACTCGTCCGCGCGCGCGAGGTGGATTTCGGCGATTTCGAGTTCGCCGAAAGTTGTATCGGACGAGAAACTCGCGGCGCCGCTTCTGGACGATCCTTCCTTGTTTCCTTCCTTTTCCGTGGCCAGCTCCACGCGTAGGACAAATGGCCTGTCATCGCCGGGCAGCAGTAAACCGGCGTCGCGAAACTCTTTTCGGAACGCTTCGCAGACGCTTAGCAGGCGAAGGCGGTTCTTCTTTTCGTGGTCATCCGAATCGAAAACGTTGATGACCATTTTTTTGCCGTCCACCGATACCCCGGCGACGGTCGCCTTTAGTATTAACTCCGTGGTGTCGTTTTCGTCGTGCTGTTGTCGTGCCATTTCCGTAACCTCATATCTTGCTCTCATCAAAGCCGCCTTCGCCGCGGCTCGAGACTCGTCGCTGCACAGCTTCAAGTCGCACAGCGCGAGGCGCAGACGCCCGGGTTCGTTCCAGTGGAACTGTTTTCCGTTTCCATCGGACGAAGATATTAGGTACGCCTGTCGAAACGCCCTTGCGGCGTCCACCACGTGGTCCTGATTAAACGGAATTCCCACGAAGTGCGTGTACGAAGTGGTTGGAGACGCAAGGGCGTCGTGTATCAGTGACAACACGACCGCGCGCGCGGCGGATGCGCCTTCCACCGACCCCGCGACGACGTTTAACTCGCCTCGGTTGGCAACCGGGTCTCGGCATTCGGTTCGTGCTTCCCCGGGAAGCACCACCCTACCGCCCGTGTCCCTGAGCAAAGCACCTCGTGCCTCGCCTGCCAGCGCCCTCTTGGCGAGGTCCGCGTCCACGGAAACGCGTACAGACCACTCACCACCTTCTGTGCGTGTGAAACCGTCAGCGCCGTGGGGTTCGTTTGGTGTGTCTCGCGAAGCGCCGTTCGGTTTGGGAACAGGATGGTCGATGTTCGCAGCAGGAAGATGGCTGGTCGACACTGATGACGCCTGCGCGACTTCGCCGTGGGACTCGTCGCGTCGCACGTTCCGTGTCCCCACCGCGGTTCCCCCGACGTCGCTCTGCACGCGATATCGCCGCCCGTCCACGACCACGATGTGGGGGTGAAGCACGTCCATGCGCGACGCGCGCGCGTCTCTGGCGCCAAGAAACAAAAGTGCGTGCGGCAGATCCTGCTTTCGTCCGACACGTGTCGTTCGCGAGCGGGAAACGAAATCGGCTGGCACTTGCAGACGCCGCAGGGTCCGCGCGTGCCCCGCCCTACCCCACGATGACCGTCCGGCGGGCGGCCGCGTGCTTGCTCGCGCGCGCGAGTACCTCCGCGTCCGCGTCCACGTCATGCACTGTGATTCCACTCCATTCGGGTGCCGCGTTTCGAAACGCGGTGGGTGCCGCGTCGCGAATCGCGGGTGCCGGCCGAGGAGAACGCGAACGCGTCGTCGCGAGTGCTTCACGCTTCTTCACGAAAACGGTCCACGACGGTGTGGGGGTTCGTTCTCGTGTTCCCTCCGCGCTCGACACAGCAAGGGCGTTCGCCAGCACGTCACGCCCCAACTGTTTCCGCGCGTCGGGGGGGACCTCACGGAGCGCCGCGACCGCGAACGCGTCTCCACCTCTTGCTAAAACCGTCGCGCCCGTTTCTTCGGACGATTTGAAAAAAATCTTCCTCTTCAACGGCGTGCCGTTCATCGCGTTCGGGTTTGTGGATAACACGGTTTTGATATACGCCGGCGAAGCCATTGATGCGAGCGTGGGGGTGACGTTTGGCATTTCAAGCTTAGCCGCGGCAGCGATGGGGCAGATCTTCAGCGACACTTCGGGCGTGCTTTTCGGCAGCTCGATCGAAAACGCAGCGTTGCGGTTGGGGTTTCGGTTACCCCGTTTGCTACCGGAACAGCTGATTCTGCAATCCGTCACCCTCGCGAGCACGAGCGGCAAGGTTTTGGGGGTCATCACCGGCTGCTGCTTAGGGCTGGTGAACCTGTTTTTCGTGGACACGCTTTCGGTGGAGAAAAAGAAAGAAGAGAAGGAGTTCACGGCGATTTTCAAAAACATCATGCACCGCGGCCACGAAGGTTAGTATTTCCCATTTACCACATTCCGCAGGCTGAATGCCTAGGGTAACTAAGAGTACATGTTTACCCTAGAATACCCATTCGCGACTGACACTTTCGGCTTTTATCCCTCAGTCGCGGAGTGCGCTGCGGCGGCGCTTTGGATCGTGGACCACGACACGAAGACGCTGTGGACGCGAGCCGCGCACGGGAACAAAAAAAGCGACCTTCTCGTGCGAAGGGGGTTCGGCGTCGGGATCGTGGGCGCGGTGGCGGAAACCGGAGTGCTATCAAACGTGTGCGAGGTACGTTCCATTTCCAGTCACCACGTTCCGCCTCCCTGTTTGCTGCTCTGTATGGAGTACAGTCGGAAAGTACAGACCCCACTCCGTCGGACCCCTTTCCAATCCCTCATACGTTACGGGAGACTGACCCTTTCGGGTTTTATCGTGCCAGGCGTATTCGCACCCGCGGTTCGACAAAAGCGTGGACAAGGACGGCATCACGGGTTTCAAATCCAAATCCCTGCTCACCGCGCCTGTTTTCGACGCCGACGGCGTGGTCGTGGCGGTGGTGCAGCTGGTGAACAAAATCCCGAAACACGAACGGGACGCGCGACGCGTAACAACCGCGAGTTCGTCAAACGTCACCCCCGCCCCCAGTACTTGGCGCAGGGATACCCAGGCTGAGGTAAATAAAAAGGCTGAGTTGAATAAAAAAACTGTCCGAGTCCCTGTGAATGACTCGGGAGTAACTCAAGACGGCGGAATTACCACCGACCTTGACGACGACTCGTCGTCCCGGTGGGACGACGGGTGGGTCCCCGTGGGGGTGACGAAGAAAATCATGAGCACGATTCGCAAAACCCACCGAAGCGAGTGGTGGCGCCGCGCGTTTGGATCGCGAAAGGTGGGCTTCGACGGGACCGACGAGAAGCTGATTCGGCTGATGTGCCACCACGTTTCTGTCAGCCTGGCCGCGATGGAGCACAAGCTGCCGACGGAATGAGTAATACGGGTGGGGGGCGGCTGTAGTTGGAGGCGAAAACAAGACGGTACCCGGTATCCGTATTTCGTCGGTCTGTCTGTCATTTCAGTTTTCCTTTTCCGGCACGAAAGAATTTGATTGCACACAAACACATAACCCTCCTGTCTCTTCAAACTCATTCGCGCTCGCGCCGCTGTGTCCGCGATGGTCGCCACCGTTTCCGGGGACCCGGGGCCACCCGACACGCGCGCCGCCTTTTCCTCCAGCGAGCTCGGCACCGTCAACGGAAAGCTCCACCGCTTCGCGGTGGACCAGCACGAGTTGTTGTCGTGCTTTGCGGCGTGCAAATTCGCCAAGAACGGGAAAGGCGCTTTGTGTGTGTTCACCAACTGCGGACTGGACGAGTTGCTTGTTGAGGAGGACGAGCCCGGTTTCACGGACGCGCGCGCGTTGCGGCGGCAAATGCTGTTGGTCTGGGGAGGCTTTACGGACAAAGCGTCGGGGGACTGTACGTTGGCCAAACTGCTAGAAAAGGTTTCCCCCGATTTGCAAAAAAACGTCGAGAAATCAATCGACGCGTCGTGCACGCGAGAAACCTTCCCCCTCGTTGTGCTGGCCGGGATTCAATTCGCCACGCTTGACGTACTAGAAGGTCTACGTGTGCCACTCAACAAAATGCTAGGCAAGGAAGGGCACTGCGTGATGTCGGTTAAATACGGCGAGTTCAGAGAGGCGCTGAAATGCGGATTGGGACACGCGTTCGAAGAAGCGTGCGTGGTGGAGCTGGACGACGACGAGGTTTGAGGCTTTTAATACCTTCTTTAATACCTTCTTTTTAATACCCTCTTTAACTTCTTCGTCCCTAACAGCTCCTACGCTTTGTGTTCCACCCCCCGCAGCGCGTCCACCAGGCTCAAATCCGTCTCCACCGCCCTTTGAAAGATGGATTGAATCACGCCGACGTGCGCTTTGTTCAGATCCCGGGCGATCCAGTCCCCGCCCTCAGTCGAGGTGTTGCCTCCTTGGTCAACCACGGTGTGCAGGTACACGTCTTCGTTGCGTTCCGCGATGAGACGCGCGCGCGCGATGTTCCAGGACACGGCGTACCTGCGTCGCGAAAGAAAATGGTCAGTCTGGAGAACTATTCTTGTAAACTGTATGCGTAAACAGGCGGGCGTAATCGGGCCGAAGAGTGCGTATGTGATTTGCATGTAGTAAACAGTATCAGTCAAAGAGGGGCAGTAAACGGTGTGGGGATTTGGGAAATACACGTACGGGTTCGCTTGCGGTCGGTTTTTTTTCACGATTTCCAGCGCGGCGTCGTAGTCCATCCCGTTAACGAAGGTTAGGTAACCCAGAACGGTTAGCGATGCTCGGTTAATACCCGCGGTGCAGTGCACGTACGTCCTCTTACCGAGCGCCTGGAACAGGGCGAGTTTCCGTACCATTTCGGGAAGCATCTTGGCCTGGTCAAGTCGGTCGAAGTCCCTGACGGAAACTCGGACTGAGATTGGGAAAGAAAAGGGTCAGTCTTGCGTGGCACCAAGTGTACTGTATATCACGATGTATGGACAACCAGTCACCAGCGTTAGAGGTAAAACAGTACACCTGTGATGTATTTGTAAGAGCCGCGAGTACTGGCAACTGCTACGTCATCGCGAGTAGTGCACTCGACCAGGCGCGGTAAACAGTGTGTCAGGGTTGGGAAAGGCCCAAGGCCGTACCGATGAGCACGCCGCGTTCAAGCGCCCGTTGCTTGATAGGCTCCCAGTCGATTTTCATCGCGCCGTGACAAAGCGTGCACTGCAGACAAATAATAGCCTCCACACCGGCTTCGTCGATTAAACGGTCCACATCCGCGGGCGACCTGGGGCAACTTCCTATGATGAGCTTGGCGTCGTCCAGCTTTTCCTTGGTTGGATTTTCGATCGTTACGTTGTTGTTGTCGAAAACGATGGGGTCCCAGTTCAAAGTCCACTCCCAGCCACCGCCGGTGGGGGGGGGTCTCCTCCTCGCGGCGCGCGCTTGCCATCCACGCCGGCTTGTTTGGACTCCTTGTCCCGCATCGCAGCACCGGCTTTCTCGTCTTTCATGGCGTCGTCCGCGTCGCTGGAAGCCTTTGAAATGACGTTACGCCCGCGAAGTCCCGGGCGCGCCCCATTGCCGAATCTGTCGGTTCTTCTTGGGGCACCCACGCGGCCCGCCAGGTTGACCAGCGCGGAGGCGAGAGTAGCGGCCATCGCGGGAGGATGCGCACGTAAGCGGCGGCTAGAAGTGTTCGACTGACTCGCCGTGTCCGGAGGAGTGCGGAGAGGTCCGCTGCGCCCCGGAGGACATGACAAACGAATAAAAAATATCCGAATAAGCTCGTTTCGTCCGACGAAAGTGGTGCTAATCGTGTTCCTCCCATCACTTCGTCCGGCGTCGTGGTGATGGCGGAGGACCCGCGGTCGCCGTCACGGGACCCTCCCGCCGCGCCGTGGGCCCCGCCGTCCCCCGGCCAGCCGAAAGCCACGTCGGGCGTCCCCTTCACGTCCTTCGACCGAGCCAGCGCGCTGGTGCAAGGCAAGGCCCGAGATGCGTACTCGTACGCGAAACGTTTTTCGGACGCCCCTATCGGGTCGCACACTTTGCACGGCGACGGCATGCGCAACGTGATGCCCGCCTCAGCTCGGAACTCGGAGGTGGTCACAGCGGCGCTGCGGTCGCTCTTGGCGAAGCGCCAAGTGGCGGAACGGGAAAGGGACGCGTGGAGGGAAAAGTTCGAACAGGCGGAACGAGGTGGTGGGGGGGGAGACGAAAATGGTGTTTCCACAACCGTCTCTCCAGTAGTTTCGGTGCAACGACGCGTATCGCGAATTGAAAGCGAAAGGGTGCTCAAGCTCCCTGGTGCTGAAAAGGAAGCGAATAGTGTGGTAACGAATACTATGGCAACGGATAGGGGTCCGTCGACACGGGCACAGGATATACCGTATCCGCAAAGAGAAGACGCGTCTCAACGTCAATCTTTGGGCTTCACCCAGTTCGATTTGGAGTTCGCGACGCGGCGCGCGGAGAAAGCGGAAGCCGCGTTGCGGGCTAGGGAAAGTGCGGATGCGACACAGACTGTTTTGAGGAATGACTCGAATGACTCTAAAGTCTCACCCAAAGCAACCCAGGACGATTTAGTGAAACTCAAAGCGCAACTGCATGCGCTACTTGCGGAGCACCGGGTTCACGTCGACGAGCTGAACGAATCCTGGGCGGCGCGGGTGCGGCTGGCGTGTTCGGCTAAGACACGAGAGGCTGAGACACGAGGATATTCTGAACACGAAGCGACGCATACCGGTACGCAAGCTACGAGACGAACCAGCAGTTGTGCGACGCAGACCACGGGAGACTATCCGCACACGGAACACGTTCGACGGAACCTGGTGATGTCACCCGCGCGCGACAAGGCGTCCGAGACGTCGTTCGATTCGGAATCAACCGATGCACACCACCGCGACACCGAGTTACTGAAACGACGCGTGCGCGAGCTGGAAAGCGTGGTCACAGGGTTGACAGAGACGACGCGTACGTCGACACGACGACGGGTACCGAAAATATCAAACCACTCATCTGCGGGTGGTGGTGTTTTGAGTTTCGGACTTCTTCGCGCCGTGAGGAAGTCCACACGAAAGCAATCGTCGCGGCGGTCGTCGTGTATCTCGTCGTACGCCCCGTCCTCCGAATCCGAATGGGTTTCGGATGTTGACGAGCTGGGAGGTACTGACGAAGCGCAAAAACAAAAAGCGCGTCTCTCTGCACAGGACATGACGAAACGCAAGCCCTGGGGCTCGGGTTTCGCCACGTCGAACGTTGACGGGAAGTTGGGTTTGTCGCCGCTGAAGGAAACGGCAATCGAGGCGGAGGCGAATCGAAGGACAAACACAAAAAAAGCGCCAGTCGCGCCGGCCGTTTTCGTAAGAAACCGCAAACCCCTGGTCAGCTTATCCAGCGTCGACGCTGCTAGACATGGAGTCCAACGACGCCGGCCTCCGTTCCGGGGAAGCGCGAAGCAAATCAGTAGGGTTGCGTTGCCCATCGCCGTGGCGCGGACGGCGGGTGGGTTTCGGTACGAATCGAACGGAAACCACATCACCGAATTCCGCGCGAAAAAAGAAACGTCGCTGCTAAAGCTGAAGCTCGCGAGGGTCGCGGCGAAGCGCAGAGGCGCCACGGTCGCCGCAGTTAGGGCAGGCTCCATCACGGAATCGCCCGCCGTTTCGTCGTTGGGGGTGTCCCGAGAGGTCTCGCACAACCCGTCGCCGGCGCCGTCGCCCAAGCGCGCAACCTTTTTTAGTGCCGAACCGAATTCCGAATCCGAAACCGAAAAACAAACCGAGTTAGCGTCGCTTCGGAAAACGTTCAATGCGACGAGAGCGGAGTACGACGAGTTAACACGGGCGATGACCTCGGCTCATGGGGGTGGGCATGCTGTAGATGACGATGCGCTGGATGACGTGATTGATCGGTTGAGGGAAGTCAGCACGGCGATTGCGAAACGCGCCGCGCGGTGATGATTTTGTCAAAATGTATTTTTAGTAACTCCGGATCCGGTCTACCCACTACACTGGTACTCGAGTAAACTCTCTTTATTTGAAACGAGCGGTGTATTTCCCCGCCTTGAGTTACCGTACTCTCGAGTCGTTCTCAAACATGATTGTCGCGCTTCTTCTCACTCTGGGGCGAAGTAGGTAACGGTGACCGGTAACAGTTCCTCCGCGTTCGGCGCGGTTCCCGTGGACGGGTCGAGGTAGGCCCGGCCTATGAAAAACAAATCGTTGAACGGCGCGGGGGCGACTTCCACGCAGGATACGTCCGGGTCGTCGTCGAAAACGCGACACAAACCGGGGCTGGCGAAGGCGTGAGCAAACAAATTGCTTTCGTCCTCGCGCCTCCACATCCGGTGGTCCGCGAACGCCGCCACCCGCACCGCCGCCGCGCTCACCAAGCTCAAAGCTCCCCCCGTGTGGTAAGCGGCGAGGTTGGCGAACGCGGCGTTTCCTAACTTGACGCTGTCCGCGCCTGTGAAGAGCGCGAGGAACGGCTTGTCGCCAGCGATGGATTCGGGCGACATGGTATACGTGCAGTCCCTCGTCTCACCGAAGCACCCGGACTGGATATTCACGTCCCGCGCGCCGCCCACGCGGAACGGGGAGTAGTTTCCGGTTGCGAGACACTTGTCTCTGTCAACGTCAACGGGCGCCATCGACGACGCCCGTGTCGTGACCCGGAACCCGGCGGCGATGACTTTGTTTTTGACAGACGTTTGAAGAAATGAGGCGGCCATCTCCAGTCGTAGTTCGTTCACGGGGATACCTCTTTTCGGTGACGGCGGCGTTGCGGTGATCGCGACGAGCGGTTGAAGGGAACGCCCCCCTCCCCGCGGCGATCGCAAAAGCATCACGGAGGTCCACGTTTGTTTGGCGTACTCGCGAGCGTTTGCGTCGTAGACGCGGAAGGAAAACGTCAGGTCGTCCGCGCGATCCAAAATCGAACGACCGAAGCTCACCCGGTCCACGGCCAACTGCTCCAGGTTCAGGGCTGTCACCGGCACGCCGGCCGCGAGAAACGCGGTCGAGACAGCGTCGAACGTGGCGAGGTCGCCGGTGGACACCAAGACCGTGGGTTGGTCGAAAGCCGGGTACCCGCCCCGCATGGTGCGACTGTTCAGAGGGTTGTTCGCGCACGTCGCCGAGACGACTCGCGATTGACGACGCCAGACGTACGTGGAGAAACCGAAGTACCTCGTGGGGGGGGGGTGCACATGGTTATGACCAGGGCGTCCGACGGGCCTAACCGGAAAACGGGAGACACGCCGCCGAGGAACTCGGCGCGAGCGTACAGCATAGCTCCCGGGTATCCGTACTCGCTTATGTCGTTGTCATCGTTCACGTCGTGCGTGAACCGCAGTTGTCCTGTTTCTCGGCGCCAGCCGTCTTTGGAGAGCTGGCGAAACGCCGAGTCGGACGATGATAGGGCGCGGTCGGTCGGCGCGTCGCGAGCGTCGCAGGAAAACGCGTCGGCGATCGCGACGGAGACGGCGACGGCGGCCAGAACGAGGAGCAGGCGTCGCGTCCGCATCGCGTCGCGTTTTGTGATGCACGGGACGCGTCGGTGCGTTCCAAAACGTGGTCGCCGCCGTCCAGTGTCGGAGTACATCGTCGGCACAAACTTTCATTTTTTTCATGAAATCATTTCTCTTGGCTACGTAGATCTAGCTTCGGCCGGGTCACCGTCCGGACGTATCACACACGAAGACTGCTGGCGGGAGCTTCGCCGCTTCCTTCGCGTTGTAGCACGCGGACGGCACCGCCGCGGATGTGCACCACACGCACGGGGTGTGACACGCACCCTGCGTGGCGTGCGCCTCGCACCCGTGTGGCGACGGTGCGTTAAACCGTCTCGCGTTAATACCATCCTCGAATCTACTCCCGAGCGCGGTTGCCCGACGCGGGGTGTGCATGGCGCTCGTGCCGCTGACCAGCAAGAGCAACGCGAGAAGTAGCAACGCGAGCGCCGAGAAACGCGCGCGCGCCGCGAAACGTGCGGTGGGGGAGGTCTTCATGACGGAACAGCCGCGTGTGCCTCGATGTGCGAGTCACAACGAGTGTCAGTTCCTGATTATTTTGTTCGGAACGATGATTTGTTGATAGTAGAGGCCACAGGATGCTGCGCGCTGCATTCCCGTCCCTGCGCCACGCCGCGTGTGTCCGCGTCCGTCCGCGTGA
>TARA_B110000238_G_scaffold192156_1_pt1 | contig 17464 bp, 10 predicted proteins | sample TARA_B110000238 | Tara Oceans TARA_B110000238 (sample SAMEA4397569) | marine metagenome | biome: Polar Biome; feature: [SRF] surface water layer (ENVO:00010504); material: water (ENVO:00002006), including particulate matter (ENVO:01000060) such as... | depth 5 m | reverse complement strand
TCGTCAACATTTGTCATGCGGAACATGTGTAACGGTTCATCAACATCTTCTGACTGATCGTGACTATGAATCAAAACAGCAAGCTCCTGCTTCAGTGTATGGAACGCATTTGATTTAAGATGTTCGGGTAACCGCGGCCTCGGCAGAGGCACATCAACCAACGATTGAATCTCTCCCGGATTTGGTTTCAACACCAATATACGATCCGCCAGGTAAATCGCCTCATCAAGATCGTGTGTGATGAACACCACCGTAACATCGATATTCTGCCATATCTCTATCAAATGTTGCTGCATGCGCAGTCGCGTCTGAGCATCCAGAGCACCGAAAGGTTCGTCCATCAATAACACCTTCGGTCGCGTTGCCAGAGAACGGGCAATCGCGACACGCTGCTGCATACCACCGGAGAGTTGCGAGGGATAGTGTTCGCTGAATTTGGTCAGGCCAATGATTTCGATCCATTCACGCGCCTCCCCTTCTGCTTGAGACTTGTCTCTACCTTGAGATGTAAGACCGAACATAATATTTTGTTTTACGGTTAACCAGGGAAACAGTGTGTACTTTTGGAACACCATGCCGCGATCTGGGCCTGGCCCCGTAATGGGCTCACCGTTAATCAAAGCCTTGCCATTCGTGATCGTCTCCAGTCCTGCCAAAGTCCTTGCTAGGGTGGATTTACCGCAACCTGAAGGACCAATCACGGTGAGAAATTCTCGACGGTGAATACCTAGGTTTATGTCCTTTAGGATTGTTAAATCAGGACCAAAATTTTTACTTAACCCCTCAAGTTGCAGAATCATGGGACGACCTTTTAAACGATCAAGGCACGTGACTGTTTTGTTTGCCTGAGCTTTCTCAGCTGTCGCTGTTGTACTTAATTGTGTAGTACTTAATTGTGTTGTACCTAATGTCGTTTTACTTAGATCTAGCTCGCTCAATTTTGAATCACTCAATGCTTGCGCCGTTAATTTCTGAAGGTTCGGTTTTTGTTGCTTCAATGCGCCCCTCCCTCTTGCCAACGAAACAGTCGTCTGCTGAAGCGGGACAAAATGATGTCAGTTGCCAGACCGATCAGGCCAATCATCATGATCGCGGCAAACACGTTATCGAAATTCTTGTACCGTGCCTGTTGAGTAATAAACCAGGTTATGCCCGAACTGGTACCAATAAGTTCAGCGACAATGAGATAGGTCCACGCCCAGCCCAATAATATTCGACTATCTCGATAAAGCGCGGGCATCACACCCGGCACGACGACGCGAAACAACACCACAGGACGACTTGCGCCCAATGTTCGAGCCGCCTCAATCAATGCAGGATCGATCATTCGCGTGGTGTTTGCGACGATCAAAACCTGCTGAAAGAATGTGCCAATGAAAATTATCGCGACCTTCGGCGCATCGTGAATACCCAAAATAGCGACCGCCAAGGCGCCGAAGGCAGGTGCGGGGAAATATCGAAAAAATTCAATAAAGGGCTCGAACAATCGAGACATAACTGAATATGCGCCGCAAAGGATTCCCAACGGAATACCCACCAAAGAAGACAGCGTAAATCCCCAGAAGATGATCGTTATGCTATGCCACAAACTCTCGTGCAACCATTGCTCACTGCGGCGCTTAGGCTCCGTCGTAAAGGATGTGTAGAGTGCTACAAAGACTTGGTCTGGTGCTGGCAGGTACACGGGATTAACTCTGAAACCTTGCGGTACTGCCGCGCCCGATGCAATTGCCTTCTGTACTTCTGAGTCGAACGTGGCGCGTTCGACCTGCATCTCCGAGCGGAAATAACTCACATCACCCGGTTTAGTGATCTGTACGTTGGGATGCCATAGAAAAGGCAAGTAACTGACGGACGACCAAATCAGCAATGGCAGCAGAAATGAGGCAGCCAGAAGCAGCTTAGAGTTGCCGTTAGATGGCTGCATCAGCTTAATACCCTACCGAAAGCGTCAAACTCGGATCGATGTATTGCTCAATTATCTGCGGTTCGGAATAAGCTTCATATTTAACATTGAAGCTATCCGATATACGTGTTGAACCGTAAAGCGATTCAAAACCCGGCTTGTCGACCAAATAGCTAATCGCTTCTTGCCGACTTAAGATCCGCGTGCCGGCGAGAAAGGGTTCATATTCCATGGGGGTCAAACCAACTCTGGCAGCCATGATCTCAATTCCCTTGGCACGCGTTTCAGTGTCATCAAGATAAGCAACGATGCGATACCAGACATCGATCACCTTGCGCCAATCCTCCTTATTCTGCGCGAGGCTGACAGGCGAAACAGACAACATATCGTAGATTAGACCGGGTTGGTCAGCCGATGTGTAAATGGCTTTGGAGCCGGGCAAAGCTTTCAACGCCATGGAAGAACTCGGTTGCCAAGCAACGATTGCGTCCACATCCCTTGATGCGAGTACCTGCGGTGTTTCGTTGGTTGGTACATTAACGAGTTCAACATCCGCTTCGCTTAAACCTACCTTTTCAAGTGCGTTGAGTAATAACAAATGGCTGACAAAGCCAATCTCGACACCCACTTTCTTTCCTTTTAGATCTGCTACCGACTCAATGCCCGGCGCCGCGACGACCATGTCGTTGCCATTGCTGTAATCATGAAGCAATATCATAACGCCCTGCACACCGGCTGACCCGGTAACCAAGGTATCGCCATTGGTCATACCGACTGCATCTAATTGACCGGCGGCAAAGGCATCCATCGACGCGACATAGTCGAACCATTCAAACTCAACTTCTACGCCCGCCTGTTCGAACCATTCATTCTCAACCGCTATTTCCCAAGCTACCCATCCCGGCCAATCGCTGTAACCTATTCGTAAAGGTTCAGCCTGTGCGTTGATCATAACAATCAACAGACATAAACAGCCTAGTGTGTGCTTTAACATAGTCGTTTCCTTTCATTAATGGGTTTCGTAAACAACTTATAATCGTCGTTTATTACCAGAGACATTTTATTGACACCCGAACATCGGAAAATGAGAGCGATACGTGAGACTCATCAAAGCGCAATATCGGCCATCGCAATCGATAAAACATTACGACGACTGCCTTGTTACATACTTGTTACTTACCGAAAGATACGAAGCGAGAATCGTGCCAACCTCTAACATCGGCCATAAGGCCACAAAGGCAGGCCGATTTTGATACTGCTACGTTTTTAACCGTCAAAAATTGCACAACATGGGACTAAGTTCGAATGCCGCGCACGAAAAAGGTGCCAAGCGGGTCATTCACAAAAGAGTCATACCTGACCCCACCGCAGCTTTAGCCGCTTGCACCAATACACAGCCGAGATGCACCGACAAGGGCAAACCTAATCTAAACGCAGCATTGTAGACCAACCTGCAATCATCTTTGATTGACTCGAACAGTCATGCTTGTGATTGCACTTTAACGGCAGAAAGCCGATCTAGAACTATTTTAAACGAATATACCGATCAAATATTTCGATCAAAAATATTCGCCTCGAGTCAAAAAAAACATAAACTTATTGTTAGATAAACCTCAACGAAATGCACCATAGTAGAGATTTTATTTATATTTTTAGAATTCTCATTTGAAATCACCGCCCATTTTTAGCGCTGGAATTTACCAACCAATAACGCACAACAATGAAGCTCGGCTGCAGAGCAACCATTTTTATTGGCTTTGAAGAAATTCTTAAGAATGAATTGTGCATGGCACGCAACTTGCTCTACAGGAATTAACAACCATGTTAGGAGTATATCTTGCGTAATAAACCAAAACTTCACTTTACCTACCTCGCGCTGTTGACCGGTCTCACGACGGGCTTACCAGCATACGCTGAGGAAGAATCCATCATTGAGGAGGTGGTCGTCACGGGCACAAGGATAAAATCCAATGCCAATAGTAGTCAGCCCATCTCAACACTTACATCAGAACAGATAAGCTACAGCGGTCAAGGTGATCTAGCGGAAATACTCAGCGACAACCCCGCGCTGCTTTCTTCCGTTACCGCGGCCAACTCTCTCGACAGTGGCGCCAACAATCTCGACGACGGTTCCGTTAATAATATTGGTGGCTCCGCGCTTAACTTACGTGGATTGGGAATTGAACGAACATTAACGTTAGTTAACGGTCGTCGACATGTATCGGGCATCGAAGGGACAGCCGCCGTTGACATATCATCGATCCCTTCTGCTCTCGTCGAACGGGTTGAAATACTGTCCGGTGGTGCATCAGCTGTCTATGGTGCTGATGCGGTTACAGGTGTTGTGAATTTCATTTTAAAGAAAGATTTTGAAGGCTTCGAGCTAACCGCTGACACCGGCTCAGCTTCTGAGGACTCCTATGGTCGGCGTAAGATGAGTGCCCTGGGTGGCATGAACTTCGACAATGGTCGCGGTAACATGACCATGTCATTTCAATACGAGCAGGATGATGGTCTGCTAGCGGGCGATCGAGACTTTCTTGCGAACCAAGGTATTTCAGACGACGACCAAAACCCCGCGTTGCGATTTCAATCCGGTGAAATCACCTCAGGCGGCACGCCCAATCTGGCCCAATTTTATGACTTCGGCACCACGGGACGATTCAATTCAGGATTACGTATTCCGTCTCAAGCGGATTTTGTCGCTGACTACACAAGTGAATTCGGCGTTGCACCGAGCTTAACCAGCGCTGAACAATCACTGTTCACTCGTGCCTCAAATGCACCACCTCGGGCAATTCTACCGGGTCGAACCTTTAACATCACATCACCCTATGGTGTTGTAGCGTTAGGTGATTTCGGCGTGGAAACACCACTTGGCTCAGAGCCCGATTTAGATGGCAACGGCGTCTCGGATTGCCTACAAAGCTTTACAGGCTATAACAGCTCATTGGACGGCGCCGAATCTTTCGGCATCGCGGGTGGTTGCTGGAACATTGATGCCAATGGTGCTTTGCAGCCCTACCAAGACGGTCTTGTTGCGGGTAGTTTTAACCAATTTGGCGCTAGCGGCAGCTACATCCGTCCTAACCGCGTCCACATTATTCCTGAAAAAGAGCAGTTCTCTCTTGATTTTAATGGGCACTATGACATTAATGACAATATGACGGCTTTCTGGGAGTCTAAGTACGTCAATGTCGAATCTGAAGTCTACGAGCAGTATCACAATTTCACTGACCTGCTCTACGGCGCACCCGACAACCCTTATCTACCAGACTCACTGAGCGCTTTCGTCAACAATGGCGGCTTGGGTTTCGCTGGCATTGATGGCGGCTTACACATATCACGTGACTCTGAGGACTGGGGAGACAACGTCACCACCAGTGAACGAGAAACCATGCGTTTTGTTGCGGGTATCGAAGGCGAGTTCAAAGACATCAGCTACGAAGTCTCGGTAAACTACGGTCGTTTTGATCGCACGATGATTGACCGTGAAGAGGTTATCCCAGACCGATTCTTCTCGGCGATCGACGCAGTCGCTGATCCAACCACAGGTGAACCAATTTGCCGTTCCGATCTTAGTTCAACGGCTTACGCGCACACGACGCCGTTTGATATTCCCCAATATGTTGGCGGTGGTGAACTCTCTCCTTTCCTTACCTTCCAACCCGGTGATGGGCAGTGTCAGCCCATGAATATTTGGGGCGGTCGAGGCGCAATGACACAAGCATCAATTGATTTCGTCACCTATGATCGTGAAGTCAGTGAAACCATTGAGCAGTTTGTAGTTTCAGCGTTTGCAACCGGTGATAGCTCACAATTTTTTAGTCTACCCGCAGGTCCAGTATCTTATGTTGTTGGTTTTGAATATCGAGAAGAAGATACGCAACAAAGCTTCGGTTCATATGACGAAGGTATCCTGCCCGTTGGTGGTGTGACACCTGACGGCCAGACTTACTCAGCAGGTCAGTGGGTCGGTGAAGTCAGTGCTGCAAAAAGCCTAGGACCAACCCCGTCTACACGATTACTCAGTAGCTCGTCAGGTTACGACTTCACTGACTACTACCTCGAGGTATCGGTACCAATACTCACTGACACGTTTTTGGCAGAAGATCTCACCTTTGAAGGTGCTTATCGTCAGTCAGACAATTCAGAATTCGGCAAAAACGATACCTATAAGCTTGGCGCAGTTTGGGCACCCGTACAGGACATACAGTTTCGTTATACATTTAGTGAAGCGACTCGGGTACCTAACCTGTTTGAATTATTCTCACCCGAACAGGGTGCAAGATTTCGCCCCGCCGATCCCTGTGATGCAATCAACATCTCGACGTCTATTAATCCGACCCAACGACAGGCGAACTGTGTTTCTGATCTACAGGCTAATGGCGTAGCGGCAGCAAACATTTTTGATTCGAACGGGAACTACAGCTTTGAAGATCCACTTTCCGCTGGTTTCCCCGGTGCTGTCGGCGGCAACAAAGGGCTAACACCTGAAACGGCAGAAACCGAATCCATTGGTATTATCATTACCCCACGCATACTGCCTGGGCTCATGTTATCCGTTGATTTGATCAGTATTGAAATCGAGGACGCTATCGTCTCTGTCTCTGCGCAGAATATTGTCGACCAGTGCTACGACGCTGGCTCACTCAACAATACGTTTTGCGGACTCGTCAGTCGAAACGACACACCTGCATCGGCACAGTCGGGAGGACTGAACTTCATTCGCCAAGTGCAATTGAACTTCGGTACTGCTGAATACGAAGGTTATGATGTGATGTTAGCTTACGACTTCAGTATTTCGTCCTTCGACTTTTTAGCGTCTCTGAACTACACAGAAGTTAAGACACTGGAGTTTGTTGAGGCCGGTACGGTTGATAACGAACTCGGTGAAATGCGTCGGCCTGAGCAATCTGGTACGGTTTCCTTCACGGGTGCTTATGGACCCGCTTCGGTGACTTGGACGACGTCGTATTTGAGCCAACAGACGCTTTCATACGAAGATGGTGTAGAGATTGAGACCGCATTTGCTAACTACGGCGATGCGGCCTTCACTGATGACGCCACCTACATTCACGATATTCGTGCTACCTACCAATGGGATGCATTCACAGTATTTGGTGGTGTAACGAATGTAACGGATGAAGAGCCTTACTCAACCGAGCGGGCCTACCCTGTTAGTCCGGTTGGTCGTTACGCATACTTAGGCATGAGCTTTGTGATGTAACACGACACACAAGTCTCTTTAAACAAGATAGGCACATCTAAGGATGTGCCTTTTTTATGCCCGCTAATATTATCTGCGAGACAATGTAACAGCTTATTAATAACGTCACGGCGTACTGCTATATAGACAGACAAAAAAAAACACACCGATAAGGTGTGTCTTTTCCTAACCGATTAGAATTTCAGTTCAGCGATGCAATATAGCCACGCCAACCACCGAAATGCGATACATCTGTTGCGCCGTCAATACCGCAAGGCTCGCAAATAAAACCCGTTACCCATTCGCCCGATTGCAACTCAATCTGACCCAAACCGAGTGGCTGCGGTATGCCCGCCAAGAAACTACCAACGTGCACCAAAGGTATGTCGTAGACCTCAACTTCAATCGACACGCCCTCTTCGGTACGCATCATACCCGGACGTTTTGGTGGCCCACCAGGCAGTGCGAACAATCGATAGCTATCGGCTGTATGGGTGACTTCTCGCAGCCTTGCTGCACGTTCGATCAATTGTCCGTTGAGCGGCATACCACTTAAATGCGCGCCGCACACGGCCACAGGCATAGTTTCAGTTATCGTTGTTGTTGTCGTTGTTGTCGTTGCGTCTACCGTCGTCTGCAACGCAGTCTCCTGCACGGCAATGCCGAACGTACCAATAAGCCTTGGTTGTTTTGCGAGTAGGCGGCTAGCGAGTCTAAATAACCGTTGATCATTTAACGCATTGGCGACTAACGTCACGCCAAACGGCAATCCGGCCGGCGTAAAGCCAGCGGGTATCGCAAGTGCGGACATATCCAGCAAATTCACAAAATTAGTATAGGCGCCATTGTCGGAGTTTCTCAGAACCGGTTCCGCTGCGACCTCGGCCAAAGAGTAATGCGTGCCAACCGTGGGCAACAACAAGGCATCAAAGGATTCAAACATTTGCTCTGCGGTTCGTTTATAGGCCGCTAACCTATAGGCACCGTCAAAATAGTCGACCGCTGACAGTTGATTACCATGTCCAACGACCGCTAAAAACTCCTCACGCAGCGCGTCCGGGTGCTGCTCAATAAGTTCTTTTGCGGCGTGATAGCGCTCGGCAACCCAAGCGCCTTCATAAAGCAATTTTGCTGCATCAAGCAATGGCGAAATATCGACTTCGCGCGTTTCATACAGATCACTCATACTATCCACGGACTGCATAAACAAAGCTTGGTAGTCTTCATTGCCAAAGAATTTCAATTGATCAAAGCGCGGAATAGCAACAACCGTTGCATCACCACTTATCTGTTGCCGATCTGTCCGCGCATAGGCGTCCGATGGGTCAAATACGTCGACGACTGCCGCTATTACCGCAGTATCATGCAGATTGAGTCCGAACACTGAGACACAGTCAATGGTTCGACAAGCTGGCACCACGCCAGAGGTACTCAACAAACCGCAACTGGGTTTATAACCAATCAAATTATTCAGTGCCGCCGGGACACGGCCAGAACCGGCTGTGTCAGTACCAAGAGAAAAACTCACCTGCCCTAAGGCAACGGACACCGCACTACCAGCACTCGATCCGCCACTGATAAGTAGTGGGTCAAAAGCATTTTGCACTGCGCCATGGGGTGAACGCGTTCCCACGAGCCCTGTCGCAAGTTGATCAAGATTTGTTTTGCCCATTGGGATGGCGCCCGCATCAATGAGACACTGAACGACAAATGCCGAACGATCTGGCATGTATGCAAACGCTGGACAGGCGGCAGTGGTGGGTATGCCAGCGAGGTCAATATTGTCCTTTATCGCAAACGGCACACCATAAAGCGGCAATGCGTCAATCGACAACGAAGCCAAACGATTCAAATAGGGTGCAAGCTGTTCATCGTTGAGCTGGTAAATCCAGATCGGATTGTCTTGCCCATTCATCATGCGGCGTTTAACTTCTGCTATAACCTCAAAAACAGACACACCATTTTGATAAGCATCCTGTAGGTTTTTGAGCGTCAAAATTAGGGTCTGCAATTCCATCACACCACCTCCGCAAACAATGCCAAGGATTGACCAGAGGTGACTTGTTGACCCGGCTGGACGAGATACTCGATCAATCGGCCTGACCGAGTCGGTTTGATTTCAAGTTCCATTTTCATCGACTCCAATACCATCAATGTTTCTATATCCGTTAACGTATCGCCGGGTTCCGCTCGATATTGCCAAACATTGCCCGACAAATGACTTTCAACAACAAAGTGCCCTTCGGGCACTTCAATCTTCGATTGGTCGACCCCCGCATGACCTTGTTGGTCATCAAAGTGAAGTTGTCCATTTCGTCGCCAATCTGTCATTTCCCTATCGAAGGCCGCCCGTCTTTGATCTGTAAAATCGTCAATCTGATCTTTGTTTTGGACAAGCGTGTCACGATAATCCGCCAGACTGAACGTGGTTGGTTCTATACGAGGCTCGAAACGACCATGAATAAAGTCCTGTCGCAATTGAATCAACTCAGTCTCGCTGACAGGATAAAAATGGATTTGATCAAAAAAACGCAGCAGCCATGGTTTTTCAAAAACGGGCGTCTTGCGATAACGATTCCACATCTGAATCGTACGACCAACAAACTGATAACCGCCCGGCCCTTCCATGCCGTAAACACATAAATATGCGCCACCAATGCCGACAGAATTTTCCGCCGTCCATGTTCGAGCAGGATTGTATTTCGTTGTAACGAGACGATGGGCAGGATTAATCGGCGTCGCCACCGGCGCGCCTAAGTAGACATCACCGAGACCCATGACCAGATAGGTCGCATCGAATACGATCTTCTGCACTTCTTCGATCTCGTTTAAACCATTTATGCGTCGTATAAAGTCTAGATTACTTGGACACCAGGGTGCGTTTGGCCGCACTAAACGATCGTACTTATCGATGGCCTCCTGACAGGCTGGATCATCCCAAGACAGCGGCAGATAAACCTTACGCGATGGCACGGCCAAAGTTTCAATATCATCAACCGCCGTCGCCAGCTCGATTAGAATTTCAATCAGTGCATCTCGCTGAATGACCTCAGGCACATAATGAATCTGCAATGAACGAATACCGGGCGTCAGTTCCAGCACGCCGGCGAGTGATTCCTCAAGCACAGCCAGATAAATGCCATGGATCTTGAGCCTTAGTTCGATATCCAGCGTTTGCTCGCCTGCTTCCATCAAAAGAAAATCATCACCGCTCGGTCTAAACACTAACCGGGTGTTGCTGGGTAGTCGCAACTGACTAACAACAGCATCACGGGGTTCGTGGGTCGGTAATACCGATCGATACCCATCGGTCACCTTTTGCAGATTTGCAACGCTCGCAAGTGACGCTTGGATATCCTTGTAACGCAACAATGCGTCTTGGTTACTGACCGGAACAAATCTAACGGTATCGCCAGGTCGCAATTGGCCGATCTTCCACAAATCCGCTCTTATGACCGTGGCTGGACAGACAAATCCACCGAGTGATGGACCATCGGGACCCAACAGCACGGGCATATCGCCGGTAAAATCAATCGCACCGACGGCATAGGCATTATCATGGATGTTGGACGGATGCAGGCCAGCCTCACCGCCATCATTCCTCGCCCATTCGGGCTTCGGTCCAATAAGCCGCACGCCGGTGCGGCTCGAATTGAAGTGAACGCCATAGTCTGAACAAAAAAGCATTTCTATGTCACGCTGCGTAAAGAAATCTGGCGCACCATGCGGTCCATAAATAACATGCAGTTGCCAGTGGTGATCATCGTCGGAAGAAAAAGGTACCGCCTGATCTGGCAGTGTCACCAACGCCGGCAGCGTTTCGGGTTCAACGATGGGCAAGGTATCGCCCGGTCTTAGTGTCCGGCCCGCATGGCCGCCAAATTGGCCCAGCGTAAAAGTTGATCTTGAACCGAGATACGTCGGCGTTTGAATGCCACCGGCGACCAATAGATAACCTCTAGGACCGCCAGCGTCGACAGCAACAATATCCAGCATCGAGCCTGCAGGCACATGGACGATTTGCCAATTGCTGATCGGATCGTCATTGAGTGTCGCCGACATAAAAGCACCGGTAAGGACAATCGCCGTAGCGGTATGGAACTGCAATCGAGGGCCTTCAGCGGTGATTTCTATACCCGCTGCCGTTTTATCATTACCTAATAGTTGATTACCCATTTGAAAACTGAGATCGTCGAAAGGTCCACTCGGCGGCACGCCCACATCCCAATAACCAACGCGCCCAGGAAAATCCTGGACCGTAGAAAATGTGCCTGCACGATGGACGCGTATACCGTTTAATTGAGGCTCGAAGTGGGTCAATAGGCTAGTTGCAAGTTTGGCTGAAATAAACGCTTCTTCCTGTAAAAACTCAGCGAGATAACTGACATTCGTTGCGGTGCCATAAAGTTGAATCGCCTCGAGTGCTTTTTGTAGACCCTTAATCGCTGACGTACGATTGTCGTCATGAAAAATGACCTTAGCGATCATGGGATCATACTTGGCAGAAATCTCTGTGCCTGCGGTAACCCAAGTGTCGATGCGAAGCTGCTGCGTACTCGCCGGAAAATCAACCTGCGTGAGTAAGCCAGGGGAAGGCTGAAACGCAACAGCTGGATCTTCGGCGTAAATACGCGCCTGAACGGCATGACCTTTAGGCTTATGACGAATCGCCAGTTCTGCCAAGGGTGGCAATAGGCCTTCCGAAAGCTGAATCATACAAGCAACGAGGTCGATACCATAAACCATTTCAGTTACGCCATGTTCGACCTGCAAACGGGTATTTACCTCAAGAAAATAGGCTTCTTGGCGACTCTCATCATAAATATATTCAACCGTACCAACGCTTCGGTAGTTGACCGACGACAACAGTAATTCAGCACTTCTACACAATCGATCGAGGACTTCAGAGGGTATGTTGGGTGCCGGACATTCTTCGAGAACCTTTTGTTGCCGCCGCTGGACCGAACAGTCTCTCGTACCAAACGCCAACACGGAACCTGCCCCATCACCAATGACCTGTACTTCAACATGGCGTGCTACTTCAACATACCGTTCAAGAAAAAGACCACCGTTTCCAAAGTTGTTTACAGCGAGTTGTTGTACGGCATCAAAGGCGAGTTCGAGCTCTTCATCACTACGACAAATTCGCATGCCGATGCCGCCACCACCGGCGGTGCTTTTTAGCATCAAAGGATAACCAATTTGTTTTGCAAAGAATTTGGCGCCGGCCAAATCCGGCAGAAGTGGACTACCCGGTAACATGGGCACACTGTTCTCGAGCGCTAGCTTTCGTGCGCTATGCTTTAACCCAAAGACATTGATTTGATTACCGGTAGGACCAAGAAATGCAATCCCCAGCTCTTCACAGCGTTGCTCAAAACCGGCATTCTCTGACAAAAAACCATACCCAGGATGAATCGCTTTAGCACCAGAGGCCATCGCAATATTCAGGATTTTCTGCTGATTCAGGTAGGTCTCTGCAACGAGCCCATCGCCTAGCGAATACGCTTCATCTGCAAGGTCGATATGTTGCGAATCGATATCGTCCTCTGCATAGATCGCTACACTTTGTTTACCCATAGCAACGAGGGTACGCATGATCCGGCAAGCAATAGCACCCCGGTTGGCAATGAGAACCTTATCGATATTTTGTATATCGCTGGCGCTATTGATCGGATTTATAGAAACAGTCATTCGGCTTCCCAAATTAGAACTTCGATCGGTGTGGGGTCATAGGCATTACAAGGATTGTTTAACTGCGGACAGTTCGAGATCATTACAATCGTATCCATGTACGCAATCATCTCAACGTAATTACCCGCGTCACTGATACCGTCCTCGAAGGTCAAACCGCCTCCCTGTGTCACGGGCACATTCATAAAAAAATTAATATTATGGGTAATATCGCGTTTACTCATGTCAAACAGGTCCTGCTCTGCAATCGCGAGCAACCAACTGTCACGGCAACTGTGCATACACTTTTTGTCCAGCGAATAACGGATCGTATTGCTCTCAGATGCACAGGCGCCCCCTAGGGTATCGTGCCGCCCACAGGTGTCTGCGGTAATTTCCATCAGCACATTGCCTTGCGTGCTCAGCAATATTGAGCCTGCCGTTAGGTAAACATTTCCTTGCTCACGGATTGTGTCCGTGGCGCTGTAGCGTTCCGCTGGGTTTGCAGCACTATAAAATATCGTATCAACGGCTTGGTTACCTTGCAGATCAAGAATGCGAAACGTTTCACCCTGCTTGATGACATGCATCCAATAGTCACCGGCCTCGATAGTCTTTGAATAACTCGCGTTGGTTGGCTCTTTTTTACTTTCTTTGATCATCAGTGATCCCCTTAGCCAATTGATATAGACGCGTGTTCTCGAAGGCTCTGCCGCTCTCTGGTCTCAACAGGCGACACTCATCATCCTCTGCTGGGTAAGGCAATTTTCGAATTTCATAACGAATCGGTTTACGTGGGTAATCGACAGCGGGGTTGAGCGGATGAGGGCAAGTATGAAAAACAACGATGGCATCCATTTCAAAACGCAATGTGACGGCATCGCCAGCCTGCGATTGCGTTTTAGACCAGACCAAATCGCCGGCCTGGTCGACGTCAATACGGCTAAACAAATTGAGATTTGCAGCGAGATCTCGCTGTCCTAAACCATATTTTCCAAGCTCGATGAGGAAACTATCGCGACCATTACGTAAATAGGCATTACGGTCTTGTTGATAGCTGCTTTTACCCCACCTCGACTCAACTAGGCGTCGATTGCAGGTACCTGTCGCTGTATCGTGCCAACCGAAAGTATCCTCAACAATCGAACACATAACCCGCCCCATGTCCGAGTAGAGACTGTTACCTTGAGTCAACTTGAAGGTGTGTTGCCCCTTCAAAGTGTCAGGCATGTTGTATTTTTCAAGCGTGTTCTCGGGGTTAACCATCAACATAGCGACATTGGCACCGCCTGCAATATCCACTAAACGAAGCGCATTGCCGGCTGACATCCGCATCGACCAATGTGCACCGCCTGGAAATGTTTCACTGTAAATGAGGTTTTCGTCCGTTAACTGCATGACGGTAAAGGTCCTTTTGTAGACACATTAATATCGGTCATTTTTACCTCGTCTATTTCAATGTAAATGTCGCAAACGTCCCGCATCTGGCGAGCACACATCCGATCAGATTTTTGATAAGCCCTGGATCCGCCTAGGCATATCGGTTTTCGTGATTGCTTGACTGATAGCCTTCCGACAACAGCACACATCAAGAAAGCAGATGCAGGTGTACTCACCGCCATGTGCGAGACTCAAATAGATACTCAGTGTTTGATTACCGAATACCCGCGACAGTGACATTGCAAGTTCTGAACCATCTTGGGTCGAAACATGAAGAGCCTGAGAAAAAATGCTTTTTGAGCCAACCACGCGGCGAAAAACGATGTCGTTTAACACGTTTTTGTTGATGTCTTTTTCGGAAAACTGCACACCTTTGTGCCAGCCGACTGTTTTACGACCAACAATAGGGCGAGCAAGATTGTCAGTAACCGCAATACTGTCGTTTGTGAAGACGTGACGCATAAGCGCCATGGTTGATATCGGAATGAGACTTACCGGCCGACAATTGAAAAAGTGTTTGCACAGCTGAGCACCTTACTGATCTGACAGGCTGAATTGAAAAGCCACTTTAATGGTGCGTGCTTGGGTAACTCTGTGCGAAATCAGAGCGTTAAATCGACTCGCGTAGAGAACAAATATGACGATGAATACTTATGCTGAGCATTGATTTTACGCGTCTAAAAAAAATTTAATCGTCGAATGACTTAATAATTCATTGCTACAGAACCGTCGATGCAGCCACCGACTTTACCTCTATGCGGAAAATAACCGATACATATCAATCAGATAGAACAGCACGGCGACACCATTAGATACGACTGTGTCCAATACGACTATGAGGTGCAAACTCATATTTGCCGTACTGACTAATCCAAATGGAACCCCGTGCGAACCGATTGTTATGCTTGTGCGTGACCTTACTCAACAATGGCCTAATTTTTGCTCTCTCGGTAGCAGACAATTTCTAAAAGACTAACTGAGGATTTTTTCATGAGGGCCATTCACTAATGAGAGAGCAAACACTGGAGCTTGAAAAAGCCACGCTTACCGCCAACCAACCGGAAGCCGCCGCAACAACAAATTCAGCAACGACCACGCCAACACCCCGTAAATGGCGCGACTTTTTATGGACGCTACCCCAGCCAATTCTTGTGCTTGGTTCGATGTTTGCTGTCGCCACTGCGTTTACCCATGAATGGACCGATCCAAAACTCTTCGCATTGATCATGATGATATTGCCCCTACCGCTGGTGCTTTTCGCAGAACAGATCTGGACAAAAAGACAAGACTGGTTACTGACACCGAAAGAACTTGCCGAGGATGGCTTCTGGCTTGCTCTGGCAGGTCTGATCTGGGTGCCCCTTTATTCTGACTATTACCAAACCCCGATATCGGAGGGCTTTAAAGCAATTCGTGATGCAACACCTCTGAATTTCAAATTAGAGCCGCAATCGATCATTGGACTTATGCTGGGCGCTATTCTCGTACGCACGCTAGCTGAGTTGATCTACTACTGGCTACATCGAGTGCAACACGAATCGGTATTTTGGTGGCGGATACATGCGACTCATCATCACATGACCAAGATGGGTGCTGCCCGAGGTGATCGGACGCACCCATTGGAATTTGCGGCATTGATGATCGCGACCCCCATCATACTAGCGCTCACTGGTGCCAGCGATGATGTTATTGCTGTCACAGGCGCCTTTGGTATGTTCAATGCTATCCTGACGCATTCAAATCTACCCCTGCGCTCGGGCGTATATGGTCTTTTCTTTACGACAGCTGAAATGCATCACTTGCACCACTCACGTGATTTGCAGAGCAGTAATTCAAACTACGGCTGTGCCATTATTATCTGGGATCGACTATTCGGCACATTCAATGGCGGCACAGAAGTTGAAGCTGTTGGCGCTGGCACAGGTCAGGCACTGGACATTCCAACTCAGTTGAAAATGGCTTTTGTATCCGAAGACCAATTGACAAAATACTAGTCGTGAACACAAATTTAAGGAGTAGTAACAATGAACGTAAAGATCGCGGGCGCAGCCTTAACGATATTATTAATGGGCTGTTCGTCTTCGATGGAAGATGCGTCTAAAACTGTTACTGCAACGGACGAAGTCCTCATGCCCGAATCCGTTAACGCCTTAAAGGGGTCATTCATACCAACGGATTTTAATGCGCCAGTTCTGGTTGAAACACAAACCTTTAAACTGGTTCCGCTGAGCCCAAAACTAGCAAAAATCGATTTCGATGCCTACATGTCATCAATCAAACATTTGCAACAGACATTCACTCGCAGCAACAGTTGGCCGCACAAAGGTATCTCCGACGCTGACGCGCTGTTAGATATGGAAACCGAACAAAGCCGATTCGAGAATCGTGAGTCTTTTGCTTATGCAGTGCTGACTCCGGACGGACAACGCGAACGTGGATGTGTGTACATCTATCCAAGCAATATCCCTGGCTATGGCGCGGTCGTTAGAATGTGGGTCACCAAAGCAGAATACGATGCAGGCTTCGATGCCGAATTAAATACGTGGGTGACCCAATGGATCCAGACCGAATGGCCATTTTCAGCTGTCGCCTACCCAGGTCGCTCTATTGACTGGAACACATGGGACGCGTTGGTTGCAGAGAACAAAACCGATGCTGAAAGTGACGGTGCACTTCTTGAACAGAATCGACAAACCGCTGAAAGTTTTATAGATGCTTTTTATTCTTTTGATTCAGTAGCGCTAAACGGCTTCCTTAACGATGCAGACGAATCAGCAACAAAGATTCTGTATTACCAAGGATGGGCCGAAGGTGGCAACTATATTGTATTGGACCGCAAAGCTTGTGAACCTGAATCAGCGCAACTGATACGCTGTTCGATTAAGGTACAGGATGATCCTGTGGTAGAACTGAAAACGGGCTTCAACGTTACAGACACTTTTCACTTGACCTTCGATGGCTCAGCCATTGCGTCAATCGAAACTAGTTCTAACGATCAGCCGATCTATTACGAAGCACGAAAATGGGTTGAAGAAAACATGCCCGACGTCATGACGGGCCCTTGTCTTGATCGTTCAAACGGTGGTACTACACCCGGCGACTGTGCTCGCGCTATGACGCAGGGATATAAACAATTCTATGCCGCCACACGCGCCTCAGACACTTCCGATTCGGAATAAAAATACGCCAGAGTTCAGGCACCTTAAAGGCTCTATAATAGAAATGGCTGAGGGCTC
>TARA_B110000238_G_scaffold26588_2_pt1 | contig 17835 bp, 15 predicted proteins | sample TARA_B110000238 | Tara Oceans TARA_B110000238 (sample SAMEA4397569) | marine metagenome | biome: Polar Biome; feature: [SRF] surface water layer (ENVO:00010504); material: water (ENVO:00002006), including particulate matter (ENVO:01000060) such as... | depth 5 m | reverse complement strand
ATGATGATATTAATGATCTTGTCATTTTATAAAATCATAACTAATAATAAAGTAAGAGTTTTATTGTTAGCATTATGCATTACTGTATTTACTACGCAGTTTTCTGATAATTTAAAAACTAGAATTGGTGTTATTAGCGATAATGCGGATCGTATTAGCGAGAATAACTTCAATTCATCATTAGGATACAGGTATATGTGGTTTAAAATAGGTGTTGATAATATTTTTAAGGCTCCCTTATTAGGTTTAGGAGCAGGTTCTTACAAAAATAGCACTATTGACTATTTTAATCAGCAACCAACTCAAGACGTTGATCATTATGTAACTAATAACCCGCATAATGAGTTTTTAAGTATATCTTCTCAACTTGGCAGTGTCGGTCTATTTTTATTTTTTGGATTTTTATTCTTTTTATTTAAAGACTCTAGTAATGATATTTTATCAAGAGGAGTATTCGTAGTTGTAGTTGTTTCATCATTATTTAACAGCGCTTTTTATGATAATATGCTAGGATTATTTATTGTAATTTTAGTTTGTCTTTCATCTCAAGATAAATTTGCAGAATCCATTGAGATTAAATAAAAAAACATGAATGTATTTAAAAAAGACTATGCAATTTTAGATTTAATATATTCTGTGAAGAATTATTATTCATGGTCTTATTTAGCGTACTTTGATTTAAAATTAAAATATCGTAAGACTTATCTTGGACCATGGTGGGTGGTTGTTGGTATGGCTGTATCAGCTGGACTCCTATGTTTAGTGTGGAGCACAATATTTAATCTTGATTGGCGAAATTTTCTATTATACTTATTCTCGGGCTTTGTTATATGGACATGGATAATATCAATAATTAATGATGGGCCAGAGGTTTTCTACGGTAGTGCAGCTTTAATAAAGGCATACCCAGCTCCCCCTGTATTTCATGTGCTACGAAAATCGTACCTTAATATGCTATTATTTGTTCATCACTTACCTCTGATATTAATTTTATTATTAATTATGCAGCCTGAAATTAACATTAGAGTTATTTTCACTTTACCGCTAGCAATGTTATTAATATTTATTAATTCAGTATTGTATTCTACAATAATTGGTATTTTTGCAGCCAGGTTTAGAGATGTTGAGCCCACTATAAAAGCTTTAATGGTCCCAATGCTTTTACTTACGCCAGTACTCTGGAAGCCAGAAATGCTTGGAGAATATGTTAATTATATCTATATAAATCCATTTACGTATTTTGTTGGTATTGTGAGGAATGATTTAATTGGGTTAGAATTTGATATTTACATTTGGTGTGGTGCACTTTCAATAACTTTTATACAATTTATTGTATTTGTACTAATTTATTCTAAAAAAAGAAATAGAATTATTTTTTGGGTTTAACCTTATGACGTCTTATATAAAATTAAAGAATGTATCATTAGACTTCCCTATTTACGAAGGAGCAGATTTTTCATTTAGAAACAAAATATCTAGCTTTGGAAGGCTAAGATTAAATAAAATTAATGACAATAAAGTGATGCGGGTTGTTAGGGGATTAGATAATTTAAATATAGATATTAATACCGGGGATAAAATCGCAATAATAGGCGCAAATGGATCAGGTAAAACTACTCTTTTGAAATTATTGGCGGGAATCTATATGCCAACAACGGGTGCGATACAAATTAAAGGAAAAATTAGTAGCATGATCGATCTTGGATTTGGATTTGTAGACGATGCTACTGGGTATGAAAATATCATGTTATCTAGAGTTATAAGAGGGGAGTCAATAAAAGATAAAGAGAAAATTATGATGGCTGCAGAAGAATTTTCTGGTCTAGAGCAATTCTTAAGTTTACCAATTAGAACATATTCATCAGGAATGAAATCAAGATTAGCATTATCTTCGGCATTATACAGTGTGCCAGACATTCTTTTAATTGATGAGTTCTTTTCAACAGGAGATTTAGAGTTTTCTAAAAAAAGCAGGAGTAGGATTAAGGAGATAATGGATAATTCCTCTATTATGATGTTTGCATCGCATGACTTAAGTCTTATTAAAGAACTATGCACGAAAGCAATATACATGAAGAATGGCAAAATAAGCTATTATGGTGATATTGACGAGGCAAGATCAAAGTACGAAAAAGATTATTCATAAGGAAATTATATATGCAAGATAATATAAATCTAGAAAGTAGAAAAAAAAGAATGAGCTCGTTATTTTCTGGTAAAAATAACTTACGTGACGAAGGCTTAGTAAAGGTTTGCGCGATTAATGAAAAGAGTATTAATAAATTGCAAAATGCAGTTATGTATTATGTATGGGATTGTTTAATTTCATCTAATCCAGATTTAGATATAAAAATTGATAGAAATTTTTATAAAAACTACGAAGAAGTTATAAAAGAATTACCGAATATCACACCTAATGGACTGCTTGTCCCAAAAAAAGAAAACTTATTATCATTTAATAAACTGCAAAAAATAATATATCAAGAATTTGAGAAAAATAATCTAAATAATAAGATTGATAAAGTGCAATTTCCTGTAAATATAAGAATTCAAAGTGGATCATTTGGGGGAGATAAAAGGCCTAGGTCCTCAGAAAAAAAACATACAGATATTTGGGCTGGTGATCCATCAGGAGCCATAATAGTATTCCTTCATATTGCGGGAGATTATGAGAATATTGGGATAAACTTTTTTGAGCCAAGTAATTTCCCAAAAGAGTTACTAAATACACTAGATGACTACGATAAAGGAAATAGTAAAATTGGAAAACTAAAAAAGTTAGATGTGAAATATGATGATTCTGGATGGATATTTGCAGACCCGTTTATAATTCACCAAACATATAAAAATGTAAACTCAATAAGAATATCATTAGATTTTAGGTTTATTCCAAAAGAAAAAATAGATTCAGATACTTATGAAGATGAAAATAGAAAGCCATACTTTATCTCTCCCAGTCTATGGTCAAAATATGGTGACTCAAAAATACTAGCGTCAAAACAAACATTACTAGGTGATTATAAAAAAAACAATTTCACAAGATCGTATCCTGTAGAAATTTTTTGTAAAGATATTTTAAATAACTCTAAAAAAAATATATTATCGAATACAAAATTTATCGGTAAAAATTATATACTTGATAAATTTGATCTATCCACTATTGAGTTTGATGAATTATTTGGAAAAGATTTTGAATTACTTGAGTATGAGATTTTACATGATGAAGATAGAGATAATGTTATAAAATCTATATTAGAAAAAATAAATCTAAAAAGTTTGAGGGTTTCTGGAGAAAATAATAATGAGGTCTGGGAAAAAGGGTGGGGGGAGATCTTGGAAGAAATTTCTGAAAAATTTCACCCAGATAAAATAATGCCACAATATTTCGATCATCATAATATTATGAGATTTGATGGGCATTACATTAAAGCTATTTCTAGTAATTTTGTATATAAATATGATCAAATTATTAGAAAAATCATAATAAAAAAATATATTAACACAAAGAAATTAATTGAAATTGGTTGTGGAACAGGAAGTGGGACATTACTTGCTGCGAATCTACTTAGCACAGATATTGAATTAACAGCTAGTGATTGGGCTACAAAATCACAATTAATAGTTGATAAAATTAGTGAATATACAAAAAGACCAATAAAATCAGTTCAGTTTAATATGTTAGATCTAAAGGGGTGGGATGAATTGGGCGTTGATCAAGATTCTACTATTATCAGTTTTCACGCCCTGGAACAACTCGGTGATAATTATAAATTACTGCTAAATAAATTAGCTAGCCAAAAAATAAAATGTATTCACCTTGAGCCTATAGTTGAGCTCTATAACAATGAAAATTTATATGATGAATTAGCAATAATTTATCATAACAAAAGAAATTATTTAGGCTCGTATCTCTCAGAGATAAAAAGATTACAAAAACATGGAAAAGCAAAAATAATAAAAGAACAAAGAATATCTTTTGGAGATAGATACCATGAAGCTTATAGCTTGATTATATGGAAGGGAGTCTAATAATTAATTTAAAAATATTTTTAAATTATAGTTAAACTTGGCTTTAAATATGTAATTAATCTGCGTTATATTATTACGGTGCTGATCAAAGTCGTTAAATATGTACTCAAGATTTAACAATACGGAAGATAGCGTCTCTTTATTTTCTTGAATTTTTTCAATATTGATGTTATAAAATTTGCATAACATAATAATTTCTACATAATTTTTTAAAGCACTACTTTCCAAAAGAATATTATTGCTTTTTAAAAATGGGATTAGTTTTAAATAGTCAATTTTATTAAAAAAATGTGTAGCGTCAGTATTTCCATTATATCTGGGCAATAGATCAAATCTGCAGATAAAATTATAACTATAATTTCTCTTTATTTTTAAAAGATAATTGAAAAAAGTATTATTTTTGTAAAGAGCTATTTCTCTAAAAAAAATTCTGTGAAAATATTTTAGAGGTAAGCTTGAAAAAGTTATTAATATCAGTAATTTTTTAAGTAATAACAAATATATATCTACTAAAGAATTTATAAAATATATCAATATCATAGTAATTTTATAAGGAAGACTTAAAATCTCTTTAATTGTTTTTCTAATTATCTTGGGTAAGGATCCAATTAACCCATCTTTGTAGTTAGAAAATTTTCTTATATACCCTCTTTTAAAATTGCACCTAATTAATTTATATAATCTTCCTAAGGAATAAATCTTTTTTAATTTAAGTCTTAAGCATATACTGTAAAAATATAATTCTATGGAATTTATAATTATTCTTCTTAGATTTCTATATTTCTTATTCTTAATAGTGTTTTGCATATAGTTTTCCCCTCCACCACCAAACTTAAAATATTGCAAAGATTTTAAAAAATTACTTATTGATATTTTTAATCTAGAGATTTTATAAGGGAATCTATATAGCTCTACTTCATCTAGAATTATAATAATATTTTTATTTTTTTGTATAATCTTAATGTCATTATATTCCTTAGATTCTTTAAAATATTTTTCCTTATATATTTGTGCTTGTATTAATTGAGATCTTTTTGAAGCTTCTAATTGAGTTTTATAAGATACTAATTTATACCAGCTTGATGTAGTTGAAAATAATCTTTTTGCTACATCTTTTTTATTATCTCCAATTGATGCGCCTTCACCCTCAAATATAAAATCATTTATAACTATATCTCTTGTTTCTTTATTTCCATTAAACCTATCGTGATATGAAAAGTAGTATGCTACTAGCTGATTAAATGTATCAGGGCCTAATGTTGGATTCCAGTTACCGCATGTATCAATTAATTTTTTTGTCGTTATAGCAGATGTCTCAGGTGCGAAACAGCACTCCCAGGTATCTGTATAATTCCTGTGTCTGAAACGTGAGGTTCGTAATCTAAATAACCCATCTGGAAATATATCCACATATTCCGTTAAAATATTATCCCACCCTTTAATTGGTATTCTCATCTCGTCATTCATATTCCATATAAAATATGTTTCTTTTTCGCATATATGTAGTATATCGTTCATGGATCTCCATAAATCTGAGAAATCTCCTAACAATGGTGAGGATATATACTTTATGCTAATTTTTGAGTTTTTAACTAACTCTTCAAGTAAGCTATTCATTTGAGAATCATTATCGTCAATTTTCACAATAACCTCTATTAGGGCTATATTTTCAATGTATTTTTCTAAAGATTTAATAAAGCCTGAAAAGTTTTTTGGGTTATTTGACTGAAGATGTATCGATAAAAGCTTTTTATATGAAGTTTTTACCTTTACTTCTTTTAGACCAAGACTACTTTTTATATAATTTACATGGTTTGTCATTTTTTTAGAAAATTAATGGAATGAATTAAATTAAGTATAAAGATAATACTATTAATATTAAAGCACTGATTTTAAATATTATATATATTATAATTTACACATCTTTTATAAATATATGTGATTAAAGTAATGAATCAATGCGTAATACTAGTTGGCGGCAAAGGGTCAAGATTAGGGGAGATTACTAAAAACTTCCCAAAACCAATGTTAAATATTGATGACAAGCCTTTTATAATTCACCTAATAAATCAGGTGAAAAAATTTGGATTTAAAAATATTTTATTACTTACGTGTCATTCGGCAAACATTGTTGATGATTACTTCAAGGATAATATTATCAATGACATCTCTATTAAGATAATTAAAGAGGACAGTCCTTTGGGCACAGGCGGTGCATTAGTAAATGCATATGAGCATTTAGATGAATCTTTTTTCTTAATGAATGGTGATTCTATTATTGATGGAAATTGGTTATCAATAATTGAGAATTTTGATGTTGATAATGATGTGTCTATGGCTCTTATAAAAAAAGAAGACTGTAGTAGATACGGCAGTGTTACGCTGTCTGGTAATAAAATTATAAAGTTCGACGAGAAAAAGGATGTCAAGGAAGAGGGTCTTATTAATGCCGGCGTTTACTGTATACGAAAAAAAATTATATCAAATTTACCCTTAAAAAATTTATCTTTTGAAAAAGATGTACTACCAAGTCTTGTTAAAAATAATAGAGTTTCAGGTTTGGAAATTAATGGTTATTTTATTGATATTGGAACTCCAGATAGTTTAAATGAAGCAGGAGAGACTAATTGGATAAACGAAAATAAAGCTATTATTTTTGATAGGGATGGAACTTTAAATATTGATAACGGATATACGTATAAAGTACCAGATTTAAAATGGAAACCTGGTGCTATTTCATTAATTAGACACCTGAATGATTTAAATATCTTGGTTTTTGTAGCTACGAATCAAGCAGGCATAGCTAAGGGTAAATATAAAGAAAGTGATATGCATTTATTTCATAATGAAATGCAAAAACAGCTTAGAGAAAAAGGTGCGCATATAGATCAATTTTATTACTGCCCATATCATATAGAGGGTTCAATTCCCGAATATACTATAGATAGTAACAATAGGAAGCCTAAAACAGGAATGCTCGACGAAATAGCCCTAAAATGGCATATTAGTAAAGAAAACATGGTATTTATTGGCGATAGAGATAGTGATATCAAATGTGCAAATAATTTTCAGATAGATAGCGTCAAGTATAATGGGCTAGATAATCTGCTGGATTTAAAGGATAATATTAGAAAAATTACAGGATAAAGCAGTGGATTTCGATAAGAAAGAAATAGATTCTAAGATTGATTTTTTTCAAAATAATGGTTACGTTATTTTAGATGGCGTATATGAGTCAAAAGAATGTGACGAAGTTGTAAATTATGCTCATAGAGTTATAGGATCTTCAGATGACTTAACTCCCTTAATGAATATTCATAAAAGCTCAGAGGTCATACAAAAGTTTATGGCTAAGAAAAATTTACTGAAATTTATTAATTCTTATTTTAGTGATACGGCATTAGGGCTTCAAACAGAATTTTTTTTCATGCCACCTAAAACAGTAGGCTTCAATCCCCATCAAGATAATACTTATGTAGAGGCAGCATCAGATTCTTTTATTTCAGCATGGTGTGCGTTGACAGATGTTAATGAAGATAATGGAGGTTTAATTATCTGGCCAAAAACTCATCAAGAGGAGGCTTTAGATACAGTAGATACAGGGCTATCTAAATCTAATAACCAAGATCCAAACGCAACTATTAGAAAAACTCTGGTCCCAGTAAAATATCAGCAGGAGTCACCTAAGATTAAAAAAGGAAGTGTTTTATTGATACATAGTTGGCTAGTTCATGCCTCCAATACAAATAATTCAGTTAATAATAGATACGCATTATTATGCACTTATCTTAAAGAGCATTCCAATTTTCGATCAGGCACATACGCAAGAAGAACGCCATTTTCATTAGACGACACTATTTAACTTATGAGCCCTAAGATTGAGACTAAGATAGCTAGGGGCCATATGGGGAAAACTATTGTTTTTGAGTCAGATAGGGACCATGAGTTATTTATGCAGGACTTTTTAAGTCCAAGCTATATCGAGGATAAATTTAATTCTTGGAAAGTATTAGAAAATTATGATGTAAAAAATATAGATTTTAAACAATCTTTAATAAACGAATTAATTAGTAAAGGTATAGCAAAAAAGGAAGAATTAGAGAAATATGGTAATTCATTAGAAAATTTACATAAATGCCTGCATGACTCTAAAAAAAATTTAGATGACACGGAGCAAAATGAAGTCTCCATAAATTTTTATGATATCTCTGACGGATTCAAAAAAGAGTATCTCAAGTTTCTTAAACACAACATAGCAAAGTTATTTTCAGAGCCTATATACTTCCAAAGTGTCCCAACATTTAGATTTCATTTTCCCAATCAAAAAGGATATGAGTGGAAAGACCGGTATCACACGGATATAATGCTTGGTCACCCACCCTATGAACTGAATGTTTGGATACCTTTCACCAAAGTTTTTGATTCAAATAGTATGAGAATCACTCCATTGAAAGATAGCCTAAATTTTATTAAAAATAGTAACTATGACTTTGAATTATTTGCAAAGAATGTACAATATGAACTTGATTATATTAATGAATTAAAGGCAAAGTCAGAAGCTTTAAGTATGAATTATGGCGAGTTTATAATTTTTGACCCTAGATGCTTGCATTGCACACAACACAATCAAACTGACGTCACAAGAATTAGTTTAGATATAAGGATAATAACAGCAGAAAACTTAAAAAAGTATTCTAGAGAGTATAGGACTACAGGTAGAAAAAAAATGTTATTTCAGCCTGGACATTACTTCTCAGAAAAACCAATCCAATTATGAAAAAATTTGATATAAAGAAAGCTTATTACTTATTTTACTTGATTAGAAAGAGTGAAGAAAAAATAATTGAATTATATGATACTGATAAGATCAAAAGTCCTGTTCACTTATCTATTGGTCAAGAAGCTATTGCAGTTGGCGTAAGTCTAGCGCTGCAAAAAGCAGATATTATATTTAGTAATTATAGAGGGCATGCTCATTATTTAGCACGCGAAGGAAATCTAAATGAGATGTGGGCAGAATTATACGGAAAAATTGATGGGTCATCAAGAGGCAAGGCTGGCTCGATGCATTTGAGTGATTGGTCAGTAAACTTTATGACTACTTCAGCAATAGTAACTTCAGCAATTCCAGAAGCTGTGGGTTACGCTTACGCGCAGAAGTATAAAAATAGCGAGGGAGTGGTTATATGTTACCACGGAGATGGTGCTGTAGATGAAGGTGTTTATTGGGAATCGCTGAATTTTGCCAGTTTACATCAGCTACCAATTTTATTTGTATGTGAGAATAACAAATATGCTATCTATACGCATCAAAAAAAGAGAATGTTAGGCGATTCTATTGTGGAAAGAGCAAATTCTTTTGGGGTGGATTCATCAAGAGTCAATGGAATCTCAACAGAAGATTTTTACAATGCTACCCAGAAATCTATAAATAAAATTAAAAATAATGGTGGGCCTATGCTTATAGAATGCTTAACAACCAGATGGAGAGATCATGTGGGACCTGGTGAAGATAGGCATATTAAATTCAGATCAGACAAAGAGCTTGATATTTCAATCAAAGGTGATGATTTAAAGAATTTAGAGAAATTATTACCTAAAGAAGAGGTTAATGAAATTCAAGGTGATGTCGAACACAAAATAAGTGAAGCAATTAACTATTCTGAGAAGTCTTCCTTTCCAGAAATTTCAGAAATTACGGATGAAGTATATGGATAATTTAAAAGAGATTAATTACGGGGAAGCAATATACGAAGGTTGTTATCAAGAAATGGAGAAAGACGACTCTGTTTTTGTATATGGCCTTGGCGTTGATGACCCTAAAGGGCATTATGGAACGTCAAAAGATCTTCATAAGGCTTTTGGGGAGAAAAGGAATTTTGATATGCCTCTCTCAGAAGATGCTATGACTGGCGTTGGAATAGGTGCAGCTCTAGCAGGATTAAGACCAATTTATGTGCACCAAAGAATGGATTTTTTATTACTTTGTATGAATCAGCTAGTTAATATGGCTGCTAAATTACGTTATATGTCGTCTGGGCAACACTCTGTACCTCTTGTTGTCAGAGCGGCTATCGGAAGAAGCTGGGGGCAAGGAGCGCAACATAGTCAATCTTTTCACTCCTATTTTATGCATATTCCAGGAATCAAAGTCGTAGCACCAACAACTCCTCATGACGCTAAAGGCTGCTTAATAGCAAGCATTAGAGATAATAATCCAGTGATATTTTTAGAGCATAGAATGCTATATTCAAATACAGGTTACGTTCCCAGTGAGACATATGAGGTTGAATTCGGAAAAGGTAGGGTACTTGTAGAAGGTACTGATATTACTCTAGTTGGAGTTAGCTACACAGTTACAGATTGTATTAGAGCAGCTTTAGCTCTTAAGAAAATTGGCATTAGCGCTGAAGTAATTGATCCAGTTAGCCTGTCCCCAATAGATTACGAAATTATAAGAAAGTCAGCAAATAAGACCAAAAAAGTATTAGTTGTAGATAATGGCTGGATAACATGTGGTTTTTCTGCTGAAATAATTGCGGACTTAGGAATTAATTGCTCAGGCCTTAACCTTGACAGAATGGGTTATTTAGAATCACCATGTCCAACTACAAGGGTTTTGGAAGATGCGTTTTACCCAAGTCCAGAGACTGTTGCTATAAAAGCTAATCAAATGTGTAACGGCGATACAAATTGGAAGCCAGAAAAAATTTCTAGAGACGAAATAAACTCATTTAAAGGACCCTTTTAATTATGGATAACAAAAAAAATTTAGAAAATGCAATACAACAGTGTTGGGATGACAATCCCAGTAACGAATTTAATATTGACAGCCCCATAGTAAGACTGCATGAGCCAACTTTCAATGCAGATGAAATTATTGCATTCACAACTCAAATGCTAACAACAAAAGTGACAATGGGCGCAAAAGTCACAGAGTTCGAAAAAAAATATTGCAGTAAATATTCATATGCTCATGGTGTTTCAAATAATTCTGGATCTTCAGCGAATTTATTAATGTTATCTGTTTTAACAAGTAAGCTCACAGAAAACAACTTGCAAAAAGGTGACGAAATTATATTGCCGGCTTTGACTTGGTCCACTACAGTATGGCCCGTAATACAAATGGGGTTAATTCCAGTTTATGTTGATTGTGATCTAAATACTTTTAATATGGATAGTAATAAAATAGAAGAGGCTGTGTCCGAAAAGACAAAAGCTATCTTTTCTGTACCAATTTATGGCAACCCTTGTGAAATGGATGATATTTTATCAATTTGTAAGAAACATAATTTGACATTAATTGAGGATTGCTGTGAATCAATGGGAGCTAAATATAAAGATAAATACGTGGGAAGCTTTGGAAGAGTCGCGAGTTTTAGTTTTTATTATTCTCACCACATCACAACATTAGAGGGTGGTATTTGTGTAACTGATGACCATGATTTATCAGAGATGATGAGGATTGTGAGAGCGCATGGATGGATCAGACAAGTTGAAAATAGAGAAAAATGGACTAATTTATATAAAGATTTTGATCCAAAATTCTTGTTTGTTAATGATGGGTATAATTTAAGAATAACAGAGCCTCAAGCCGCCATGGGTCTATTACAAATTGATAAAATTGATAGCTTTATAGAATCTAGGCAAAATAACGCAAAGAAATATTTTAGCGAATTAGAATCGTTAGGAGATTTTTTTAGTTTTCAAATTACTACAAAAGATTCAGAAAACTCTCATTTTGGGTTTCCAATGATACTAAAGAATAATACATACTTTAATCGAGATGAGATATGCACGTTTTTGAATAATAATGGAATTGAAACAAGACCAATTATTGCTGGAAACCTAGCAAGGCAGCCGGCAAATAATTTATTTGAACATAGGGTATCTGGAAAATTAAGTAACTCAGATTATATTATGGATAATGGTTTTTCAGTAGGCGTTCATCAGTCACTTTCTAGTGATGCTATAAATTATGTTACAGGTAAAATAAAAGAGTTTATTAACATGAGAACAAAATAGTGAAAGCATTTATTACGGGTATAACAGGCATGGTTGGCTCTCACCTAGCTGAATTTTTGCTTGAGGAAACTGATTGGGAGATCCATGGATTAATAAGATGGAGAAGTCCTTTGGATAATATAGAGAGCTTGGTGTCGAGAATTAATGAAAAAGATAGGGTTTTTCTGCATTATGGTGATTTAAGAGATTCTCAGTCATTAGATTTAGTAGTTGAAAAGATCAGGCCTGACTATACTTTTCACTTAGCAGCGCAAAGTTATCCAAAAACAAGTTTCGATGCTCCGCTTGATACATACGCAACAAATATATCGGGAACATCGTCTCTACTAGAGGCATTAAAAAAATATTCACCCAAGTCAGTAATTCATGTTTGCGCATCATCTGAAGTTTTTGGTCGTGTATCAAAAGATAAATTACCGATAAATGAAGAGTGCTCCTTTCACCCTGCCTCACCTTACGCTATATCAAAAATTGGAACTGACTTAGTTGGTAGATTTTATGCCGAAGCATATGACATGAAAGTCATGTCAACTAGAATGTTTACCCATACTGGACCAAGAAGAGGTGATGTATTTGCAGAATCAACTTTTGCAAAACAAATCGCAATGGCTGAGAAAGGAATAATAGAGCCAATCATTAAAGTAGGTAATTTAGATTCTATGCGGACGATAGCAGATGTCAGAGATGCTGTTAGAGCTTATTATATGTTAGTTACTGTGAATCCTACCTCTGGCGAATATTATAATATTGGCGGCACACATTCCTGCACTATAGGTCAAATACTTAATGACCTGATTAGTTTATCAACTATAAAGGATAAGATTATTATAGAGCAAGACCCAGATAGATTAAGACCAATAGATGCTGACCTCCAGATACCTGATACAACAAAGTTTAAAAAGCACACGGGCTGGGAACCAGAGTATACATATGAACAAACTATTTCCGATCTGTTAGGGTATTGGAGAAATATGGTAGAGAAAAATGGCGAAGCATACTTAACGAGATAATAAAATGATGAATCAAGATATACTTAATGAGTTAGAAGAGGGTAAGCCATACCTTAAGCATAAAAATGCAATATTAAGCGCGCCTGTAAGGCATATGTTTATGATTGCAACAATATGGTATTTAGCAAACCAAAATAAAAATAAAAATATATCAATAATGGAGATAGGGACTTGGTTCGGTGCTTCAGCATTATCTTGGGCCCAAGGCCTTGAAGAATATTCGGAAAGCAAGGGGTCTTTGACATGTGTTGATGCTTGGAAACCGTTTTTTGATTTAGAAGAGCACCCGGATAATAGTTATGTTTTAGAGATGGAAGCATTACTAGAGTCGGATTTTGCATACAATATTTTTTTACACAATATAGGAACGCTACCCAAATCCATAATTACCCAGCATTTTAGAGGGCAAAGTGAAAATATTCTAAAATTCCTAAAAAGCAGCTCATATAGCGTTATTTTTATAGATGCAGATCACACGTATAATTTTGTGAAGAAAGACATATTGGACTCTATGAGACTAGTAGAAAATTATGGCGTAATATGCGGGGACGATTTAAATATGCAAATGAGCAGCATAGACAAAGATTTTGCAATAGAAAATAAAAATAAGGATTTTATCCGAGATCCAAAAACAAAAAAAAATTACCACCCTGGTGTAACCGTCGCTATTGAAGAAATTTTTGGTGAGGTTAGTTCTTGGGGAGGGTTCTGGGCAATGCAAAAAATTGATGAGGTTTGGAAACAAATTTCTCTAAAAAATATGCCTGTAGTTTATCCTAAGCACTTTGACGAAGAAAATATTGATAAAGCGAAAGGTCACTTTCATGATATTAAAGATAATCTGTCATAGGAAAGATTAAAACTTGAAAAAAAGCGAGAAAATATTTTCCTTACACTTAAACTCAAATCAACCAAAAAAATTTGAGCAATTCGCAGATTCTTTTTTTAAAAATATCAGTAATACTGATTCTCTAGAGATTATAGTTCATATTGACAAAGATGATAATCTTATGAAGTTAATGATTGGTAAGCTTAATCATAAATATAAAAACGCAATAAGATATATTGAAACTAGTTTAATAAAAGATTTTAATGATGCTTGGAAACCAATCAATTTACTACTAAACAATACGTCAGATTCAGTGAAGATAATATCCTGTCTCTCAGATGATATAAGAATAAATACAAAACATTGGGATTTATATCTTTTAAAGCATTTATCAAAATATCAAGAAGATGAGATATTTCGAATCAGATGCTCTCAGTACAAATATGAAACTTATGAAAATCTTTGGGAGTGTTGTTATAAGCCTGATTTTTCATTTTATTCTAAGAAGTGGGTTGATACAGTAGGGTGCTGGAATCCATGTATTGGTCCTGATACATATCAAGAAACAGTATCTTATTATTTAAATCAATATGGTAAAGATTACAATAGAAGTGCCATTGATAAAAATATTGAGTTTGAAGGGGAAGAGACTCTGACTGATTTAAATTTACAAGCAAGAATTACGAGAACAAAATTAGGGTACAAGTCATTTAGCGAATTAGTATCATATAAAATACAAAAGAAATCCTTTGTTGCAGCTTATAATTTAGCAAAAGTGATTGGCAAAAAAGAAATTACATTAATAAAAGTTAACTATCTTACCCATACTTTAATAAATTTTTTTAAAAAGTTAAGGTTTTTTCATTACAGGGGAAGCAAGAGTAGACTTACAAGTAATATTCTATTTAATATAATATTCCTCTTCTGGTGTAGAATAGATTTATTAGACAAATATATAATATATGCTATTCAGTATCTTGAGAGAAAAAATATATTAAAAAAAATTATAACAAATAAAAAGCAATATAGAAAAATAAAAAAGGCAATAAAAAAGTGATTAATATACCAAAAATAACTGTAATTATACCTTGTATTAACGCTAAAAATACAATCCAAAAAACTTTTGATTCTCTCAAGAAGCAAAATTATAAAAATCTTGAATGTATAGTAATTGATGGTGCGTCCACAGATGGTACATTAGATATCCTGGAAAAAAATAAAGATATTATTGATGTCCTCGTATCTGAAAAAGACAAGGGGGCTTCTGAAGCTCAGAATAAAGGTATAAAATTAGCCACAGGAGATATTCTAGGTTACTTACATACAGACGATTATTATGAAGATAACATGCTTGAAGAAATCTCAAAAGCGTACGTTGATCACAAGGAGTGTGATTTATTTTCTTATGGATTGGAGATTGAAAATCTCTCAGATGGTAAAGTTATTATGTCGTCATGTTTAAATAAAAATCTAGAATTAAATTTAAATAATATTTTATTTAAGCATGCTATGGGTCATTTTTACAAAACCAGTCTTTTTGAAGATCATGGTTATTTAAAAACTGATACAACTGTAGGAGAAGATTTTTTTGCTAATGATAAAGAGCACTTAATAAGACTATGTCTACTGGATAAAAAAAATTTTGTAATTGAGAAAGTATTGTATAGAATGAGATCGCATGAAAATTCCAATACTTTAAGCAGAAAAAATATTTTAACAATAAGATATCAGCATATAGAAATATCTGAAATGTATATTCGCCTATATAACGATTCATTGTATAAACTGAAAAAATTACGAGACTTCAAAGCACATAATTTATCTTTATTGTTTACATACTATATGTTAACTTTATCCATTAAAAAAATTATAGAAACCTTCTTAATAGGCTATAAATTCAGAGGTTTACAGTGGTTTATAGATATAATTGCCTGCCCTCCAAGAGAGTTATTTTATAGGGCGTCAGTTAAAAAATGGCTTTAATTTTATATAAGGAATAGTGTAATGATCGTTGCAAGAGCACCATATAGAGTATCCTTTTTCGGAGGAGGCACAGATTATCCAGAGTGGTACACTAATCATGGTGGAGCATTTCTTTCGCTAGCTATAAATCATTATTGCTATATAACATTAAGAGTTAAACCTTCGTTTCAAGAGAAAAGGTACAGAGTATCCTGGAGAATAGCTGAAGATGTAAATTCCATAAAGTCGATAAAACATCCAATAGTCAGGCATAGCTTAGAAAGTATGAAAGTTACTTCAGGGCTAGACATTACATATACTGGTGATTTACCTGGAGGCAGCGGACTTGGCTCTAGCTCTGCATTTACAGTTGCATTGAACCACAGTTTACATGCCGCTAATGGAAATAAACCAAATGAATATGAGCTAGCAAAGGAAGCTTATCAGATAGAAAGAATAAAATTACAAGAAACTATTGGAATCCAAGATCAAATTGCTACAGCTTTCGGTGGTTTTAATCACGTGGTTATTCAAAAAGATGGGAGTTACCAGATAGAGAAAATTTTATTGACCAAGGAACAATTAGACGAGTTTTTAGGGAGATTGGTACTAGTTTATACAGGAATTTCTAGGCTGGCTTCATCAATCGCAGAAAAAAAAGTTGAAGAAATTAAAAATAAAGTATCAATTGTAAGTGAGATGCAAGATATGGTTAGTGAGGCTAGAAGTCTATTGCAAAATGAGAAATATAATGAGTTCGGAAAATTAATGCATAAGAATTGGATGTTAAAGAAAAGTATATCAAGTGTAGTGTCAACTAGAGAGATTGATGAATTATATGATAGCGCTATGGCGAACGGTGCCCTTGGTGGAAAATTATTAGGTGCAGGAGCTGGTGGCTTTATGTTGTTTTTCTGCAAAGAGGGGCAAAGAGAAAGATTGACTAAGGTTTTTGAAACTAAAATGATTGTACCATTTAAGATATGCAACGAAGGTAGTAAAATTGTTTACGAGGAAGAGAAGAATTATGGGATTTTATAAAGGTAAGAATGTTTTAGTGACTGGTGGAACTGGTTTAATCGGAAGACCTTTAGTTGATCTTCTTCTTAAAGAGGAAGCAATTGTAACAATAGTATCTCTTGATCAGCCAAAAGATTTATCAGAAAAGGTGACTTTTAAAAATATAGATTTAAGGAATTTTCAAAATTGCTTAGATGTCTGCAAAGGTAGGGATATAGTTTTTAATTTAGTTGGTGTAAAAGGATCTCCAAAAATGACGATGGAAAATCCTGCGAGTTTTTTTATACCCACAATAACATTTTCAATTAACATGATGGAAGCAGCTCGACAATGCGGAGTAGAAAGATATTTATTCACCAGTAGCATTGGGGTTTATCATCCTACTGATATTTTTGTTGAAGATGATGTTTGGTCTACATTCCCATCAGAGAATGATAGGTTTGCAGGTTGGGCAAAAAGAATGGGTGAATTACAAGCTCAGGCATACGAAATACAATATAAGTGGAATAAAATATCAATAGTAAGGCCCGCAAATGTTTATGGTCCTTATGACAATTTTGATCCTGAAAATGCAATGGTTATTCCAAGCTTAATCAATAGAGCTCTATCAGGAGAAAGGCCATTAACAGTCTGGGGAGATGGTTCTCCAATAAGAGATTTTATATACTCAAAAGATGTTGCTGCTGGAATGATGAAAGTTGTAGAAAAAGGTTATAACAAACCAGTTAACTTAGGAAGCGGAGAAGGCGTTAAAATTAAAGAAATTGCAGAAACTATTGCTGAATTAATGCCGGATAATTGTGAGTTAGTTTGGGATACCTCAAAGCCCGCTGGTGACAAGAAGAGATTAATGAGTACAGAGAGAGCCAAAAGTATTGGAATAGTGTCAGAAACCAGCCTTAAAGATGGGATTAAAAATACAATTGATTGGTACTTAAAAAATAAAAATATTGAAAGTTT
>TARA_B110000238_G_C16143139_1_pt1 | contig 17904 bp, 9 predicted proteins | sample TARA_B110000238 | Tara Oceans TARA_B110000238 (sample SAMEA4397569) | marine metagenome | biome: Polar Biome; feature: [SRF] surface water layer (ENVO:00010504); material: water (ENVO:00002006), including particulate matter (ENVO:01000060) such as... | depth 5 m | reverse complement strand
AGGAACAATGGGTAATTTAGAAGTTTATAAAGACTCTTTTCCTGATATGAAAGGAATGATTTCTAATTTCAAAAAGCAAGGCTTAAAGACGGTTTTAATAACAGAACCTTTTATTTTATCGAATTCTAAAAAATGGAAAGAAGCTGTACAAAAAGATGTTTTAGCAAAAGACGCTGCTGGGAATCCTGCAAAATATGATTTCTATTTTGGAAATACAGGTATTGTAGACATCTACAAAAAAGAAGGTAAAGAATGGTTTTGGAAAATTTACAGAGAAATTTATGATTTGGGAGCAAAAGGTTTTTGGGGAGATTTAGGCGAACCAGAAGTCCATCCATCTTGGGTGCAGCATGCAACAGGTTCCGCAGATGAGGTGCATAATATTTACGGGCACGATTGGGCACGATTAATCTTTGAAGGGTATCAAAAAGAGTATCCAAATGAAAGACCTTTTATTTTAATGCGTTCAGGGGCTGCAGGTTCGCAGCGTTTTGGGATGATTCCGTGGTCTGGCGATGTGAATAGAACTTGGGGCGGTTTGAGATCTCAACCAGAAATAGCTTTACAAATGGGCATGCAAGGTTTGGGGTATATGCATTCTGATTTAGGCGGATTTGCAGGTGATAATTTAGATGATAATTTATACACACGTTGGTTGCAATATGGCATATTTCAGCCAGTTTTCAGACCGCATGCGCAAGAAGATGTGCCAAGTGAACCTGTTTTTAGAAATGAAAAAGCAAAGAAATCTGCAAAAAAATCGATTGAATTACGTTACCAATTATTACCTTATAATTACAATCTAGCATTTGAGAATAATCAAAAAGGAACGCCTTTAATGCGTCCTATTTTCTTTGAGGAAGATGAGGAGAAATTAATGACGAATTCATCCACTTATTTATGGGGTAAAGATTTTTTAATCACACCAATTTTAAAAGATTCTGTAAATACAAAAGAAATTTATTTTCCCAAAACGGCTAATTGGTTTAATTTTTACACGGGTGAAAAAGTAGAAGGCGGACAAAACAAAATTGTAAAAGTTGAAGAAAATTATATTCCGACGTATGTCAGAAGCGGCGCATTTATTTTAATGTCAGATTTGGTGCAGACTACTGATGATTATGAAGCTGATAAACTAGAATTACATTATTATTTTGATATCTTTAAAAAAGAAAGTGAAAGACAATTTTATAATGATGATGGGGTCACTGCAAATGCTTTTGAAAAAGGAATCTATGAAATTCTAGCATTTGAATCAGAAATTACAAAACGTTTTTTAAAAATTGATTTTGAAGCAGAGTTTGGTGACAGTTGGAATCCTCAAAATAAAAATGTCACTTTAATAATTCATAATATCAACTGGAATCCGAACAAAATAAAAGTAGCAAGGAAAAGAGTTCAAGTTTTAGTAGAAAATAATGTTTTAAAAATTCCTGTAAAATGGAATTCGAAGAAAAAATTAAAGATAAAAATAGTACTAAAGTAAACGTGAATTATGCAAAGAATCTCTGTTTTTTTATCGGTGCTATTTTTAGCAACTCTTGCGGGATGTGATGGTCAAAAATCAAAAGAACATGAAGTTGTGATAGAACAAAAAGAAAATAAAAAAGTAGTATATCAGGTTTTTACAAGACTGTTTGGGAATACAAATACCACCAATAAACCATGGGGAACTATAGAAGAAAACGGGGTTGGGAAATTTAATGACTTTACAGATAAAGCTTTAATAGGAATTAAAAATTTAGGGGTCACCCATATTTGGTATACAGGAGTTCCGCATCATGATGTAATTCGCGATTACACGAAATACGGCATTTCAAATGACGATCCTGATGTGGTAAAAGGTAGAGCAGGTTCTCCTTATGCTGTAAAAGATTACTACAATGTAAATCCTGATTTGGCAGTAAATGTGGCAAACAGATTACAAGAATTTGAAGCTTTAATCGAGCGCTCTCATAAAAACAATCTAAAGGTCATTATTGATATCGTGCCAAATCATGTTGCAAGGAATTATCAAAGTATATCAAACCCAGAAGGAACGAGAGATTTTGGAGCCGATGATGATAAAACAGTCGTTTACGATGTGAATAACAACTTTTACTACAGTCCTAAAAAAGCATTTGAAGTGCCTGATTTTTTAAATGGATACTTGCCCATAGGAGGAGAAAATAATCCTTTATCGGATAAAATGTTTAATGAAAATCCTGCAAAATGGACAGGAAATGGTTCACGATCGCCAAAACCTAGTTTTTATGATTGGTACGAAACTGTAAAAGTAAATTATGGAATTTCGCCAGAAGGAAAAAAAGATTTTGATGAATTACCAGCAGGTTTTGAGAACGAAACTTATAAAGTACATTTTGCCTTTTGGAAGGACAAAATAGTTCCAAATTCTTGGATAAAATTTAAAGAGATTGCTCTGTATTGGTTGTCAAAAGGGGTGGATGGTTTTAGATTTGATATGGCAGAAATGGTGCCTGTTGAATTTTGGAGTTATCTAAATTCATCTATCAAAATGAAAAATGCTGATGCTTTTTTACTAGCGGAGGTTTACAATCCGGATTTGTATAGAGCTTATATTAAAAAAGGAAAAATGGATTATTTGTATGATAAAGTGCAGTTATACGATACTTTAAAAAGTGTCATGCAAGGTCGGGGCCTAACGGATAATATTCCTCAAATTCAAGAAGAGTTAAAAGATATTGAGCACAATATGGTGCATTTTTTAGAAAATCACGATGAGCAAAGAATTGCAAGTATAGAGTTTGCAGGAAATGCAAAAAAAGCACAACCGGCCATGGTAGTTTCTGCAACAATTTCTACCGCACCAACCATGATTTATTTTGGGCAGGAATTTGGCGAAGATGGTTCAGAAAATGCAGGATTTGGAAAACCTTCAAGAACCTCAATTTTTGATTATGTAGGTGTTCCATCACTTCAAAGATGGGTAAATAAACAACAATTTGATGGAGGTCAATTAACCAAAGAAGAATTAAATTTAAGAGATTTTTACAAACGTTTGTTAAATTTTACGATTCATAGTGACGCTTTAATGGGTAAATACCTCGATATACATCTATTTAATAGAAAAAACACTAAAAATTATAATAGTAAATTATTGTCTTTTGTAAGATGGTCAAAAAACGAAAAATTACTTATCATCACTAATTTTGATGCTATAAATACGTATAAATTTACTTTAAAACTTTCACCAGAAGTTATTGGAAAATGGAGTTTGCAAGACGGAGAATATCAACTAAAAGATGAGTTATTCCAAACGACGACTTTTAATTTAAAGGTGAATCAATCTAAAGGACTTGTGCCGTTAGAAATAAAACCTTTAGAATCATTTATATTAAAACTTCAATAATATTTCAGGATGAAAAAAATTATATTCTTATGTACGTTATATGCTTTTTTAAGCTGCAAGAAAAACGCATCTATTTATAAATCATCAAAAGAAACGAACAAAAAAGAGTTTGTTTGGAAGGGAGCAAATATATATTTTTTGTTAACAGATCGATTTAATAATGGAGATAAAGACAATGACATCAATTTTAATAGAACGAAAGAAGCTGGTGTTTTACGCGGATTTAAGGGTGGTGATTTTGAGGGAATCACTCAAAAAATAAAAGATGGTTATTTTACAGATTTAGGCATTAATGCTATTTGGATGACACCAGTTGTAGAGCAAATTCATGGAGATACAGATGAAGGTACTGGTGTTTCTTATGGTTATCATGGGTATTGGACAAAAGATTGGACAAAAATTGATCCGAATTTTGGAACAAAAGAAGACTTGAAAGAGCTAGTGGAAGTTGCGCATAAAAACGGAATTAGAGTTTTATTGGACGCTGTGATAAATCATACAGGACCTGTAACAGAAAAAGATTCAGTTTGGCCAAGTGATTGGGTAAGAACGAATCCGAAATGTAGTTATAAAAGTTACGAATCTACTGTAAAGTGCACGTTAGTAGAAAATTTGCCAGATATTAAAACAGAGAGCAATGAAGCCGTTGAATTACCGGCACAATTAGTTGAAAAATGGAAGTCTGAAGGTCGGTATGAGCAAGAAATGGGGGAGTTAGATGATTTTTTTGCAAAAACAGGTCATCCAAAAGCACCACGTTTTTACATCATGAAATGGTTAACAGATTATATTACGGAATTCGGAATTGACGGTTACAGAGTGGATACAGTAAAACATGCAGAAGAATTTGTTTGGCAAGAATTCAAAACAACCTGTGATACCGCTTTTGCTGAATACAAGCAGAATAATCCAGAGAGGGTATTGGATAATAACGATTTCTATCTGGTTGGTGAAGTGTATAATTACGCAATTTCACACGGAAAATCTTTTGATTTTGGTGATAAAAAAGTTAATTATTTTGATCAGGCATTTAAGAGTTTAATAAATTTTGAAATAAAATGGGATGCAAAGCAAATGTCAGAAAAGGATATTTTTCAAAAATACGACTCTATTTTACAAAATGAATTAAAAGACTATGGAATTTTAAATTACATGACCTCTCATGATGACGGAGCTCCGTTTGATAAAAACAGAAAATTACCCTTGAAAACAGCAACGATTTTGCTATTAACTTCGGGAACTTCACAAGTATATTATGGAGACGAGTCTGCAAGAGATTTAACTATTAAGGAAGCAATTGGCGATGCAACTTTGCGTTCTTTTATGAATTGGGATGATATTGAAGAGGATAATGATACAAAGAAAATTTTAAATCATTGGCAAAAACTAGGTCATTTTCGAGCAAATCACATGTCTATTGGCGCAGGAAAGCATGAATTAATTTCTGAAGAATCTGGCTTGGTTTTTTCAAGAGTTAGAAATAATGATAAAGTAGTTGTTGGAATTAATTTACCTAAAGGAAAAAAAGTGATAAACGTTTCTTCTGTTTTTAAAAATGAAGATTTAATCTATGATTTTTATTCGAATACAAGTACTAAAGTGTTAGCTGGAAAAGTAGCTATAAATTCAGAATATGATATCGTTTTATTAGAAAAAAAATAAAACTTAATTTTTCCCTATTTTATTATATTCATTAATGAAAAGATATGCCCATATAATTACGCATAATCCTACAAAAACAGAAAAATAAATTACGATGTCATTTGCGCTCATTACGAATAAGTTTGAGGTAAATACTAAGTCCTAATAAAGTTGGTGCCCATAAACCAATAAAAATCCCGTGCAATTCATCACCTGTTAAAAAAAGGTATTCCGAAATAAGTATAATCATGAAGCACAAGACTAAAATAAAAACATTGGTAATCCCAAATTTTTTAATTAAATTCATGTAGTTGTTAAATATTTGGTAAAGTTAATCAAAATTTCTCACGAAATTAAATGGTTTAAAATCTTATTTATTAAGCCTTTATTCTTTATTTGTATGGTTCCGCCTTTATAATTTAGCAATACACAAGTTTTGTAATTTGTTAGTTGTAAGTAATTTGCTTAATATTGAAAACCAAACATTCAGTTATATGAGATTTAATTACTTAAGAAACCTTTTTATTTTCATTTTATATTTTTTTGTTTTCGGCCTTTTTTCTCAAGAAATCCCTCCAATTAATATCTTCTCTGCTGAAGATTATGGAGCTGAAAATCAAAATTGGGCCATTTCACAAGATTCAAATAAGGTCATCTATGTTGCAAATAACAAAGGTCTATTAGAATTTAATGGTGCAAATTGGCATTTATATCCAACACCTAACGAAACCATCATGCGTTCTGTTAAATACCTAAACGATAAAATTTACACTGGTTTTTACATGGATTTTGGTTTTTGGTCAAAAAATGATTTTGGTCTTTTAGACTATACCTCGATTGTAAAACAAAATAATATAGAAATGTTCGAAGACGAGCAGATCTGGGAAATATTGGAGTTAGATGGTTGGATACTTTTTAAATCTTTACAAAGAATTTATCTCTACAATTTAGAGACTAAATCTTTTAAAATAATTGAAGCTTCAAAAGATATTACAAAATTATCAAAAGTTGAAAATATTATATATTTTCAAGAATTAGGGAAAGGAGTTTTTATGATAGAAAACGGAATACCTAAATTAATTTCAAATGATAAAATATTCAAAGAAAATAAAATTGTAGAAATTTTTTTGAAAGATGAAAAATTATTTTTTATTACGCAAAAAAAGGGTTTTTTCTTTTTGCAAGATAATAAACTTATTAAATGGTCTATTGTTGCAGATAAATTTTTGTCGAATAAAACAATATACAGTGCTAAACAGCTAAAAAACAAAGAGATTGTTTTAGGAACAATTTCTAATGGATTTATTAATTTAAATAATAAAGGAGCCCTTAATTATCAAATAACTCAAGAGTTAGGTTTGACTGATAATACTGTTTTAGCTATTTTTGAAGATATTGACAATCATATATGGCTTGGGTTGGATAACGGAATTAATAGTCTAAACCTTAAATCTCCGTTTAAATTATTTGTTAAAAAGACCAATTTTTGGGGCACAATTTACGCATCTCTTATTCATAATGGTAATTTATATATAGGCACGAATCAAGGTTTATATTACAAGAGAAAAAATTCTGAGGATGCTTTTAAATTTGTTAAGAATACCGAGGGGCAAGTCTGGAATTTACAAGAAATTAATAAAACGTTTTTCTGCAGTCACGATTCTGGAACTTTTATAATTAATGATAATATTGCAGAATTAATTGAAGGAGTAGATGGAACATGGGGCGTTGAAAAAATAAATGATAACACCATAATTCAGGGAAATTATGATGGTTTATATATTTTAGAAAAAAATGGGCAATCTTGGAAATTGAGAAATAAGATAAAGGGTTTTTCTAATTCTAGTAAGTTTTTTATTCTTAAAGATAGTAATAAAGTTTTTGTGAATCACGAGTATAAAGGCGTTTTTAAATTAGAAATAGATAAATCTTTTAAGAACGTCACAAAAATTATTAAAGATGTATCTGTAGAAAAAGGGGTTCATTCAAGTTTAGTAAAGTATAAAAAGGATATTTTTTATTCCTGTAAGACAGGTGTGTATAAGTATATTAATGAAACTGATAATTTTGAATTAGATAGTATCTATAGTGGGTTAATACCAAAAGATAAATTTCTTTCTGCCAAATTACTGTATGATAGTTATGGTAATAAATTGTGGTCATTTACAAAAGATGATATTCGTTATTTTGCTCCAGGTAAATTAAGTGCTAAACCAGATTTAGAAATTATACCAATAAAAGGAAGTATATACAAAGGTGCATCGGGTTATGAAAACATAATTCACATAGAAGATAAAAAGTATTTGATAGGGACTTCTGATGGTTATTTAATTATCGATTTAAACACTATCAGAGAGCCTAAGGATTTTTATGTAAAGCTCAATGAAATTTTTTATCATAAAATTGATGGTTTACAAAATAGAGTCAGTTTGTTAAAAAAAGGGCTATTTACAATAGCTAAAAATAATTTAGGTTTTGTCTACAGTGTATCAAATTACAATAAAACCTCTTCTATCAAATATCAATACAGGTTAGATGGTTTTAATGAGAAATGGAGCAAGCTATCTAAAAATAATTCTTTTTTGTTTAAGAACTTACCCTCTGGTGAATATACGTTTAAAGTAAGAGCGTCAATTGATAATAAATTAAGTGAAAATGTTGAAGAATATGTTTTTGAAATATTTAAACCCTGGTATTTGTCAAATACATTAATTTTTATTTATGTAGTTTTATTTGTCATAGTGTTTTTCATTTTACATATTATTACAAAAACTTATTATAAAAGACAAAAAGAAAATTTATTAGAAAAAACGCAAAGAGAAATAGAATTAAAAGAACTCGAGAGTTCTCAAAAAATCATAAAATTAAATAATGATAAATTAAGAAGTGATATTGAAAGTAAAAATAGAGAGTTAGCTACTTCAACCATGAGTATTATTAAGAAAAATGAATTTTTAAATTCAATTAAAACAGAACTTATTTCTAAAGGGAAAGATGGCGTAGATAAAGTTGTTAAGATAATTGATCAAAATTTAAACAATACAGATGATTGGAAGTTGTTTCAAGAAGCATTTAATAATGCAGATAAAAACTTTCTTAAAAAGATAAAATCAAAGCATCCAGAGTTAACTCCAAATGATTTAAGGTTATGCGCATACCTTCGGTTAAATCTATCTTCAAAAGAGATAGCACCTCTTTTAAATATCTCTCCTAGAAGTGTAGAAGTAAAAAGATACAGACTTCGAAAAAAAATGAATTTACCTCATGACGCCAATTTAACAAATTACATTTTAGAAATTTAACCCTTTAAATTGTTAAATTAAACTATACATGAACACAACATTTCTTTTTTGTTAAATTTATGTTACTTTTTTTTAATGTGTAAATATTTTTGTTTTATGAGGGTTTGTAACGTTTTCTACTTATTTTTTATTGTGTATGTTTTTTGTTCAGTTTTTTTTTGCGGTTTTAACAAATTATTACCCTTATTTTTGTTACAAATATAAATTAAAACTTTTTTTATGAGAAAAAAAATTATGTTGCTACTCTTTGCATTAGTGTCAGTTTTCGCAAGTGCTCAAACTGTTAATGTGAAAGGAGTTGTCAAAGATGGTGGCTCTGGAGATTTATTACCTGGGGTGAGTATAACAATTAAAGGTACAATTAGAGGAACAGAAACCGATTTTGATGGTTTATTCAATTTAACAAAAGTGCAGAAAGGTGCGGTTTTAGTTTTTAATTATTTAGGATACAAACAAAAAGAAGTTACTGTAGATAAAGAAATAGTGAATATTTTTTTAGAACAATCTGCGGAGGCTTTAGATGAAATTGTTGTTATTGGTTATGGAACCCAAAGGAAAAAAGAAGTTACTGGAGCGGTTTCTGTGGTATCTAGCCAGGCAATAGATGATTTAAAACCGACAAGGATAGATCAAGCCTTACAAGGTCAAGTTGCTGGTGTAAATATTACCTCAAGTTCTGGTTCTCCTGGAGCGGGTTTAAATATTCAGATAAGGGGTGTGTCAACAAATGGAGATGGTAGACCATTAATCTTGTTAGATGGCAACGTTATTGAAGATTTAAGCGTTGTGAACCCCAATGATGTTGAATCTATGAACATTTTAAAGGATGCAACTGCTGGTATATATGGAGTGCGTGGGGCAAACGGAGTTATTTTGATAACAACTAAAGGAGGTAGAAGAAATACTGAATTAAAGTCTAGTTTAAACATGACCTACGGCTTTCAGCAAACTACACGGAAAATTCCACTTTTAAATGGTATTGAATATGCCCTTTTAGCGAATGAAGCTTTTGCAGCGAATGGGGAAGCGTTACCGTTTTCTAATGTAAGTGGTTTGGGTCAAGGTACAAATTGGCAAGATGAGGTTTTTGAAACTGCACCAATATATAGTATAGATTATTCGGGAAGTAAAGGAACAGAGAAATCATCTTTAGCTTTCGGAATTTCCGTGTTAGATCAAGACGGTATCGTGGGTGGTACTAAATCTAACTTTAATAGAGTTACAGCTAGAGTTAATTTTAGTACACAATTATTAGATAATTTAAAGTTTACATCTTCTACAATTTACACAAATACTAATAAGAAAAATTTAGTTGAAAACGCATTGGGTTCAGTATTGTTTAATGCCTTGAACATGCCAGCAACTACAAGTGTTTTTGACAGTGAAGGAGATTATTCTACTCCACCATCAATAGGTACAGGTATTGAAGTAGCAAATCCTTTAGCGCAAGTAGAGAACGCTCAAAATAGAACTTGGGTGAACAAAATCGCAGGAAGTTACGGTTTAAATTATAAATTTTTAGAGTACTTTACAGCAGAAACAAGAATTCAATTTAATTACGCTGTTGTTAATTCTGATAGTTTTGCGCCAGAGTTTATTTATGGTCCTTCAAATGTTTTTAATATTTTCGAAAGCACTTTTTCTGAATATAAAGGAACAAATCAAGATTATACTTTTGATGCTTTTGTAAACTATGAGCGTGTTTTAAATGATGTTCATGATGTAAAAGTAATGCTTGGTACTTCTGTGTTTAAAACGCAAGGAAACTTATTAACAAGTAGAACTAGCTTTGCAGATGGCACCAACATTAACGATGTTATTAATAACGGACTTGCATTAAATGGAGATTTTTTAGAAATTTTTAGAGGTAGAAATAATGGTTTAAACTTAACATATGATGATCGTTTATTATCTTACTTCGGAAGGTTTCAATATAGTTATGATAGTAAATATCTTTTTTCTGCTGTAGTGAGAAGAGATGGCTCTTCAAAGTTTGGACCCGAAAATAAATTTGGGTTTTTTCCAACAGCATCACTTGGTTGGGTAGCTTCTGAAGAAGCTTTTTTAGAAGACTCTGAAGTGTTAAACTTCTTAAAGTTTAGAGCTAGTTATGGTATTTTAGGGAACGATAGAATCCCAGGGTTTGGATTTGTTTCTTTATTAGATGGAGAAGGAGCTTATGTTTTTGGAAACGAAATTGTTCAAGGAAATGCAGCTTTTGGTAGAATTTCTAACCCAGAAATTAGATGGGAAAAGCAAATACCTTTAAACATTGGTGCAGATATAGAATTGTTTAATAAAGTAAATATTACGGTAGATTACTTTAATAAAAAGACAGAAGATTTATTAGTACAACCACAAGCGTCAGGATTGTTAGGTGTTTCCGCTCCTGGATCTGGTTCACCATTAGTGAACGCAGGTACTGTAGAGAATAAAGGTTTTGAATTTTCTATTGGCTACAAAGAACAAATTTCTAATGATTTAAGATATAGTGTGAATTATAATTTTACAACCCTAGAGAACAATGTTTTATTTGTAGGAAACTCTACAGGTGTTTTACAAGGAGGTTCTTTTGGTGTTGGTCAAGAGCCACCATCGAGAATGGAAGCTGGTTTTCCAATCGGTTATTTTTATGGATATCAAACAGATGGAATTTTGCAAACACAAGCAGAAGTTAATGCACATGCATCGCAATTAAATGCAGCTCCTGGTGATTTGAAATTTGTAGATAATAATGGAGATGGAGTAATTGATGGTGATGATAGAACGTATATTGGTGACCCAATAGCAGATTTTACGATGGGATTAAATTTCTCTGTTAACTATAAAAACTTCGACTTTAATGCATATGCTTTCGCATCTATAGGAAACGAGTTGGTAAGAAACTATGAGAGAAATTTACCATTAACAAACAGACCATCTTATTTTTTAGATAGATGGACGGGACCAGGTACAAGTGATTCGTTTCCAAGAGTAACAACAGGTGCAAACGGAAATGCATTGTTTTCAGATTTCTTTGTAGAAGATGGCTCCTTTGTTAGATTGCAAAATGTACAAATAGGATACACTTTAAATAGTGATAAATTAATGAGACCTGGATTTGACAAAGTAAGATTTTATATTACTGGAAGTAATTTATTAACACTTACAAAATATAGAGGTTTTGACCCTACAACTTCAAATGGAAACGCAATTGGAGCAGGTATTGACCAAGGGTTTTATCCAAATCCAAAAACATTTTTATTTGGAATCAATGTTAATTTTTAAACAAAAGAATATGAAAAAAATAAACATAAATAAAATAGTAGCAATTATAATTATTGCACTTGGAGGTTTCTCCTGTAGTGATGATTTTGTAGATGTAAAATCAAACGCAAAAAATTCTGAAGACTTTTTTAAAACAGAGCAGGATTATCAAGATGCACTTGTAGGTGCTTATGATTTGTTGCAATCTACGTATTTAAATGTCATGTTAGGTGAAATTGCATCCGACAATACCCTAGCTGGTGGTGAGAGCGCTACAGACGTTGTTGGTATACAGGAAGTAGATGATATGATACATACGCCATTAAATGCTCAATTAAGAGATATTTGGGGATGGATGTTTTCTGGTGTAAACAGAGCTAACTATATCATGGAATTTAAAGATAATTTAGATTTCGAAGGTAAAGAACAGGTATTAGCACAAGCAAGATTTTTGAGAGCTTATTATTATTTTGAGCTTGTAAAATGGTTTGGCGATGTGCCTTTAATCGTAGATAAGCGAATACTCTTTGGAGAGCAATTTGTTATAGAGAGATCTCCGAAATCAGATATATACGCTCAAATTGAAGCGGATTTAATATATGCAGCAGATAATCTTCCTTATATTCAGAGCGAAGCTGGTAGAGTTACCAAAGGTGCTGCACAAGCATTATTAGGAAAAGCTTATTTATATCAAGAGAAATTTGGTGAAGCTGCAAATGTTTTAGATAACCTTATTTTAAATGGTCCTCATAATTTAGTCGCTGACTATAACACTATTTTCGAAGCAGCAGGAGAGAATAATATCGAATCTGTTTTTGAGGTACAGTATTCAGAGTCAGAAGGTGCTGGCTTTGGTTGTTTACAATGTAGTGAAGGAAACGTAGCCGTTGGTTTTAGTGGAATAAGAAATTATGCAGCAACTCCAGGATCTGCAGGAGATATTTTTTCTTCAGGTTTTAGTTTTAATGTACCTGTTAAAGATGCATTTGATGCTTTTCAACCAGAAGACTTAAGAAGAGATGTTGCTATTTTAGATATTGATGCTTGGGCAGCTAGCACAGGAGCAACTTTTGGAGTTGGTTTTGAGCATACTGGTTATTTTAATAGAAAATATATACCTAGAGTTAGAGCGATAAATGCACAGGGTGATAGAAACTTAACAAACCCTAACAACTACAGAGCAATCCGTTTTGCAGATGTTTTATTGATGGCTGCAGAAGCATTTAATAGAAGTTCTTCTTCGAACGATGCAAAAGCGCAAGAATATTTGAATAGAGTAAGAGCAAGAGCTTTTGGTAATACTTTAAATAATATTACGGCTACTGGAGCAACTTTAACAGAAAATATTCTTTCAGAAAGAAGGTTAGAGCTGGTTGGTGAAGGGCATCGATTTTTTGATCTTGTAAGAACTGGCAAAGCAGCGCAAGCAATTAATGGTTTTGTTGCAGGTAAACATGAAATATTTCCTATTCCCGAAATAGAAATTCAGTTAGCGGGTGATCGTTGGGAACAAAATCCAAATTACTAAAAAATAATGATAATGAAAAAAATTAAAAACATATTTAAAATTTCTATCATACTGTTGTTAATAATAACAGCTTGTACAGATGACATAAGAGACACCTCTTTTGCGGGTAACATGGCGCTGCCATCAGAAGTAGCAGCAACTTATCAAATAACACAAGATAATACGGGTGCAGTAACTATAACGCCAAGTGCGAATGGTGCTGTCAGTTTTAATATTTATTTTGGTGATGCTACAGCAGACCCAGCAAAAATTAGTCAAGGAGAAAGTGTAGATCATATCTATGTAGAAGGAACTTATGAAGTCAAAGTGGAAGCTTTAAATTTAAGTGGAGATACTGTTGAAATGCTTCAACAGTTGGTAGTTTCTTTTCAAGCACCTCAAAATTTGGTCGTTGTTATAGAAAATGATGCTGCTATTTCAAAGCAAGTAAATATTACTGCAAATGCAGATTTCGCTGCGATGTTCGAATTCGATTCCGGCGAAACTGATGCAACAGAACCTATTATAACTGGTAATATTGGTGAGACTATTTCTTATCAATACCTAGCTTCAGGGATCTATTCAGTAAAAGTAAGTGCAAAAGGTGGTGCAATTGCAACCACAGAATATGCAGTAGATTTTGAAGTTACAGAAATTTTAGCGCCTATTTCATCTGCATCTACGCCACCAACAAGAGATGTAAATGATGTTATTTCTATTTTTAGTGACTCTTATGCAGATGTAGCTGGTACAGATTTTTATCCTAATTGGGGGCAATCAACACTTTATACTTTATTTGATCTAAATGGTAATGGAATGTTACAATATAACAACCTTAATTACCAAGGTATAGACATTGGTGCAGAGGTAGATGCTTCATCTATGGAGTTTCTTCGTATTGACATTTGGACACCAGATGCAACAACTATCGATATTTATCCATTGCCAAATGGAGTTGCTGCAGCAGATGAAAAATTTGTAACAAAAACATTAATAGCAAACGAATGGAATAGTTTTGATATTCCTATGTCAGTTTTTACGGATCAAGGCTTACCTATAAATAATTTAAAACAATTTAAATTTGTGGGTGCAGGTAGTATTTTTATAGATAATTTTTACTTTTATAAATTAAGTTCAGCATCAACTTTTAATGATGGATTGTTATCAAATGGTGACTTTCAGAGTGGAAGCGATTCTTGGCTTGTTGGGACTGATGACAGTTCTTCTGCTCCAGTAGCTACAGATAGTGGTAATACTTATTACTCCGTAAATGTTGCTGCAGCAGGAAATCCTTGGGAAGTGAATACGAGTCAAAAAGTTGAAATTATTCAAGGAAATACGTATACGTTAACTTTCGATGCATGGTCAGATGGAAGTAGATCAATAATCGCAGGAATAGGTTTGAGTGCAGATCCATGGTCTAGCAGTACAGAAACTATAGACATATCAGCAACAAGAGCTACTTATACGCTCATACTATCTTCTGCAGACTTTGGTGCTTCGGATGCTCGTGTTATTTTCGATTTAGGAGCAGATTCAGGTGAAGTAAACATAGATAATGTATCCTTATTTTTAGGGAACGGTAATTTACTAGGAAATGGAAATTTCGAAAATGCTAGTAATTCTTGGATTGTTGGAACAAATGATAGTGCGCCTGCACCTGTAATAACAACGAATGGTAATTCTCATTATTTTGTTAATGTAGGGGCTGCAGGTAACCCTTGGGAGGTAAACCTTAGTCAAAAAGTTGAAATTATTGAGGATAAGGTTTATACCTTAACTTTTGATGCTTGGTCAGATATAGATAGACCCATAATTGCGGGAATTGGTTTAAGTGCAGATCCATGGTCAAGTGATACAGAAACTGTAGATATAACATCATCTAGATCAACGTATACGCTTACATTAAGTTCAGCAGGTTTTTCAGCACCAGATGCGAGAGTTATATTCGATTTAGGAGCCGCCGTTGGCAATGTTAATATAGATAACGTTTCCTTATCAATTAATTAAGGATAAAATATTATTTATAAAACAAGCAATTTTATTAAAAATATTAAAAATATAAAAAATGAAAAATATAAAAAATATTTATCTATTTCTATTTTTGTTAACAGTAGCTTTTTACGGTTGTCAAGAAAATGATTATACTTTCGGAGAAATAATTGCTCCGTCAAATATTCAAATTACAGCGGATATTGTGGGTGCAGATAATGCAAATCCTAATGGAGATGGAACTGGGGTTGTTAACTTTATGGCAACTGCAGATAATACAGTTTCTTATAAGTATGTGTTTAACGGTGTGGAAACCGTAGCACTTTCTGGAGAAGCTTCAATAAGTTTCAGTTCATTAGGTTTAAATAGCTATACAGTAACTGTAGTTGCTTCTGGTACCGCTGGTATTTCTTCTACAAAATCAATTCAAGTAGATGTTTTATCAACGTATTCACCACCGATCGAATTAATATCTAAATTGTATGGATATGATATCGGAAATCCAGATGCTTTAACAACAAGGACTTGGAAAGTGCAATCAGCAAAACCAGGTCATTTTGGATTAGGTCCAATAGGTGGATCAACACCAACAGAATGGTACAGTGCAGGCGTGGAAGAAAAATCTAATGTAGGAATGTATGATGATCGTTTTGTGTTTAGTTCAGACGGTAGTTTTACGCATATCACAAATGGAAATATTTTTGGTAGAGATCCTCATATTGTAAACGATCTAGGTCCAAATACGGCAGGAAGTGCAAATGGTGCTGATATAGAAAACTATGCTTTTGCAGATTACACTGAAAATTATACAATAACTGCTCCAGGAGGAATAGAAACAATCAGTCTATCAGGCAATGCTTTTTTGGGTTATTATACAGGTGGTAATCATAAATATGAAATCTTCCAAAGAGATACACCAAATGAAATAATGATAAGAACTACAGATGCAACACCTGAATTTGATTGGTGGTTTATATTAGTCGTAGAGTAAATATTAAAGTGATATTTAAGAGTGAAAAAAGGATAAACTATTTAGTTTATCCTTTTTTTATTATTAATAAAACTAACTTTTATGTTTCTGTTTTTATAATATTAAAACTATAAATTTAGTTTTGGATAAGGGCTATTAATTAAATCAAACCTACATTTTTTTATTCATTACTTATTATTCAAAAAAAGAAAATAACCTAGCATATTTCACTAAATTAAGTATAGCTTTTACAATACAATACCACAACATTTTTCTTATTGAAATAAAAATAAAAGTATTTTTATTTATCTAATTCCTTTGCTGTCAATTGTCTTGAAGCTTTCTTGCAGTGTATTAGTTTTGTTGAGGTTGTTTTTGACGCTTTCATAAAATAAATACTTTAGATTTATGAAAATATAAAACTTCAAATAATTCCATCTATTTTGCTTCTTTGTAATACCAATTTTAAAGCACAATCTTAATTATAAAAAAAAAATTATGAAGAATATTTTTTTAAGATTGTTACTGTTTTTGATCAGTGCGACTTTGTTTGCTAAAAAAACAGATAAAGTATCTGGCTTGAAAAATGAACGAGAAATGAAGCTTATTGTTTATGGAATGCCATTTATGGTGAATGGTATGAATTTGGATTGTATCCCAGTCGGCACTAACACTGTAAATGCAAATTTTTGGAAAAAGCCTGATGACATTATTCAAGCTGCACTTGATACAGAAATGTCTTTTTTTAAAAATATGGGAGTTAATTCTATAGGCCAATATACTGGGGTTCCTGCAAAGTGGATTAGATATATTCATGAGAATTACGATATTTACACGGTGTTAAATCATTCTTTTGGGCGTTATGGATTTACACTAGACGGTGTTTGGTTAACAGTTGGGAAGTATGGTGAGGAAAGGACTCAAAAATTTTTATTAAAAGAAATCGAAAATTTAGCAAAAGAATACAAAGATACACCTGGTATTTTACTATATCTTTTAGGAAACGAGAATAATTATGGTCTTTTTTGGGTTGGTGCAGAAACAGAAGATTTTCTTGATGAAAATCAAAAAATGCAAGTTTGTTATTTGGTAGAGAACTGGAAAGAGATTTATCAGAATGCAGCTGGTTTAGGAAAAGTTCAAAACGCTAATGGTGGTTTTACTTTTAAATTTTTAGATTGGTGGTGGAAAGTGGGGTTCGATGATAGAATAGTTGCCGATTCACATCAAACGGAGTCTACATTGAATGCTGGGCGTTATTTAATAGATCAAGGATTTCCTGGAGCAAATAATATGAATAAAGAAGGTTTTAGCCTCTGTGTAAAAGGCCAGACAAATGCAAGGAGTTTTTATACTCTTTATCCAAGAGCAGCTAACTATGCGTTAAAACAAGTCCATAGTTTATACCCATTTGGGGAGGATATTGATGCAACTTGTGCTTATTTTATTGTGGATAGTGTGAGTCCAAGTTTAGGATCGTTTGCAAGAAAGCTTCTTTCAGGTTTTGAATCGGTTAATCCTAGTGCTATAGATGCGGACGTTAAGCAGGCCAATGTTTTTGGAGCTGTTACTCTAAACACTGAATATGAAATTTCGTTCGATGCAAGTGAATCACCGCTTACTGGTGGGGTGTTTTTTGTAGAATTTTTTCCTGAGTTATCTGGCGGAGGTGTTTCTAAAGCTGAAATTGTTACTGGAGGCCCACATCCTTTAACCCCTGGCTGGACTACTTTCGCTTATAAAGTTACAAGTGGTAACGGTGTCAGTGGTGGTATTACTTTGCAAATGAAGTCTTCTTGGGGATCTGTTGGTGGTTGTTTAGTTGATGTAAATATTGATAATGTTTCTATTCAACTTGCAAATTAATCGATGATAG
>TARA_B110000238_G_scaffold141480_1_pt1 | contig 17961 bp, 28 predicted proteins | sample TARA_B110000238 | Tara Oceans TARA_B110000238 (sample SAMEA4397569) | marine metagenome | biome: Polar Biome; feature: [SRF] surface water layer (ENVO:00010504); material: water (ENVO:00002006), including particulate matter (ENVO:01000060) such as... | depth 5 m | reverse complement strand
AGGAAGCTACTGACACTGATGTGCGTGAGCAGGTGTTCAGCTATGTGGTAGGCAACGAAGACGTTCCTTTTTATATATAATTAGGGGTTGACAGTATAGCATTGCGGTGCTATACTGTAAGAGTAAATTAAACAAAGAGGGTAGACGGTATGGGCAATATGAATTTTATGGAAGTAACTCCGGCGCAGAGACAACTAGCAGACTTTGGTCGTGAGATGATGGACTTCAGCGAATCCGCTTCAATGACTGGACTCAAAGATAAGGACATCAAACATTATAACGATCTATCAGAGGTTGGTTATATGCTTACCCAGGTAGGTACCAGCTTTGGTGTTAAGGACAAGGACTTCAACTCAGAACACCGCAGGGTGATAGCAGAGTTCCAAGAGTTCAAAGGATCAAATCTTCCACAAGGTGGTCCTTGCTTAAGAACTACTTTTTAATATTAGGGGTTGACACGGAAGCAGTATGAACGTATACTGTAAGAGTAAATTAAAACAAGTTGAGGGACTTAAACAATGAAAATGATTAAACTAACAGAAGGCACTTACAAAATCCGCGGTAACGATGTGGACCTAACAGGAATGGTATTTCCACTCGTAGAAGGTTACAAGGTTGGAGCCAAAGGTGGATACATCACAGTTGATGCAAAAGCTGTAGGTGGCTTTCCAGATCGTAACATTAAGATATCAGTCAGTGATGCGGATGCATGCTACGAGCAAGTAGACGACACTGTTAAGCCAACACAGCGTAAAGAGACCGATGAAGAGACTATCGATCGATTGCGTGAGCGGTTTGACATGTTGGAAGACATGACGCGAGCAACTAAGAAAGGCGATGTACGTGCTATGATCGTATCAGGTCCTCCAGGAGTTGGTAAGAGTCACGGTGTAGAGAAAGTACTAGGCAAGCATGATCTTCTAAGAGAGATTGCTAACGATGATCGTCCAAGCAAGTACGAAGTTGTCAAAGGCGCGATGTCAGCGATAGGATTGTACTGTAAACTCTACAAGATGGCAGATAAAGATAATGTTGTGGTGTTCGATGATTGCGATAGTATATTCAGCGATGAGTTGAGCCTGAACATATTGAAAGCCGCTCTAGACTCTAAGAAGAACAGACGCATATGCTGGAACACAGATAGTTTCAAGTTGCGTAATGAAGGTGTACCAGATAGCTTTGCGTTTAAAGGCTCAGCGATCTTTATCACGAACATCAAGTTTGATAACGTTAAGTCAAAGAAGATGCGTGATCACCTTAGTGCATTAGAATCACGTTGTCATTATATCGACCTAACTATCGATACGGACAGAGAGAAGATGTTACGTATTAAGCAGATCACAGGTGATGGCATGCTTGATGAGTATCAGTTAACAGAAGAAACAGTCGAAGAGATCGTTGACTTCGTTGACATTAACAAAGCACGTTTAAGAGAACTGTCATTGCGTACAGTACTTAAAGTGGCAGACCTTGCTAAAGCATTTCCTACCAAGTGGGAAGCGATGGCAGAAAATACAGTGATGAAACGCTAAGTGCCCTCTAAGCGTTTCACTGTAAGGATAGAGCACAGCAAGCCCTCACGCTAGGCTTTATCCGATCCGAAGTCCCTGAGTTGAGCAATGCTCCTTGGGGACTTCACCTTATTTAATTTAAATTTAATTACCATTAGGGGTTGACATAGGGCTATAAAGATCCTATAATGTATATACTAACTTAAACAAAGAGGGCAACAATATGCAACGCAACTATAGAACAGCTTACAACGCACTTAAGAAACTAGGTGCTCCGGTTATTGAAGGCGGCTATGACGGAGAAGATACATTCCGTATTAGTGCAGAGAACAACGTCGACTATGTATGGGCAGACTATTACGAGATGACAGACGGTAACGACACTGGCTACATGATGGGAGTAAGCAATAAGATTAACGATGTGCTGAGTGCAAGCGGACTGTTTGCAGAGTGGATTAACCCGGGCGTATTAGGCGTGTGGGAAGACTAACAATTAGGGGTTGACAGTATGCACACAAGAGTGCATACTGTTTATATAAGTTAAACAACAGCTGGAGGGCTACACACAATGACAATGTTAGTAACAGGATACACAAGCAAGAAGGAACTTAAGGCTTGCATAGGACAGCAACTACAGTACGAGGAGACTAGTATGTTTGGAGCTGAGTACAAGAGCACAGGTAGCTTTGTAGTAGCACACCGTCCGCTAGTAACAGGACTTAAAGGACGCGAGTTTTTTGCTAAGGTTGAAATGGTAGACGATAAGATTGCCGCAGTTTCATAACAGAAAATAAAATAAAAATAAAAAGGTCCTTCGGGGCCTTTTTTTATTTCAAAAAAAATTTCGGGGGGTCGGGGTATATAATACAAAAACTGTTGCACATTTACAACAGCCCTTAATCAAATCTTTTATCACTTTTTTAAAATACACCGAGTAGAAATCACCACCTCACTTCTGTAAGTACTTGACCCTAATTTTTTACGCGACTAATTTTTTTGGACACAGAACCCATTTCGGCCTATCCAACAAACTACAGTAACCCTATCCAACAAGTTACACTATACGCTATACAGTAACATCTACATTACATTTAACTAACACTATTGTATTACTAGTGTGTGCATACACAGTCTAACTAATACTACTGTAGTACTTAGGACCATTTCGGAACCTCTACTATAGTATACACAGTAAATAACAGTATGTTCACAGATCTTAAAGCCTCTCTAATACAGTGCGTCATAGTGCTTGTACCAACATACACAGTTGCATTGCTAACTGAAAAGATGGTTTATACTATTCCTATGCTTGCCGCTTGTAGCTTTATTGCTAGTAGTGTACGCAAACGTGAACACACAGTAGATAGTGATATAGAGTCAGACGCTACGGACAGTATGGACAGTTTCAAAGACGATGTGTAGACTACGCTTAAACTTTGAACATGGTACTGCTGAAGAGTTTATGGACTTAATAACAAACACAGCTACAATCAATTTATATGTGCGTGGAGTACATACTAGTCAGACCAATAGCAATACGATATTGTTTGAGTCAAGTAAAGACAGGACTTATGCAATGTTGATGTTGAATGATCCGTTGTACACTTTAAGCACAATAGACTAGTGTGGATACACGTATAAAGAACCTTTAATTAGTAAATCATACTTTAAACTATAAGCAAGGGCTATTGTTTATGTCAATAAGCATGGTTGTACACAAACGTTTTATATAGTAGCTACAGTATACACAGTACTGGTCAGTGGAAAAATTTTGCTTAAAACTACTTCGTAGCTATGGAATCTGAGTTAACCGCTTCGCGGCATTAAGGCTTATACGCAGTAATTTCTAGATGTTTGTGTAGGGGTTTACGTAGACTACTGATGCGAGTATAACCTTTGGTGGCTAGTAGTGCGTGTAGCTGTGAGTAGTTGTACCCGCTCTTGTGTACATCCCATACTTCGCCTGTGTCAGTTTCACGTTGCCATCCCCAGAATCCTGCTCGTGCATGTTCTAGTTTGGTATTGGTAATCCATTGGTTCACATGAAAGTCCATGTTAGGCAAGCTCATGTGTAGTTGTCCTTGACTGCAAAGTATACGCATACATGCTTCTAGGTATCGTTCGCCATCTATAAAGCTCAGGTGTTCGAACATATGTCTTGATGTTATGTGAGTTACTGTGTTAGCTGTACAGTGCTGGTCTATCTCTGTAGCTGGACATACGTAGTCTATACCTGGAAGGTTGCGTATGTCGCATGTTTTGTAGCCGGGGTGTGTAGGTGTTTCACCGCATCCGAACTCTAGTTTCACGGTGTAATAGTACCTATTACGTTACTAGCAGAACCAATAGTAGTTACAATATCATATGTAGCACTTGGAGTAGCGTATGTAGCAGGTGTTGAATATGTAGTATCAACTGATATGCTTGACGCGGCTTCCGTTACACTTCTAACATTTTGAACATTAGGATCTGCATTTGTTCCTGGAAGGCTCCAAGTAAAAGTACCTGCGGCAATAGTATGATTGCTACTACTGCTGTTCTGGGCACCGACAGTAGTTGTGGTCTGCGGCACAGTTAGTCTAGCTAGTGGATACTTGTGTATTCTAGTGTTGTCGTCAGTTGAATAAATGCTATCGCCTATTATAGTTGGGTGTTGTAGTTCAAAGTCGTCAGCAAATAGAATCTGGTGCATAACACTTCCGTTAGCATCAAACTCAACTTGATAACCTTCGTATGCTCCAGTTACTTGTACCTTTAGGTTAACAATACATCCACCAGCTGGTATAGCTTCAATTGAATGATTACCTCCATAGAAAGGATTAAGCCCGTTCTGTGAACGAGTCCATTGTAAAGTTCCTGATGAACTATACTTACCTATCACAGTCCCTCCGAGGCCTTGTGCACCTATAAAGTATATGTTACCGCTTGAATCACAACTCATCTCGTACAGGCTAAAGCTAGTATTTGAATTGTTGTCTGTAAATGCTATCTTCCTACACCAGTCAGCCGCAAATGTAGTTGCATTAAGTGATGCAATCAATACTCTAGATTGAGCACTTTCATACCAAGATACTATTAGCTTACCATTAGGTGACATTGTTATTTTTGCACTTCTAGCTTCAACAGTTGCCGCACTTGCAATTACAGCATTTCCAACAGTACCATTTAGCCCACCGTCACTAGTATTAACTCCTAGTATAGTAACCTGTTGGTTAGTAGTAGTGTTACTAGGTCCCGCTCTTGTTTCTCCAGCTACGTATACAACATTATCATCGTTGCTTACAGCAACAGCCGAGCCGTCACCATACCAACCATTGCCACTGTAGGTACCATCTTGTATCTGTTTGCTCCAAACCCTTGCTCCGGCTCCACTTAGTTTCATTAGACGTTGACCAATATCACCTACATTAACACCATTCATATGTCTACCTGTAACATATACGTTACCTAAACTATCAACATCAGATGCTTCAAATCTTGAAGTTGATTCACTAGCTAGCCAGTTAGGGTGTGCTACAGATGTTCCGTATGAAAATTCTCCGGATTGATCATAAGCAAGTAGTCTACCTTGTGCCCAACCAAGTGCACCTGTATTAGTAGGTGATTCTTGATTACCAACAATAACAAAGCTAGTACCATTAGCATGTGTATTGACTCTGTTTAATAAAGTAAATCCAGTACTACCAATAAATGCGGCCGGTACAGGAGCTGTAGTTACATCTGGAATAGCTGTAACTACTACAGCGTCACCGTCACTAACTCCCCAAGCAACTGCACTAATATGATCATAGGATGTTTGTACTGTAATGTACTCGCCTTGTTTAATAGCAACGGCAGTACGTTCTAATACACCGCCTGCTTGTAGAGTTATGTCTTTTTCAATATAATCTAGAGCACTTATACTGTTAGCAGATGTGCTTATGGCTATGCTTACTTGTGCATCAAAGTTGCCACGATTAACTAAGTTAATGTTGCATACCGTCATTCCGTCTGTAGCACCTTGTGCAAGACTTTGTGCGGTACCTGGAGTTAAGTCGAATGCTCCAAATCTTCCTGTTGCCATAATATACTCCTATTTAATAAAACTATTTATCTTAACGGTGCTGGACTTAGTTGATTCCTTAACATCTTCTCTGTGTTTAGATTTAACTTACCAGTTACCCAAGCTAACTTATCTAGGTCAAGTGTTGATCTATCTTTGATACTTTTAAAGATACCTTCGGCAAATACATGATGATTATCACGTAGCATGTGATTCACACGTTGATCTGGAATACCTCTAGCATAGTATTTGTCCATAGCCTTTTGACTAGTAAATTCTGTTTCACATACAGCATGAAACAAACTACCTCTTACCGATACCGTGCCGTCGTGTAATACATCAGTAGTATTATTAAACCCGGGTATTATAATTAATTCGATACCTTTAGAGTTAGCATCTTGTGCGTACCAGTTCCACCAAGCAGTAGTAGCATCATACTTCCATGCATCTACATAACCTTTTTGTATATGTTTATAGTATTGTTCTACAGCGTTAATTTGATCTTGTGTAATACCAAACCTACCTTCCGGCAAGTTAGTCATATTTTCGTAGTTACATATATTAGGGTGTTCCCATAAGAACCAATGTCGTACACATGCTGTCATTACAACAACTACTGTGTCGCCACGTTGTATATTGTTATGGGCTTTATAATCTTCTATGAACTTCATACAGATCCATTCGTTAGCAACTCCGTAGTCTGCTTGACTGAAATGATCAACCTTAAGTAGTCTCGCCAGATTCTTTGCCCATTGCCAGTCACAGTTCTCATGGTTAACTGCATAGCTATCTCCGTATACCCACAACTTACTCATACAGTGTACTCAAAGTTCTGACAAGTAAGTCCTCGACTCACTAGCTGTGCTCCGTTGCGTAAATGAAATCGTTCTGCCATATCAGTTAACGGACTTAGTGTTACATATCTTTCCACGTCGGGGTTCTCTTCCTTAATACGTTTAGCAGTAGCAAGAACAATCTCACGCCCTGCGCCTTTATCATAACTCCATACAGTGTAAAACACAGCAACAGATGATCCTGTTAGTTCAAGGTCTTGTTCATCTTGTGGTACTTGACTAGTGTATGCTACACATATAACCGCTCGAGGACCGTCAAAGTCAACCGGTGCTTCTACTGCATATTGGTCTTCATACAATGCATACACTTGTCTATATGGTTCAGTAACTCTCCATCTGTCAGAGATATGAGGGCGTACTGGGTCATCTTTAATGATATCTTTAACAATATCGTAATCAATTTTTGCTAACATTTAAATTTCGTCACCTGGTAAGTTATTAATAAAGTTTCTTAGTTTAGTGGAGTCTGCCTCAGCTTTAATCTTTGCTACAGGAGCGCCTTCACTAGGGTTATCTGATACTATGTTATTAGAACGTTTAAGTGTGTCCATAATACTAGTACCTGACTGGGAAGCCGATGTATAATTATTATCATCATCGTCGTCGTCGCAGTCTACGATACGCAACGTGTCTACATCAAAGCCTAGATCAATTTTTTGTCCTACGCCTCCACTGTTACGTGTTTTCATTAACTGCAACTGATAGCGTCCACGCTCACGCATAGCACGACTTGTAAAGATACCAAACACGTTATCTGCTGTTTGAATCTTACTAAGACCACCACTAATATGTGAATGATCGAATTCTATTTCTTCTACTGCACCTCTATTCAACTGTGCGGCTGTAACAAATACACAGTTTAATTCCATTGCTAAGTTACGTAACTCTTCTGATACATACTTGTCTTTAATATACAAGTTCTCTGCACTTACCTTTGCACCATTAGGCATAAGCAAATCTAAGTAATCAATTAATAGTACATCTACTTTGCGGCCTGTTTTAATCTCAAACTCTTTAATATAACTACGTATGTCGTTAGGTGTTTTGCCTGAAGGCATATACTTAACTTGGAATGCTCCTGACTTCTTACCTATCATCTTAACTTTCATTTCAACATCATCAATGCTCTTAAACACGTCACGACTTGGGATGCCAGTTATCATACTATCGACACGCATACTAACAAGACTTTCACTAAGCTCTAAAGTCAAGTACAATACATTCATACCTGCTAGTGCCCAGTTAACTCCTAGGTTAGCTAAGAACAAACTCTTACCAGCACCTGATCCACCTGCAAAGATATTCAGTTCGCCTCTGTTAAAGCCACCAAATAGTTTCTTATCAATAGCGGCCCATCCTGTACTTACTTGTCCATTGTTACTTTTAATTGCTTCAAGTCTTGCTCTTGGGTCTTTAAAGTAATCAGTACCTAGATCTTTCTGTAGCCCAATTTGTACAGCTTTCTTAACTAAATCTTCTACTGGTCCATACTCACCTTTTTCAAGTAAGTCTGCTCCTTTAAGTATAGCTGATTCTAATGCCTTGTGTCTGCTAAACGTTTCAAACTCTGTAAGTAACCAGTCGTAATGATTGTCTGCTAGTTGTCCAGGGTCTTTTAAATTAGATTGTGTTGCCGCATTAATAATATCAAATGTAGGCATAGCATTATGCTCAGTTACATAGTTAGTTAAAAACTCTGCACACTTATGCAACCTTCTATCAAATGCTTCTGGATTAAATACCGCCTGACACCTAACAAATGTTTCTGCATCTGTCATCATCATTTCTAGATATACTTTCTGTATATCATAACCATAGTCTGTGTTTTGTCTAGTGCTCATTGTTTTATTATACAGCCTTATACCATTGTTTGTCAAGTGTTACTTTAGTTTTTGTTTGTGCTAATACTGCGCCTATACAACTACCTGGGTCTCCTGGATTAGTAGGTACCCATACATTCTTCCATTTAGGTTTTATTAACTTCACTGCTTTTTGATTAAGTGCTCCACCCCCAGCTAGTGCTAGGTTAGGTGAAGCTGTTTTGTTCTTAGCCCAGTCAGACAAATGTCTAAGGCTAAGTTCAAATATGCGTTGGGTTGCTGCCGCAATATCGTTCATGTCTTGTTCTGTCTGTAATTCAGGAGCCCACCACATGCATCCTCGATGTAAATTTTCTCTCATCCTAATAGTAGGGTTGTCTTTATTTGGTGGGCTAATAATTTCAAGTAACATTCGCTTACTAAATTTTTTATAGTTGCCTTTCCTGGCCATGCTAGTAACAAGGTATTCGTCACGCTGTGGCACAAGTCCCATACGCTGTGTCATAGCACTATAAAATAGTCCTAGGCTATGTGGGTAGCTTTGACTATGAATCTTCTTTAGTTTGTTGTTCTTTCCGTGCCACACTGTTAGGGTTTCAAACTCACCGATGCTATCTAAACAAATTACTGCACAATCATCATAAGGCTGTGTATAATATGCGTAGGCCGCATGACTTAAATGGTGTTGGGTGTACTCAATTTTACAATTAATACCCCAGGGCTCTAAGTATTTTTTAATATTATTTTCGTTATATAGCCAACCCTGTCCGGCTCGCCACTGACGTAGTGTTTTTAATAATGGACGTTCATACCATACAATCTTTGAAGCTGGACCAAATGATTGTCTAGCTACTTCTAGCATAAGCCAATTAAAGTTTGGATCGTTGGGTACCTTGCTAAAGTCTTTAGCAAGACTTGCCCATAACAATTCGTCATCGTCAAAGACTGCTAAACTAGCATCGTGGCTGTTGCCAACCATTCCCCATGTTATCATACTACACTCCCTAACACCTTCATGCCTGGTATGTCTAGTTTATCGGGATCGTCACATACAATTAACATTCCCCACCCACAGTTAAACGTACTTTCAAATTGAAAGTCGTTCATCTTGTTACAACGGAGTCTCAAGTTGTGCCACCAACCCTCTTCTAAATCTGGAAGAGATAATTTATAATCATGACCGTGTAGTATTCTTGATAAGTTACCGTGTATGCCACCACCAGTGATATGAGCACATCCGTTAATATGTTCTAGGTTATCCATAATTTCGTTTGTATAAATCCTAGTAGGAGTTAATGGTATTTCCATTAGTGGCACTAGCTTACGCAATAAACTATACCCATTACTATGTGGACCACTGCTAGGAATGCCTACAATGTATTCACCGCCTTGTGTAAAGCTAGGTATTAACTTTTCCATAATGCCCATAGCAAATCCACCTAAGTCGTATCGATGTCCTACATACATACCAGGAACTTCAGCAGTTTCTCCACCTATTAGCTTGCATCCTGCTAGTTCACATCCTTTAAGGATGCCGTCCATAATATCTTTACTCTTCTTTAAACTAATTGCTCCGGTAGCATAGTAGTCTAAAAAACTGTGTGGCCTTGCACCTTGACATAGTAAATCATTAGTACACATAGCAACTAAGTCAATTCCTATAGTTTTATGATTGTTCTGTGCTTCAGCAACTAGTATCTTACTACCAACGCCATCACATGACATTACAATAGTTGGATTAGTCCCTTCAATTTCAACAACTGCGCCAAACCCTTCTAGTTTTAAATGTTCAACTAGCTTGTCTGCTTTTGTAATATCAACTCCTGCATCTTTATACGTAGTCATGTATTATGTCTCCTTAACATTTATTTTTTTCCAAAGTGTATGTAATATATAAAACCATACTCCGTTTATAGCAGGCTCTACAAGTGCAACTGTTCCAGCTTCCCATAGAGTAGCGCCAGTCATTAAACTAACAACGATCATAGCGATAACAACATGTCCTAACGTATAGATTATAGCAAGTGTTACACTACTACCTTTAATAATATTTTTTAAGAATCTAAAACATCCTTGTGTAAATTCTGACATGCAGATCTCCTTATTTGTAGATAAACGGATCTCTTTTTCGTAACTCTTCCATACGTTTCTTAAATTCTTTGTGTTCTTTATATTTTGTATATGGAGTCTTAATCCATTCCCATACTTTGTTTATCGTTTCCATTTTTTTGCTCCGAGTCTTATTTTTAAAGGACTAGTCTCTGTACAACTTACAATTCTGTGCAAAGCATATAGCCTTCCGTGTTTAGCAACAGCATCTCCAACATCATTGATGTCGCTATCCCAATCAGGTAATGATACTCCCCAACCTAGATCTATTGCTTGTTCTATTAATTTAAATCCTGCTTCGTCTCTGTCCGGCACTACTATTACATCTTTACTTAACCGATTGATTAGCATAGCCTGTTGATCTTTGACTTCGCTACCTAATAATGCTACGCCGTCAATATGCATTGCATCTATTGGACCTTCGCACACTAATGTAAAAACCTTTTGGGGGCGTTGTTCATCTAGATTAAACACATATCCTGGTTGTTGTTCTGATAAGTACTTAGGTTGCTTGTTTGCATGTACAGTACGAGCAGTCCACCCAACTATACGTTTTTCATAGTAGAAAGGTATTATCAATCGATCTCTGTAACCTAAACTAGAGGACCAATAATATTCTGTATCATCTATGTATAAATTGCGTTCTTTCATATAATGTAATATAGGTAGTAAGTTATCTGGTACAGTATTAAATTCACTTAACGGCTTTGCATCCATCGGTAATGGCACTGTAGTAAAGTTAGGTAACTCAATTAACTGTTGCTTAACAACAAATCCTTCGTTCTCTTGCATAACGTTTAATGTTAGTTTATTAATTACATCATCAGGAGTGTTTACCCACTGTAGTAGTTTACGTAGTTTGTGAGACACTTGTCGACCTGGTTGCCAGCTTGCTTTAAATCCACAATTGAAACAATGATAACTTACTGTATCGCCTTCGTTAATTAGTCCACCACGTCCTCTTGTATCTGTAGTGTTACCGTTATGATGACAACAAGGTGCATTAAACGACAGCCATCCACTAGGAGTAGTCTTACGTTTACTAGGCAAATAGGTCAGAAGTGTTTCAGCTACAATACTCATGTTACTATTATAGCGTCTTAAAGACTAAATGTCAATCAATTTCGGACAAGTATTTTAGAAATTTTATCTGTTGGATTAGCTGAAGTTTTGAATCTTACGTTACCTAGTACCCCGGTAAAGTTTACAGGCGTTGGTTGTGTTTCGCTTCCGGTAAATGTTAGCGTATCAATATCGGCCCATGTAGTACTATCGGTAATAGCATCATCAAGTGTTGCTTGTACTGTTACAGTTCCTATGTAAGAACTAGTGTATATTGCCGCAGTATGTAGTGCTTCGTTTCCGTTAATGCCAGGCTCGGCTGATATAACTGTACTTGCATATACTCCAGTGCCTATACCAGTTTCAGTAAACGCTGTAATTGCTTTCGAAGCCTTAGCGTCTGGAAATATGTCTGATACTATCTGCATACTACCGTTGTTAACGAAATGTGTGTCTGAGTAAGTAAGTGTTCTTGCTGACGTACTATCATCTATTAACACAATACCGTAAGTTATAAATTGATCTTGTAAATTTAATAAGTCACTTTCAGTTATTGATATAGTAAACAAACCAGTAATTGTTCCGTGTGCAGTTCCGTTTCTTTGAATTATCATATTTTTATCTTGGTCAAACGCTGTAAACTGTGCTGTCTTTCCTGTTAAAGATATTGCTTTTTGGTCTGCGTTTAATAGTTTAAATTGTAAGGCATTGTCTATGCCTCTGGATAATTGTATTTGTTTTGTGTACACTGGTCTATACTCCGTAATGAGTCCGGTTTCATTCACAAGGACTGTTGTTCTGTTATTGACTAAATATCTAGGTATTAACTGCATATGTTTATTTATAGGAAATTATGTTATTAAAAGATATTGAAAAGAGCTTTCCATTCATTAGTGTTGTACAATATGGTGGTAACGAGTATGTTGGGATTATTATTAATCAAGACCAGTTCGTTACTAGCATGTATGTGTATACAAGTATACGTAGTGTTGAAGAGAAGCAACACTTTTTAGAATTAGGAGAAGCGTGGTGGTGGGAGTCTAATAGACTAATCCCAATCAGTATTTTCATGCGTGATGACGTTACGCCGTTTAAATATTGTATAATGACAATGAATAGCAAAGATGTTAAAGTAACAATAGGTCCTACTGTTAATTTAAACAACATGGCTATCAAACGTATTAAGCGTAAAAGTGTACAGCTAGTTAAAAAACCTAGAGACTAACTGTTGTCGTTCTTCCATTGTAAGTAAGTAAAATAATCAATTACAATTAATTGTAATAGAAGTCCTAGTGGACTTAATATCGCTCCAAATAACATAAATGGAATTATTACTGACCAAAAGAATATCCTCCACAAAATATACAAGGCCTGGTCTTTGGGCCAAGCCCACTCAGTCCAAGTTGGTATTGGTTTCTTAGGTCTAAAGTCTTGTACTTCCCACTGCATCATATTCCTCACATAATAAATTCATATGCACTACAACACTTACAGCATATGCAAATGCGTGTGCTTTTTTAAAAAAGTAGCTATCGTCGTTTGGTTTTGTCCAAACGTTTTCCATTATATCTAACCAACTCTTGTTCGCTAGGTGTCTCTTGGCCGGACGTATTATTGCTAGAGTTGCCGCTAATTGTTCTACCGATGTAGGTTTCAATTGTTTCAATAGTTCGCCGTGCCCGTTCAGATGAAATACTTTTTCGTTGAAGTCGTCGTGTTCCAGCAGTTGCCATAATGGTTCCTTTCCTATTAGTTGCTGTAGATGATTGTCATCTTTAACTCCTTTGTATATACTTACATTAAGGAAGTCTAGTTTAAAGTAGCCACGTTCTTCCGCGGTCTTATGTTCTATAGTTGACAAATTGTCTACTGGGTTATGCGGAATCTCGTTAGCATATACACCAGTGTTATGTTTTTTGCCTGTGTCTAACCGTGCAACTCTATGCTGAAGTTTATTAAGTACAATAGTTCTATCAGCAAAATCTATATCAATATCAGGCATTCTTTTTTTCCATGTAATTTTTTACAACTTCTGAAAGTTGCTGATGTGTATCGTCAAACCATTGTGCAACATGATAATCAACTCTGCTAGGTTGCTCTGTCTTTACTGTACGCATATCCATCCACACAATATAATCAGGATCTAAATATTCAACAGCTTCATTTGTATTACATCGTTTGTCAATTACAACCGTTTGTCCTGCCGATACAATACCATCTACATATCCACGAAGCTCTTTTGCATACGAATCTTTAGTAATGTATGTAGCACCCAATAACTCAGCAAATGGTTTTGCTAAAGTAGTTTTACCACTACCTTCTGGTCCGCAAATTAATATTTTCATAAACTGCTCTCCTTTGCAATTTCTTTAGCAAGCTCAACATCACTAGGTTGTCTTTTAAAACGCATAGCCCAATGTTGTGGATCTACAATATTATATATTAATCCTAGTTGCTCGTCATTTAACTTACTTAACATTTCTTTACCGCTGGCACAGTTAAGTATAAGCCAAGGACTAATCTTTCCATCTTTGATATGCCACACTGTTCTGTTAAGGCTTACATAGTGAAAGTAATGATTCCATACACTATTGTTTTCGTCTGCCCATTCCATCATTGTTATAACACTACGTTCTAATGCTGTTTGCACACCTTCTTTTTTAATTAGTTCAGTAGCATACTTTTCATACATTTCTTCTCTACACCAATGGTCTAATTTTACTCCACTAGTAACTACATAGTCAACATACTTTTCAGGATACAAAGGTTTTACATTGTTAACAAAGCTCCCAAATTTTACAAATGCATTATAGTAACTACTCTTGCAAAACTCTTCGTATGTTTTCTGTTTCTTTGCTCCTGCACTTAGTTTATAAAATTGATTAAATGCATATAATCCTAACTGTACACGCTTTTCGTTCTTTTGTAATGCTCTACGTTTAGGTTGACACATATGCACTGCAAGGGTTTTTTCTCGTGTATATCCTGTTTTGCAATACTCACATACGTACGGTTTATCATTTGCCATATGTTTCACGATCAATTAACTCTGCCTTTTCAAATTTAAATTGTAACCATTTCCAATCATGAATAGTATCTATTAACTTTTCTGACTGCTCTACATATTGTAACATCTTTTGTGTAATTGTAAAGTCCGTTTGGCGAAGATATTCTAAATGATGTGTAGGTGTAAAATGGTGATCAGTCTCCTTCTTTACCATTTTAATATCAGGCCTTACATTTAGAAACTTTCTAAATGGTATATCAAAATTATTAGATATACTTATTGCAGGTAAGTCACCAACATCATAATCCGAAGCCAACATACGAAAATTAATGTTTTTACTTTTAAGATAGGTAGTTGTTAATTCAATATGATTATCAGTTTGAAATTGATACGAGTCAGGGTCATATGCATAAGTTAGTATTGCTTGTTGTACTGAGTCATGGTTGTTTATTAAGTTTCCTCCTCGGTACCATCCTTGTCCAAAGATATGAAAGTCAAATCGACTAGGGTATGTCCATTGTATAATAAGGTCGTCTTCAGGTTTCATTAGCTTGCTAACTTCAATAGCTCTGTGCATTATTGCATAGTTGCCAAATCCTGATCCTGCCCAATTATAGAAATTATCATATTCCTGTCCTAGTATGTTAGCATATGTAGGCCACACATATCTAGAATGAGAACAGCCAATAACGTACAATGACTTCAAAGTTTAATTCCTTCTATACCATGTTCTTCAGCTAATGCTTTTAATTCTTTCTTAGTACTCATGTTAGCAAGCATCTCAATCTCAAACATTTTCATATTTGGAAAGACTTGAGACAATAACTTTATTCCATTAGGTGACGACCCCGCCCCCTTCTTTTTAAATCCGATCCATTGGTGGTATTGGATTTTTTGTGTGTTTCCTGATTGGCAGAGTAATTGCCATTGAAGCTTTGGATGTTTTGAAACCACGTTATAATTTTTGTTATAATATTCATTTGTTTTAAAGACTGCAAGTTCTTGTTCCTCCCTATTTCCTTTTACACTCGAGGCATATCTATTCAGTAACCAAAAGCTAACTGACTTACGTTCATCGTTAGATATTTCATCCCAAATAGTTTTTGCTCCCATATCAATTGCCGCAAGTATATCTTTTACTGGGAGTTTTGGTAGTGCCATAATAATATGTCCTCTGGTGAATTTATTTCTGTTCCATTATATTGTACAGGATTTATACCAATTTGCCAACCATTTTTTAACCATCGAAGTTGTTCTAATTTTTCAACGTCTTCTTCTATAGGTATAGTTAGATTGCGATACATATCTAGTGCATTACGTTTATAACCATATACTCCTAGATGCCAACTACCGTACCCTGTCATTCCTCTACCAAACCATAATGCATACTCACTTGCATGTACACACTTAACCGAGTTAGGATTGTTTTGTTCTTCTTCACGCATAGTTGTATATACCGTTGATACATTATAGTACTTTAATAATGTAATGCACTTTTCTACCATCTCAGTTGTAACGTCGGGCATGTCACCTTGTACATTTACAAATTGATCATACTTACTAAAGAAGTCATTTGATATAGCGCCTGCACATCGTTCTGTACCGTTGGTATAATCTGTTTCTTCAATCCAACAGTTATCAGAATTAAATAAGTTAAAAATACGCATATCATCTGTTAATACATAAGTGTCATAGCCAGTTGCCTTTGCGGCATCATAGACTCTCTTAATCATAGGCACACCGTTTAATAGTTCAAGTGGCTTGCCGGGCAGTCTAGTACTTGCGTATCTAGCTGGTATAAGAATAGCTGTGGATTTCATCTATCGTCCTTTCAAAATCATCTAAGCATAACATGTTTGGTCCGTCACTAGGTGCGTTGTCTGGGTCAGGATGGGTTTCTATGAAAAAGGATGATATCCCCAAAGCACTACCAGCCCTAGCCAAGCCAGGGACGTAGTCACGGTTACCGCCCGACGAGCCGCCGAGTCCACCCGGTTTTTGTACAGCATGTGTGCAATCGAGCACCACTGGCTCGCTATAAGTATCCAGCATATATAATAGACCTGTGAAGTCGACAACCAATGTATTATATCCAAAACTTGTTCCTCGTTCGGTAATCCAAACTTCTTTAGCACCTTCTGTTTTAGTCAATATACCAGCCATGTCCCAAGGTGCAAGGAACTGTCCTTTTTTAATATTAACAATACAATTGGTCTTACAGACACGTTGTATTAAATCTGTTTGTCTACATAAGAATGCAGGTATTTGTATTACATCTACTACACCTTCGATATGATCAACTTGTGAAACTTCGTGAACATCAGTTAATAATTTATAGCCGTTGTTCTTTAATTTAATGAAATCATTCATAGTTTCATTTAGCCCAAGCCCTCGCTTGCCGCCTAAACTACTTCTATTTGCTTTATCGTAACTTGCTTTAAAAATATATTCTGCATCATACTTGCTACATATATCTGCACAATGTTCTGCAATTTCTAAAGACTGCTCTAAACTTTCGTGTTGACAAGGACCTGCAATAATTCTTATCATAGAACTTTCCGTGTCGGTGCAGGCATTGTAAATAGTGCCTTAGTATGGTAAGGATTTACATTACTAGGCTCTCTAGCAAATACTACCCAACGATATCCTTGGCCCATTGACCACAATGGATATTCTTCTTTAATAAAATCTAACATACTTGTGCCTGTAGTAAACACATCATCGCATATCATAATTTGGTCTGTGTCGTTACCACTTGCGTATTCATTCATTGCCTCTGCAAATTTAAGACCTCCTCTTGGAATGCCTACTGCTTTATAAAAAGGTCTGTCTTGATAGTCCATTACCATCTTTGCTATGCAACGCCATTCGTCATCTGTGATAGCATCACACTCTAGTTTCCATGCTAGTGGTAAGCCAGCATGACTAGTAAAGTCACCGTCTTGAAATAAATTCATTTGTTGTTCCTGTCCCAATTACTTATTTGCTCCGTCAATTATTTCTTTACGCCCTTTTGGTCCTATTTGTGAGTCTAGCATAGTCTTAACTCTGTCAAGCATGACACACGCCATCATTAGAATGTCTTCTCGATTATCGCACATCATAATTTGTTGCTCAATAGGCTTGCATAGTTCGTGCATTCTTGCAGTAACTTTACTCATCTTTTGTCTCCTTTATTAAGTAATAAGTATTAACTAATTTATCTAATAGCTTCTTTAACACTACATGCTTTAGGCTTAGTTCACATAAATTTTGCCATTCGCCGTAATTAAGTAAGTCGCCTTGTGCCCAGGCCACAGCGGCTGGGTCGCCTCCTATAATCCACCTTGGTATTTTATTGTGCGGGGGATCTCTATAATGAGCATATACAACACCGTTAGCACGAGTATATATTAATTCTTCGCCAGGTATAAGATCCCCCATAAGTTTAATCTCCTAACAAATTACAAATTGTATCTGCTAAATCCCTAAACCATTCTTCGTCATGTCCTTTTGTAGTTTCAGCGGCTGTTCCAATTCTAATACCACTTGTTTCTAAAAAGTTCCTTGGGTCATT
>TARA_B110000238_G_scaffold13041_1_pt1 | contig 17992 bp, 19 predicted proteins | sample TARA_B110000238 | Tara Oceans TARA_B110000238 (sample SAMEA4397569) | marine metagenome | biome: Polar Biome; feature: [SRF] surface water layer (ENVO:00010504); material: water (ENVO:00002006), including particulate matter (ENVO:01000060) such as... | depth 5 m | reverse complement strand
GTCAAAATAGATAATAATAGGTATGATTTACATACTAAATTAAAATTTATTTTTGTAAATTTAGCTATAATATATTTTCTTTAATTATGGTATAATTTTTTTTAAGGGATAAGGAGAGAATTATGAAAAAAAATAAACTTAGTAGAAGAAAATTTATTAAATCTACAGCAGCAACAGCTGGTCTAATAACTTTGGCTCCATACGGTTTTGTAAGAAACGCATGGGCAGCGTCTGAAGTTAATGTATTAGCATTTGGTGGCTATGAAGAACCAGGAATGTTGGATGCATTTGAAAAAAATTCAGGCATAAAAGTAAACTTAAAAATACATGATGGATCAGATGAAGAAATGGTAGCCCTAATTAAGGCATCAACACCAGGAACATTTGATTTAATAACACCAACAAGTGCTTATATTCCACAGGCTGCAAAAGATGGGTTGTTAATGGAATTAAATCCATCCGATTTTCCATTAGAAGATTACTTTAGCATCATTGCTAATTGGCCACCTTGTTACGTTGATGGTAAAATGTATGCAATCGTAAATAGATTTGGATATTATGGCATAACATATAATCACAATAAATTTAGTGAGTCTGATGTCTCAAGTTATGATGTTATGTTTGATAGCGCCAATAAGGGTAGAGTAGCTTTATTTGATTGGTTTTTACCAAATATGGGTTGCATGTCTAAGTATAATGGCAATACAAATCCATATGATTTAAGTAGCTCTGAATTTAATGCACTCAATGACACACTTTCTAATTTGAGACCTAATGTCGGATTTATAGGAAATACCTCTCAAGTGATCCAAGCCTTGGCGAGTGAGAGCTATGATCTTGCTATTGCAGGTGAGTGGGTTCAAGCTGGAATGTATGACGATGGACTTCCTTTTAAAGCTGTAGTTCCAAAAGAAGGTGGAGTTACTTGGGATCAAGCAGTTTGTATTGCAGCAAATACACCAAGAAAAACAAATGCTATTAAGTTTCTAAGGTATGTCACTGAACCTGACTTTCAGGCTAAGTTAGCTACTGCAAAAACTTATTACAGCATGGTGCCTAATAAGAAAGCAGCCTTAAAGTTACCTATGGATAAAAGGGAGCTATTGAACCTCGCAGATATTGAAAAATTTGATGAGGTATTTATGGCTAATCTTTCTCCAAGAAAATCACCTGATAATAAAGACGAGTGGTTAAATTCTTGGGAGTCATTTAAAAACTCTTAAAATTAATATATTTTAAAAGGCCAGATATTTCTGGCCTTTTATTTATCTTTAACAACAATGACACAAATTATAGACTGTTCACAAAGAATTGAAGCTAATTGGAATTGGAACACGACAACTTTCATTTCACAAGCATACAAAAATAATGATCAATTTCAGGAATTTGGACTCAAATGGTATGGATCTGGATTTACATACATAACAACTCCTAAATGGATAAATAGCAAATATAAAAGTTTAGATAATTACGATCTAAGCTTGTTTTGTGGTCCTTCTATAATTATTGATTTACCCAATGAAACAAAAGTTAATAGCGGCCATGTTGAAAAAGAATTACAAAATATTGATAATATCAATGATATTGAAATTTGTATTATTTCAACGAAACATTCCAAAAATTACACAACTAAAGATTTTAATTATTGGAAAAATTCACCTATATTAGACCTTAGTTTAATTGATATTCTTAAAAGATATAAAATTAAACATTTAGTTTTGGATTTTAATTGCGAAAGTATTTTTTCCAAAAGAACTGATGAAAAAATAAAATTTATAAATCCTAATGAGAACTTTAAAATCCAGCTTCTGGAAAATGATATTATTCTGACAGAAAATTTTGTCTCAAATAATAATAAAAATACAAGTTACTATATAGGTTTACCTCTCTCAATACCAAACGGTTCAACTTCACCAACAAGGCCAATTTTAATAAATGATTGGTTTAAAAAAAAAGGTAAAATTATTGATTTAGCAACGCCTTTATTCAATCATTGGAGATGGAAGCTTGATATTTGGGAAAATAATTTTAATGATCATTCTGGGCAAACAAGAAATGAGACAAATTTTATTTTTTCAGGACACGGCTTTAATCATTGTGATGCTCCTATTCATATGAATCATGATGGAAAAACCATCCAGGAACTTCCAAATGAAGGATTAGATATTTTTGTCAATGAAGCAAATATTATTGACATGAGTGAGTACGAATTACCTTTTAAAGTTACAAAAGAAATTTTAGAGAGTAAAATTAAAAACCATCATAGAAAAAATCTCATAATTCTTAGAACGGACCTAACTAATAAAGTTGGATATGAAAGTAAAGAATGGCATTTAAAATCACCATCTATAGAGCTAGAAGCTGCAAATTGGATTGTGGATAATAAATTTAAATCAGTTTGTTTAGACTTCCCTCAAGATTTTATTGCCAGAGAAATGCCTGAAAGAATGGTTTATAATGAAGAATTTGAAATTCATCACAAGATATTTGATAACGGTATTACTTTTATTGAGGATTTGATGAATTTAGGTGAAATAGCTAATAAAACTACTCAAATTTGTGCAATACCTCTCAAAATGGATTGTTTAGATGGGGCGCCTATGAGGACTGTTGCAATTGATTGGTCTTAATAATAAACCAGTAATCAATCTTTGGTACGGTGTACTACCATGCTTACTTTTGATGACTTTCTTCTTTATTTTTCCAGTTTTCCATACTTTGAGATTGAGTTTTTTAGATCCAAATACGGGTGTTTTTACCTTTAATAATTATTTTGCTTTTTTTGCAAAAGATATTTTTTATGATTCTTTTTTTAGAACTCTGAAGATGTCTTTTTTTGTAATTTCTTTCTCAGTAATTTTGGCTTTTCCTTTGGCTTACTTTATATGTTTTGTAGTAAAAAAAAAATTTAGAACTTTAGCGTTACTAATTCTTGTAGCTCCATTTTGGACTAGTTTTACTATTAGAGCTTTTTCATGGCAATTAATACTATCTGATAAGGGTCTTGTTACTTGGTTTGTTAACAAAGTAACTGGATACGAAATTAAACTAAATTTTTTATATTCAATGAATGCATCAATATTTGGCTTAACATTATTTGGTGTAATGCTGATAACATTATTATTATTTAATTCTATGATAACGATAGATAAAAGATTATTGGAGGCAAATTCTGACCTTGGTGGAAATAAATTCACAGAAATAAAAAATATTATCCTTCCTTTAAGTTTACCAGGTTTAATCATTGGTAGTGTTCTGACATTTATAATCGCAGTGGGTGACTATGCAGTACCAACATTGCTTGGTGGTGGTTTTAAACCTGTTTTGGCTCAATTAATGCTTTCTACAATTAAAGGAACTTTTGATTTGAATACAGCAGCCACCATGGCTATCTTGCTTGTCATTGTTATTATTATTGCTTGCATACCTCTATTAAGCCTAATTAAACAAATTAGGTTTGAGAAATGAAAAATTTTTCCTTATTAAATAATTTTTTATATATCTTATTTGCTACAATTGTTTCTCTTATCTATTTACCAATTCTTGTTATGATTGTATTTTCTTTTAACTCTAGCAAATATCAAATTATGCCATTTAGAAGCTTTACTACTACCTGGTATCAAAGGGTTATAACTGACAGTCAGTATATTGAAGGACTAAGTAATAGTTTAATTGTTTCAATTTCTGTATCACTTTTCGCAACTTCATTGGCTTTTTTCTGTGCTTATTCTTTAGTAAATTCAAATTTTAAAGGTAAAAGTTTTCTTAATATATTTTTTTTAACCCCCCTTGTAGTTCCTTTGATTCTAATCGGAATTAGCTTAAGATTTTATTTATCTTCAAAAGGTTATGAACCATCGTTATTTTTAGTTGCGATAGGGCAATCTATTTTTGTAATGCCCTTGGCTATATTGAACCTTTCAAATAGAATGTCACAAATTCCTAAAAATCTTGAGGAGGCCGCTTGGTCCTTAGGTTCATCAAGGCTAAGAAGTATGTTTGAAATAATTCTTCCTTCTTGTAAATTTTCCTTAATTGCTACTTTTATTCTCACTTTCACCTTTGCTTTTGATGAATTTATTATTGCTTACTTTTTAACAAATTTTTCTATTACTTTACCTATAAAAATTTGGACTTCATTAGTAACTGGCTTCGATCCAGCTATTAATGCTATTGGAACAATCGTATTTTTAATCTCTTTGACACTTGGTATAATATCACAAATACTTTTTTTAAAAAAATGATCTCAAAGTCAATAAAGCTAGAAAATATAAATAAGAATTTTGATAAAGTAGAAGTTATCAACTCTTTTAACTTAGAAATTAATGCAGGAGAATTCATAACATTATTGGGCCCTTCAGGTTGTGGAAAAACTACACTTTTAAGAATGATAGCTGGTCTAGAGCATGTATCATCTGGCAATATATTTATAGGTGATGACAATGTAACTTCTATTTCTCCAAACAAAAGAGATACAAGTATTATGTTCCAAGACTATGCTTTATTTCCCCATATGAATATTCAACAAAATATTGGTTATGGACTAAAATTAAGAAAAATTAATAAATTAGAAATAGATAAAAAAACTAAAGATTGGTTAAAAAAAATAGATTTAGAAGAATATGGTTTAAGAATGCCTCATGAAATATCTGGTGGTCAAAGACAAAGAGTAGCGCTCGCTCGATCATTAATAGTAGAGCCGAGCGTTTTATTACTAGATGAACCTTTAGGAGCATTGGATGCAAGCCTAAGAAAAAATATGCAATCAGAGTTAAAAAAAATCCATTCTGATATCGGCATTACATTCGTTTATGTTACACACGATCAAGAGGAAGCTTTAAGCATGTCTACCAAAATAGTTTTAATGAATAAGGGAAAAATAGAACAAATGTCTAGGCCAGTTGATTTGTACAATAGTCCAAAGAGTTCCTTTGCAGCAAAATTCATGGGCTTCTCAAATATCTTTTCTATTAAAAATAGAGATAAATTAGATATTTCAAATTTTTTTAACACTTTAGAAAATAATGATATTGAAAATCAAAGAATTTGTTTTAGATCAAATAATGTAAATTTTAAAACTGATAATAGTGGTGAATTTAAAGTTGTTTCAAAACAATATTTTGGAGGTATGTACCAAATAGAGGTATCTAATAATAAAAATATTCTAATAAATTTAATGTCAGATGAAACTATTTCAAATGGTATTAAGATCGGAGATAGTTTAAGTTTATCAATTGAATCAAAAGATATTATTCTCTTGGAAGATAAATGATAATAACAAAAAAATATGAAAGCTCTGCTGTTAATACCTTCAAGAATGGCAATCCTGTTGAATTTTTTACGGCTAAGGGTGAGTACTTATTTACCAAAAATAAAAAAAAATATTTAGATTTAGTTTGTGGTTCAGCTGTAACCAATTTAGGTCACTCGCATAAGTCTCATGTGATAGCTATTAACAAAGTTTTAAAAACAGGTATTTTTCATACTGGCACTAGACTTACAAACCAATTTAGAGAAGAATTATATTCTAAGTTAAATTCAATTACTCCTGATTATCTTAATTCATTTCATTTATGTAATTCCGGCTCTGAAGCTGTAGAGACAGCTATCAAAGCTGCTCAATATTATACTAAAAAGAAAAATATAATCTCCTTTTCAGGAGGTTATCACGGAAGAACCTTAGGATCACTATCCTTAACACATAATAAAAAACTTAAAGAATCTTTCAATACCCTAAAAAATATTTCTTTTTTCCCCTATCCAGGTACCTATAAAAATAAAAATATAAAATTTACAGAAGAGGAGTGTCTTAGTTATGCTAAAGCATATTTTAAAAATAAGAAAAAACCTATTTGTGCTGCAATTATTGAATGTGGTCAAGCTGTAAGTGGCATAATAGTGCCAAATAAAAAGTTTTTTCTTGAAATATTTAAAATTTTTAAAAAAAATAATATTTTGATTATAGTTGATGAAATATGGAATGGTTTTGGCAGAACGGGTAATTTCTTTAGTTTTCAAAATTTTAATCTTAGACCTGATCTTGTCTGTGCTGGTAAAGCAATGAGCTCATCATTGCCACTCTCTGTAGTTCTTGGACCTTCTAAAATACTAAAGACATGGCCACCAGGAATACACACAAGTACCTTTCAAGGCAATCCATTATCTTGTGCAATGGCAAGTGCAACTATTGATGAAATTTTAAAAAGTAAACTAATTAATAGAGCAAAAATGATTAACCAGATTCTATGTGACTCATTATCAAAATTAAATTATATTCCTTCAATATTAGATGTAAGAACTCACGGTGCTGGCGCTGGCATTGAATTCGTATATCCAGATGGATCTGCAAATAGTGATATTGTTAAATTGATAGAAAAAAAAATGCTTAAGAGAAATATAATAGTGTATGCAGGAGGAGAAAGAAATAATGTCCTGATGCTTATACCACCTTTAATAATTAGGTTTAATAATTTAAAAAATTCTTTAAAGGTTTTAATAGAAGAAATTTATCTATTGGAAGAAGGAAAATAATAATTTGAGAAAATCCGTAACATTATCTTTGCAAGAGAATATAGAAAAGATGCGAAGACAAAAAAAATTTGCTGTATCTTTAAGTAATCCGTCTTTTGACCCTAAAGAATTAAAAAAAATCAGTATTAAGAACTTTAATATGCAAGGTAAACTATCGGGTCATGAGAGAGTTATTTCCTTAGCAGAAAAAAAACTTTTAAAAAATTGGATAATTAATAAGAACAATAAAACTCTGATTACTAACGGTGCTAAGGCTGGATTATATTGTATATTTAAAACAATAGCCGGTAAAAATAATAAAAATTTTGGGATAATTAATCCCAATTGGCCAACATATGTCGACTTAATAGATTTATGTAACTCTAAATCTTTTTTCTTTGATACTCATATGAAAGACGATTATGATATTGATTTTTTAAAACTTAATAAATTTTTATCTACTAATAAAATAAAATTATTAGTTTTGTCTTCACCAAATAATCCTAGTGGAAAAATTTACGACACTGAGACAATTACTAATTTGATAAAAATTTGCCAAAGTAATAAGTGTTATTTAGTTATAGATGAGAGCTTTTCATCTCATACATTTAATAAAAAGTTATTTGATAAACCGATTAATCTCAATAGTGAATATTTAATTATAGTAAATTCTTTTTCTAAAAACTTCCATCTCCAGGGCTTAAGATTAGGAATAATACACGCTTCAAAAAAATTGATTGAACGTTTTACTAATATTCATATTGCTGTAAATGGAGCGCCAAATACTGTTTCTCAGTATATTATTTATTCAAAAAAAGAATTATTAGCAGCTCCTAATATTAAAGATAAAATGACTCTTGTTGCGAATTTCTTAAAATCTAAGAATGTAAATTTTTATACTCCAGATGGTTCATTTTATTTATTTCCTCAAATCAAGAATAAAAAAAACTTTTCTCAATTGGCAAATAAAAATGGCTTATTTTTTCTTGAAGGTAGAGAATTTGGAAATAGCTATAAGGGCTTTTATAGATTTTGTTTTGAAAAAAACAAAAGTGAATTAAAAAAGATTATTAAGATTATGGAAAAACATGAAATCTATTAGCGATACTAAAAATATTTTTAGTTTAAATTCAAAAATAGTATTTGATACTAATAATAGTATTAAAAAAAAAATTGAGAGGATTGATAACAGTCTATTATCACTTCAACCTCTTTACGAAAGAACCAAAAAATTAAATTCTTTAAAATCCTTTCTAATAAAGCATAAAAATGTCTTAATAAAATATATTCATCTAGAGGTTCATAAGACAATAGAAGAGTCAATAGGTGAGTTCGACTATGCCCTTGAATTCGTACAATATTCATTATCTTTAATCTCCAATTATAAATTTGAAAAAAAAATTGACTCTAATAAGAAATTATTTTTTAAATCTACAGGCGCCGTTCTTGCTATTACACCTTATAATGATCCTCTTGCTGGTATGACTAGAAAAATTGCTCCAAGTATTGCATCTGGCTCACCCCTAATTATGAAAACTTCATCTAATTGTATAAATCTATGCAAATATCTTGATGTTAATCTCCCTAAAGAATTAAAAAATCACATTCAATTTATTTTTATTAAAGATAAATCTTTAATGGATAAAACAGTCCAAAATGAAAAAATTAAAGTGATTACGTTCACAGGTTCAACTAGTGTAGGGCTAAAATTAAATAATATTCAAACAAATCATTTACAAAAAAAAATTTTAGAATTAGGTGGTATTAATTATGCAGTTATTTTTGATAATTATAAATTAGATAATGTTATAGATGAAATTTTAATTCGAAAAATTAAAGCTGCAGGACAAGCCTGTTCATCCATAAACAAAGTATTTGTTAATGAGAGTATAAAACAAGAATTTGAAAAGAAATTAAAAATTAAAGTTATGAAATTATGTTGTGGTGATGTTGCCCTTAAAAATCAACCTAATTTTGGACCAGTCATTTCTAAGAATCATCACAAATTTTTAAAAAAATTGGAAACAAATTCCTTAAAAAAAGGCAAATTAATCGTAAGATCTAATAATTTAGATAATACTGATAATCTTTATCCTCTCACTGTAATTAATGTCAATATTAATGATTCTGTTTTTGATAATTATGAAACTTTCGGTCCATTGCTTGGTATTTCTTATTTCAAAAATAACGATGTAATTTTAAAGAAATTATCAGAATGCAACTATTCATTAGCCACCTACATGTTTACTAAAAATAAATCTCTATATAAGAAAATCCAAGCTTTGAATTTTGGGAGCATTGGTATTAATACAACAAAAATACAAAGTCCAAGTCGCCCAACTGGGGGTAATAACCTTTCTGGTATTGGTAGGGAAGGTGGCATTTGGGGTTTTCAAGAGTTTTTAACTACTGTAAATTATGTCGAGAATTAATTATTACTTATGAAAAAAATAATAAATACAGATAAGGCACCTCTTTCAACATCCCCAGTTTCTCAATGTAATATCATCAATAATACTATTTATATTGGTGGTCAGATGCCAAGAGATATGGATACAGGTCTTATTGTAAAAGGAGGATATGAGCAAACTAAATTATCTTTAGATCATTGTATTGCCATTCTTGAAGAAGCTGGTGGTTCTATTGAAACAATAGCTTTGACTATTGTTTATGTGACAGATCTATCTATTAAAGATGAAGTCAATAAAGTTTTTTCTGAATATTTTCCCTCTAATCCTCCCGCTAGAAATTTAGTTGAAGTTGCTGATATTGGAGAAAATGTTTTGATTGAGATAGCGGTTATTGCTGGTATGAAAAATAATTAAATATGACAAATATTTTATCAGTTGAAAACTTAGATATTTTCTATGATAAATTCCATGCCGTTAAAAATATTAGTCTCTCTTTAAACCAAAAAGATATAGTAGTTATATGTGGCCCCTCTGGGTCAGGAAAATCGACTTTAATAAGATCTATTGCGGGTTTAGAAAAATATAAAACTGGTAAAATCCTAGTAAATAATGAGGTAATTAGTGATAAAGTTGTTATGAAAAAAAATATTTTTGGTATGGTTTTTCAGCAGTTTAATTTATTTCCTCATCTCACTATTTTAGAAAATATAACTTTACCTTTAATTAAAGTAAAAAAAATTAATAAAACTGAAGCTATTAAGTTAGCAAATGATGTTCTAAAAAAAGTAAAAATATTAGACCAGAAAGATAAATATCCATCAACTCTATCTGGTGGTCAGCAACAAAGATGTGCTATAGCACGTTCGTTGGCAATGAATCCAAAAATCATGTTATTTGATGAACCTACTTCTGCCCTTGATCCAGAGATGATAAAAGAAGTCCTTGATGTTATGGCAGACCTTGCGAAGGGTGGTATGACTATGATTATAGTAACTCATGAAATGGGTTTTGCTAAAAATATCGCAAATAGAATTATTTTTATGGACGAAGGAAGGATCATTGAAAATAATACCCCTGAAGTTTTTTTTAATAATCCTAAAGAAGAGAGAACTAAGGCCTTTTTAAACCAGATATTAAAACATTAGATGTCATTATATAAATTAGATGTATCTGAACTAAGAGAAGGACTTTCTAAGGGGGCTTTTGACCCTAAGGACATCCTAGACGATTGTGTTAAAAGAATAGAGTCTATTGATACTACTTTAAACGCATTTCCAATTAGATGTTTTGATAAGGCTTATGAACAAGTAAAAAAATTACCACCAGTTAAAAATATAGATTTTAAGGAATATCCTTTATTCGGCATACCAGTAGGAGTAAAAGATTTGAACGATATTCAAGGTGTTAGAACCACGCAAGGTTCTCATCTTTATGAAAACTATATTCCTGAGCAAGATGACAATATTGTTTCTAGCATGAGGTACAATGGTGCACTATTTCCTGGCAAAACCAATGTTCCTGAACATGGCTTTGGAGCAACTACTTTTAATGAGTTATTTGGTACTACAAATAATCCTTATGATATTACTAAAAGTTGTGGCGCTTCTAGTGGAGGGACTGCTGTATCAATAGCATCTCATATGGTCCCTTTAGCCATGGGTTCTGATTTTGCAGGTAGCCTAAGAACTCCGGCCTCTTTTTGTAATATAGTCGGTATGCGGCCTTCTGTTGGTTTTGTACCTACATCTAGAAGAGGTATGGGTTGGTCTCCCTTCGATGTTGAAGGACCAATGGCAAGAAATATGACTGATCTTAAAATTTTACTTAGTGGTATGATACAAGACTGTAATCTTGATCCAATTCCAACTGCTAAAAAAAATAAAGAAGAATTTATGTCCTCTCCTAAAAATATTGATACTAAAAAACTTAAAGTTGCAATATCACATGATTTGGGTTTTGCTCCAATGAGCAAAGCATGTAAAGACTCTTTTGATCAAAAAATTAATATAATATCATCTTTTTTTAATAGTTTAAATTTTGATCATCCTGAAATGGCAAACGCTGATAGAACTTTTTATTTATTAAGAGGTATAGGTTTTGTTAACGATTTCAGTGAAATTAATGAAAAAAATCCAGGGTCACTTGGTAACGTAATTGTTGATGAATTAAAGAGAGCATCTTCGATTTCTATCAAAGATATAGGTTGGGCTATGGCAGAACATACTAAAATTTTTAGAAACACAGAAAAATTTTTTGAAAAATATGATTTACTCATAACTCCAGCTGCATCTGTTGAGCCTTTCAATCATGAAGAAGAATATCCGAAAATAATTGATGGAATTGAAATGGAAAATTATCTTAAGTGGGAAGCTATTTCTTACGGTGTAACTCTTTTTGGTGGACCTTCAATAGTAATTCCTTGTGGTTCAATAGGAACAAATATGCCTTATGGTATTCAGCTTATATCTAAGAAAAATTCTGACTTAAACTTAATTGATATTGCCTATACTTTGGAAAATAAATTTAAAGAAATAAGTTCATTTCAAGAAATAAATAAATTAAATAATTACCTTTAATCAATGCAAAAAAGGTATGATTTACATACTTTAATTTTTCTTAGAATATCTTGAATAAATATTTTATAGTTAGTTAGTTTATTAAAATATCTTAAAGGAGGAATTTTTATGAGAACTATATCTTTAATTATTGCGTTGTTATTTAGTGGTTCAGTTTTTGCCGGAGCCCTAGATGATGTAAAATCTGCCGGTAAGTTTGTTTTTGGACTTGAGGTTGGTTATAAGCCATTTGAATACATGGATGATAGCGGCAAACTTGTTGGTTATGATATCGATGTTTCAAAGGAAATTGGTAGGAGACTTGGAGTCGAAGCTGTTCATCAGGATACTAATTGGTCAACAGTTATTCAAACTATGTACGATGGTGGTTTTGATTTAATTCTTGGTGGAATGACTGCTACTGAAAAAAGATACCAGAAAGTAAACTTTTCTATTCCGTATATGAATGCTGCTTCGGGCATAATTGTTATGAAAGACTCTGGCATATCTGATAGATCTGATTTAGATGGTAAAAAAGTTAGTGCTGGAGCTGGTACTCCTCAACTAGATCAGTTAAAAACATCTGCTGATGAACTAGGTATTTCTTATAACGGTGATACTAAGTCCTACGACAGTGATGCAGTTGCTTATGAAGCAATGAGATCTAAGAGGATTGATGCTTATGCTTCTACTTTAGTTAGTCTTTTAGAATTTGCAAAAACAGATGATAACTTTACTGTTTTGCCTTTTGCTTCTGAGAAATGGTCACAAGAATGGACATCAATGGCTTTTACTAAGGAAGATGATGATTTGAGAATGGCTTTTGATGATGCTATTCGAGCTATGAAGTCTGATGGTACTTTAGCTAAAATACAAGAAAGATGGTTTGGTCAGTCTTTTGTAGATGCATTACCTGATACTTCGCCTACTTGGTAAGAAATTAGCTAGTTGGACTATATATATATGGCAGAGGTCTTTCCAAGACTTCTGCCTCCTCTTTGGGTTACATTAAAAGTAAGTTTTATTTCTCTTTTTCTTGCATTTATTATTGGTCTTTTTTTTGGATCCTTAAATTGTATCTCTTCAAAATTTAATCCAATTAATATTATTACCAGATTTTATGTTTGGATTGTTCTCTGCACTCCAATTATTATTCAAATTTATGCCGCTTATTTATTATTACCAAAAATAGGTATAAAACTTGATGTTTTTTGGGTAGGAGTAATAGCTCTAACCTTCAATTCTGCAGGTTATCAAATTGAAATTTCAAGAGCTTCTATATCTTCAATAGATAAAGGTCAATATGAAGCTTCAAAAACTCTTGGTATGAATATATTTTCTTCAATGATTTATATTATTTTACCTCAGGCAATAAAAAGAATGTTACCTGCTACTGCAAATGAAGCTTCACATTTAATTAAAGCTTCATCAATTTTATCAGTTATAGCTTTATTGGAATTACATAAAGCTGCTATTAACCTTCAAGGTAATAGTTTTAAATTTATTGAATTACTCGCTTTACAGGCAATGATCTACTTACCAATAGTCCTATGCACAAGCTATATTGCAAATATTTTACAAAAGAAAAATCAAAGTAAATCTACCAAAATTGATTTAATAAAATAAATGTTAGATACAGATTTTATGTTATATATATTACCAAGAGTCCTTAAGGCTTCTCTTGTCACTTTAGAAATATCATTTTTATCACTTTTATTCAGTATCATTTTAGGTTTACTATTTTCATTAATAGCTCTGTCTTCAGGCAAAATTATTAATATTATTATTAGATGTTTTGTTGAATTTACTAGGGGTGTGCCTCAACTTGTTCAAATATCAATAATATACTTTGCTTTGCCATATTGGGGAATTTACTTTAATGAGTTTTGGACAGGTGTTGTCGCACTTAGCTTCATTGGGGCTGGCTACACAATTGAAATATTTAGAAATGCAGTCTTAACACTAGACAAAGGGCAACAGGAGGCAGGTAAAATTTTAGGTATGAATAAATTTCAAATTTTAATTTATTTACTTTACCCTCAAATCATTAAAAGGTCATTGCCACCAATCACTAATGAGCTTATAAATGTAGTCAAAGCTTCTGCATTACTCTCAGTAATTTCTGTAAATGAAATAACAAAAATAATGAATGATGTTATCTTTGAATATTTTGTTGTAATAGAAGTTTTACTTGAAGCTACAGTAATGTATTTAATAATAATTAGTGTCTTGATTTCCATTTCAAGATATTTTGAAAAAAGATTAGTTGTATGAAAAAAAAATATATTGGTATGGCATGGCCTTCTGACGGTATTAATGACTCAGAATATTGGAATTATTTACCCAAAAAATATGAATTACTTATTTCGAGATACCCAGTCTCAGGCTCACTAAAAGTAGAAATACTAAAAAAAGAGTCTAATTTAAGCAATATAATGAAATGTCTTAAAACTATGACAACTGAAAGATTAGATACAATAATTTTATGTGATTTTGGATCTTCAGTGTTGAATGGACAAAATTTCATTAATAAATCCGAAGATTATTTTAGAAACAAATTTAATATACCATGCTTAAATATAGTTAATTCAACAGTTAACTTTATAAAAAAAAGAAAGAAAAAAATTTCTATAATTTCCCCATACAACAAAGTAATAACAAAGTCATTTTTGAAATTAATTCCTAATAAAGATATAATATCATCCACAGTTAATTTATCTTTAAAATCAGAAATAGAAATTAATACAATTGAAAATTTTATTAATCTAAAAAATAACACCATATTTAATAATGACTTATTATTTATTGGTGGCGGTATAACAATTAGCAACTTAACTAATTATTATAAAAATAAATTTAATATTAAGATTTTTTCATCACCAATGCTCATAATAAATGATGCGGTCTTTAAAATAAAATGATTAATAAATTAGATTATAATTATGTATCTAAGATGGGTAAATATTTTAGATTATCAAAAAAGCCACCTATTTTTACTCACGGGAAAGATGAATTTTTATTCACATCTAATAAAAAAAGTTTTTTAGATTTTTCTTGTGGGTCGGGCACTACTATTCTTGGTCACAATAATTTATCTCAAAAAAATAATCTAAAATCTAAAATAGATCTTGGATTACTTCATACTGGACCTCATTTTATGAGTCCAATACATCTAAAATATTTTCATGAATTAAAAATTTTTTTTAAGAATGATTTTAATGTTTTTAACACTACTACTAATGGTACTGAAGCTACTGAAACTGCTTTTAAATTAGCTTTTCATCATACAAAAAAGAAAAAAATTATTTATTTTGAAGGCTCTTATCATGGAAGAACTGGTTATTCGATGTCTAGCTCTGATATGAAGGGTGTCAATAAAAATTATTATCAAAATAAAAACTTCATTAAATGTAAATTTAATAATATTGACGATTTTAAAAAAAAATTTAATAAAAATAAAAATGATTTAGCAGCTATTATTATTGAGCCAATACAAGCCACTTCAGGCTTTAATTTTTCTGAAAGTAAATTTTTAAAAGAGTTAAGACGCATTGCGAATAAAAATTCTTGTTTGTTAATTTTTGATGAAGTTTGGACGGGATTTGGAAAATGCGGACATAATTTTGCATATGAATACTATAAAGTTAAGCCTGATATTATTATTTTAGGTAAGTCTATTGGTGGTGGAATGCCATTAGGTTTAGTTGCTTTTAATAATACATTAGATCATGATTTTCCGGGTGCTCAGTCATCGACTTTTCAAGGTAATATAATTTCTATATACAATTCTTTTTTTTTCTTAAAAATATTAAAAAAAATAAATTATTTAAAAAAGATTAAAAGGATTGAAAATTTTATGATTTCTCAAAAAAATATTTTAAAATCATATAAGTCAGTTAATGATTTTAGGGGTATTGGAAATATGTGGGGAATAGAGATAGACATAAATTATTCAAAAGAAAAAGATCTTACTAATTTAATAAGAGCACAACTGTTAACAAAAGGTTTAATTACCTGGGAATGTGGAATTGAAGGTAATGTAATAGGGCTTATTCCACCAATTTGCACCTCTAATAAAAGTCTGAATTCATCAATTAATATTTTAACCACTACTTTAAATGATTTTTAATCTGTTACTTAAATTTATTTATAAATTCTTTAATATTTTCTTTTATTTAATAAATAGTTTCACACATATTTTTCTTATAGTAGGATCGAAACATGAGTTTTATTAAAGGACTTTTTTGGATAATTTTTGGACTTGCATCTACCTTTCTAGCAATAGTTACCAATGTTTGGTTAAAAATGCTTTATGGCTATCCAACTAATGTAATCATAATGGGAATTTCTTTATCTATAATTGCTTTTGTTTGGTGGTTCATCGCCAGGACTATACGATTAGTAAAGTTAAAATAGAAATCACAGTAAGCAATGAACACTAAAAAGCCCTTTATCATCAACCCAAGTGGTATCGATTTTCCATCCGGCTTTACCTACTAAGTTTTTAAAACTTTTTAAAGTATATTTATGGGAATTTTCTGTATGAATTTCTTCATTTTTTTTAATTAAATAGTTTGAACCGTTAATTTTAATATTATGTGTTTTCTTCGATTTTAATCTCATCTCAATCCTATTTTTAGATTTATTATAAATAGCTAAATGTTTATATAAACCTAGATTAATATCACCACCTAATTCAGTGTTTATTCTCTTTAAAATATTTTTATTAAATTTTGCAGTTACTCCTTTTTTATCATCATAAGCCGAAATGAGTGTTTTGACATCTTTAACTAAATCCACTCCTATAATGACTTTTTTGGCCTTAAATTTTAATTTTAACATTTTTAAAAATTGTATTGCTTCTTTTGTTTCAAAATTTCCAATCGTTGATCCTGGAAAAAAAATAATAATATTATCTGATGAATTGATTTTAAAAGGCAACTTATTATTTGCCGAGAAGTCATATCCTTTTGGAGTAATAGCCACTCTTGGAAATTTCTTTTTAAAATTTTGGGATATTTTCTTTATATAATCTTCTGAAATATCTAATGGGATATATTTTTTTGGTTTATCTAAGCTATTGAGAAAGATTGCTATTTTTTTAATATCTCCTGCGCCCGGTTCAATTAAAACGGCACTCTTGCCAATTTTATTAGCAATTTCATTTTTATTATCTTTTAAAATTTTTCTTTCAGTTCGTGTTGGGTAATATTCATCCAACTTGGTAATTTGTTCGAAGAGTTTTGATCCATAAAAATCATAAAACCATTTAGAATTTAGCTTCTTGTTTTTTTTACTTAAACCGAGACTTACTTCATGTAAAAATGTATTCATTTTATATTAGGTACAACTAAAAGACGATTAATTGGCATTGCAAATCGTCCTTGTCTTTCGACATCTGTACTTTCTTTTGATATAGCGAGTAGGTTAGACAACTCTGAAAGCATTGTTTTACGGATTTTTGGAGGTAAGACAAATGCAGCATAAAAAAATCCTGCAGCAGTTTCGGCTATTTTAGAAACGGGTCCTTCCATAGATACAACACTAGTCTCAACAGTTACATTTGCTTCTGGAAAAGTCTCGCGCACAAGATTACTTAAGCTATCAGTTCCACGTATTCTTGGATCACCTAAATCAATCTCGCCATACCCTGGTAATTCATTCTGTACATATCCGTATATCAAATCATGAACATCAGTGTACCCAAGCGCTTTATTCATCGGTCCATCGACCAATGCTGCAAATCGACCACCTGCCGTCAGTACGCGACGGACTTCATTTAACACAGGAGTAATTGGGTCCATTAGTGTTAAAGCCCAATGGCAGAGTACTATGTCAATTGAACTATCATTGATTGCTGTTAAATTTTGTGCTTTTGATTCAATAAGATCTACTGCACCGTCAGGTAGACGGGCCTTAGCAAGTGCTAATTCTTCAGGACACATATCTACTCCTTTTAATTGTAGATTTTTATTGCGATCAAATAAAATTTTTAATAATGGTCCTGATCCGCAGGCAAGATCTAGTACACTGACACCTTCATTGTCAGGTACAATTTCAGCCAGCCATTCATAACTATTACGTCCAGCCTCATCGCAGCATATGCTTGCGCAAGCCTCAGTGAAACCTGTATGTTCTTGATGTACTGTTCTTAAATGGTCAAGTAACGCTGTGCCATCTGGTTGTTGATTGCGAGCAAGACTATCAGTCCAGAACGATTTTAATCCACTCTGGTCATTTATATCTTTGATTTTTTTTGAGGACTTAGAAAGTGATGTCAATTAATTATTCCATTTATCTGTTGCCTACACTTTAGATTGGTAACTTTCATGATTAATCTTTAACTGGCCAACAAATCGGGTTGAGGGGACTTGCAGCCACTTCACCTGGTTTTACATTGGGCATAAATTTCTGCCAGTCACCAGAGACCATTGTGGGTGCATTAATCACCCGCGCTCCATCTCTATAATAAGTATTGGCTAGAGCCACTCGGCTACGATTAGTACGGTTCCGTGA
>TARA_B110000238_G_C16143143_1_pt1 | contig 18000 bp, 12 predicted proteins | sample TARA_B110000238 | Tara Oceans TARA_B110000238 (sample SAMEA4397569) | marine metagenome | biome: Polar Biome; feature: [SRF] surface water layer (ENVO:00010504); material: water (ENVO:00002006), including particulate matter (ENVO:01000060) such as... | depth 5 m | reverse complement strand
GGTTCTATGCACTTTTTTACACCAGAAAATGTTATGGAAACACAGCGTACAATTGGGGCAGATATCATTATGGCTTTTGATGAGTGTACACCATATCCTTGTGATTATAATTATGCCAAGCGTTCTATGCACATGACGCATAGATGGTTGGATCGATGTATGAATCACTTAGAGAATTTACCTTTTAAATACGGTTTTGAGCAAACATTTTTTCCGATTGTTCAAGGAAGTACTTACACAGATTTAAGAAAACAATCTGCAGAATATATTGCCAATGCTGGCGCGCAAGGAAATGCAATTGGCGGTCTTTCTGTTGGGGAACCTGCAGATGAAATGTATGCCATGACAGAGGTTGTGACTGCAATTTTGCCAGAAGATAAACCACGTTATTTAATGGGCGTTGGTACACCGATAAATATTTTAGAAAATATTTCGTTAGGGATTGATATGTTCGATTGTGTCATGCCAACTAGAAATGCTAGAAACGGAATGTTATTTACCGCGCATGGAAGTATTAATATTAAAAATAAAAAGTGGGAACATGATTTTTCTGCAATTGATGAAATGGGAATTACAGAAGTAGATACCTATTATTCGAAAGCCTATTTACGTCATTTATTTGTAGCCAAAGAAATGTTAGGAAAACAAATTGCATCTATTCATAATCTGGGCTTTTATGTTTGGCTAACGCGTGAAGCAAGAAAACATATTTTAGCAGGAGATTTTAGAGAATGGAAAGATAAGATGGTAAAACAAATGGATAAACGATTATAGTTCATTGAATTTGGTTGGTGATTATTCGTAATCATGAGTAACCAAAAACTAACAACCAAAAACTAACAACAAAAATTTGAAGATAATAGATTGGTACATACTAAAACGATTCTTGGTAACATTTGTGTTTACCCTACTAATCTTGATACCTATAGCAGTAGCAATAGACATTTCTGAAAAGATTGATAACTTTTTAGAACATGCTGATTTAGGCTTTTATCAAATTGTAGATGAATATTACAAGAATTTTATAATTTATTATGCAAATACGTTTATGCCTTTGGCATTATTTATTGCGGTAATTTTATTTACTTCCAAATTATCTAACAATACAGAAATTATTGCCATTACAAATGCCAAAGTTTCTTTTCAGCGTTTTTTATATCCTTACTTTGTTGGAGCTACTTTAATTACTGTTTTATCTTTATTGATGAATCATTTTGTAGTACCAAATAGCAGTAAAACAAGAAAAAAGTTCGAAAAAGAATACCTTAACACTAGAAGTCAAAAACAGGAGTTTAAATACGTAAGCGACTTTAGTTTACAATTAACAGATAGTACTTATATTTTTATCAGAAATTTTAACACCGAAACAAATGCGGGTTACGATTTTACATCAGAAGTGTACGACGGTTTAAAGTTAAAATCAAAATTAGTTGCAGACAATATAAAATTCATAAAAAAAGATTCTAGTTTTAGTCTACGGAATTGGAGATTACGAAAAATTTATAAAAACAGAGACAGTATTTTTTCTGGAAACAAAATTGATACGGTTTTTAATTTTACTCCAAAAGATTTGATTTATAAGTCTGCATTGGCCCAAGAAATGACTTCAAATGAATTGTCTAAATTTATTGATATTTCTAAAAAGAGGGGTGTTAAAAACTTAAACGCATATTTGGTAGAGTTTCATAAAAGAACAAGTTTGCCTATAGCTTCTTATATACTTACCATTATTGCAGTTGCTTTAGCCTTTAGAAAACGAAGAGGAGGTATAGGAATTAATTTAGCAATTGGTATTGCACTAATGTTTATGTATGTTTTCTTAATGAAAATTTCGGAAGTTTTAGGAGCTGTAGCGGGTGTGAATTCTCTTTTATACGTCTGGTTGCCTAATATATTTTTTGGCTGTGTTGCTATTTATCTTTATCTAAATGCAAGGAAATAAAATACAAAATTATTTATTACTGCATCTCATCGTTTTTATTTGGGGCTTTACTGCAATACTTGGCGCATTAATTACTATCGAAGCCATTCCGCTAGTTTTTTTTAGAATGGGTTTAGCAGTGCTGTTCATCACAATTTATTTTCTATTCAAAAAGAAATCTTTTTATGTTGATAAAAGGGGGTTGCTAAAATTTTTATTTACAGGAATCATTATTGCATTACATTGGATATTTTTTTTCAAAGCGATAAAAGTATCCAACGTATCTGTAGCTTTAGTGACCATGAGTACAGGTGCTTTTTTTACATCACTCATAGAACCCATTTTTTTTAAAAGAAAAATAAAAGCACTAGAAATTATTCTTGGATTGATCGTAATAGTAGGTTTATACATTATTTTTAATTTTGAAAGTCAGTATAAACTAGGTATTCTATATGCGTTAATATCTTCTTTTTTAGGGGCTTTATTTGCAGTTTTAAACGGATTATTTATTAAGAAATACGACGCCAGTGGCATTTCATTATACCAACTTTTATTTGGGACTTTATTCGTTACAGTTTATCTGTTTTTTAATCATAGTTTTTCTGTTTCTTTTTTCAAAATTTCTAATATGGATTGGCTATATTTATTCATTTTAAGCAGTATTTGTACAGCATACGCATTTATAGCATCTGTTAAAATAATGAAGTATATATCGCCTTATACAGTGATGCTTACCATTAATTTAGAACCTGTTTATGCAATTGTTTTAGCTTTATTTATTTTTGGTGATAAAGAAAAAATGAAACCAGAGTTTTATATAGGAGCTGGTATTGTTTTAGGGGTCGTCATGTTAAACGGAATTATTCAAAATAAATCGGTAATAAAGCGGAAATTTTATCAAAGAGTAAAATCAAAAAAGTAAGTCCAGTTAGCATAAAAAAGTAAATTTTGTAGTATGTTTGTTTATCGAAATAACGAAAGCAAAATAACTGCAAAATGGAATATTTAGATTTTGAAATGCCAATTAAAGAGCTTGAAGATCAACTGCAAAAGTGTGAAATTATCGGTAAAGAGAGTGATGTAGATGTTACAGCTACTTGCAAAAAAATTGAAAAGAAATTAGCAATTGCTAGAAAAGATATTTATAAAAATTTAACACCTTGGCAAAGAGTTCAATTGTCCAGACATCCAAACAGACCTTATACACTAGATTATATTAAGGCCATTTGTGGAGATACCTTTATGGAACTGCATGGAGACAGAAATGTAAAAGATGATAAAGCCATGATTGGTGGTTTAGGTAAAATTGGCAATCAATCATTTATGTTTATTGGTCAGCAAAAAGGATACAACACCAAAACCCGTCAGTACAGAAATTTTGGGATGGCTAATCCTGAAGGTTACAGAAAGGCTTTGCGTTTAATGAAGATGGCAGAAAAATTTAGAATTCCTGTAGTTACTTTATTAGACACTCCAGGAGCATATCCAGGTTTAGAGGCAGAAGAGCGTGGCCAAGGAGAAGCGATTGCAAGAAATATTCTTGAAATGACTCGTTTAAAAACACCGATTATAACAATAGTGATTGGTGAAGGTGCTTCTGGTGGAGCATTAGGCATTGGGGTAGGAGACAGGGTATACATGATGGAAAACACATGGTATACTGTTATTTCTCCAGAATCTTGTTCTTCAATTTTATGGAGAAGTTGGGAGTTTAAAGAACAAGCTGCTGAAGCTTTAAAGTTAACAGGAGCCGATATGAAAAGGTTAAAGTTAATTGATGCTATTATTAAGGAGCCAGTTGGTGGAGCACACGCCAATAGAGATGGCGCCTTTAAAGCGGTAGAAGAACAAATACTTGATGCATTTAGTCAGCTAAAAGATTTAAATGATGTTGATTTAGTCTCCAAAAGAATGGATAAATACGCTAATATGGGTGTTTATAAAGAATAGTTTTTTTGTCTTAAAGATTAGATACAAGAAATAAGAACAAAAATAATAAGACATAAAAAAAGCGAAATTCTAAACAGAATTTCGCTTTTTTTATTTAATAGCCAACACTGCTAAATACCTAAAGAAGTAAACAACGTTTTTAATCTAGGGTCAGAAGGTCTTGGTGCATTGGCATCTACAATTTTTCCTTCTGGACCAATTAATATAAATCTAGGAATACCGTTTATTTCATACGCTTGTTGAAAAGAATAATCTTGTCCAGACCAAAGCTGCACACCACTCATATTTCTCTTTTCTACAAAATCTCTCCATTTTTTTTCTGCAGCTTCCCAAGAACCACCGCTTCTTCTTGCTTCATCCGTAGAAATACTAATAAATTCAATATTTTTATTGTGATACTCTTTCTCTAAAGTTTGTAAATAAGGAATTTGCTGAATACAAGGTCTGCACCAAGTAGCCCAAACATCAATATACACATATGTACCTTTAAAAGAATCTAAAGATTTTTTTCCTCCTGTTATATCAACATAGTTTTCAAATTTGGGAGAGAGTTTTCCTATTCCCATGACCTCATTTTGTGCATAAGCATTATCAAAATACGTAACTAATTCTATATTTTGCTGTTTCACAGAAGTATACAACGTACTATCTAAATTTTTGTAAGAATCTAAAATACTATCGTATTCAAATTTTAGTGCAGCTACTTTTTTTCTAAATTCTTTTTCCTCTAAATTTAATATGAGTTGGGGATTTCCCACGGTCTGACTCTTTTCTATTTGAGCCATGATAAAATTGCTGTTCACTGCGCCTTCTCCAGAAAATTTAAAGCTGTCCATAAATTGGTCAGCATCACCTGTTAAAATGATATTATATCCATTTTTTAGATAAATTGGTGCTCTATTAGTATCACTTGTAAGGAATGTATAAATAGCGGCTTTCTTAACTTTTAAAGTATCTTTAAAGGAACCGTCTTTATTGATGCTAATTTTTTTTAAGATGCCTTTTGTACTAGCAATTGATATGATAGAATCTTTATTGTTTTCTAATTTCCCCGAAAGTGTGAGATATTCTCTAGAATGCTCTTGCGTGCAGGCAATCATGATGAACATAACGAAAAATAGTGTGCTTAATTTTTTCATTGTTGAATATTAAAATTTCCCACAAATATAAAACTTATCTTGCAGAAAAATAGGTAAAATCGTTTGCATAAGTAGGTTTGAATTTGCACTTTTGAAGCCCAATAAAGAAAAACATGAATTCAATTCACTTAATAGATTTAAAACCGCTAGATTTAACAGGTATTCAAGAAATTATTTCTTTGGATAAAAAACTTGCTTTATCAGAAACGTCCATTCAGAAAATAGAAAAATGCCGAGCTTATCTCGATACTAAAACGAAATCGATTTCGAAACCAATTTATGGAATAAATACTGGTTTTGGTGCTTTATACAATGTAAAAATAAACGACGATAACTTACAAAAACTTCAAGAAAATTTGGTAATGAGTCATGCTTGTGGTGCAGGAGAGGAAGTGCCAAAAGAAATTGTAAAACTGATGATTTTATTTAAAGTACAAGCTTTGAGTTATGGGCATTCAGGAGTTCAACTAGCTACTGTAAAAAGGCTGATTGATTTTTATAATAATGATATTATTCCTGTTATTTATACACAAGGATCTTTAGGAGCTTCTGGTGATTTATCGCCTTTGGCACATTTGTCTTTGCCTTTAATCGGACTAGGAGAGGTGTTTTATAAAAACGAAAAAATTACAGGAGAAAAATTATTGCAGATTTTTTCTTGGGATAAGATAAACCTGCAATCTAAAGAAGGGTTAGCACTTTTAAATGGCACCCAGTTTATGAGTGCTTACGGAATTCATTGTTTACTGAAATCACATAAATTATCTTATTTATCTGATTTAATTGGTACAATTTCTTTAGAAGGTTTCGATGGAAGAAAAGAACCTTTTAATGCGCTAATTCATTTTGTAAGACCACATAATGGCCAAATAAAAACCGCGCAAAGAATTAATGATTTTTTAGAAGATAGTGAACTAATTGATCAAGAAAAACAACATGTGCAAGACCCTTATTCTTTTAGATGTATGCCGCAAGTTCATGGCGCAACAAAAGACACGATACGATTTGTAACTAAAACTTTTTTAACGGAAATTAATTCGGTAACCGATAATCCTAATATTTTTATAGAAGAAGATGAAATTATCTCTGGCGGAAATTTTCATGGGCAACCTCTAGCTTTAGGGTTAGATTTTTTAGCGATTGCTTTATCAGAGTTAGGAAATATATCAGAAAGAAGAACCTACCAATTGGTTTCTGGTCACAGACATTTACCTCCTTTTTTAATTGCAAATCCTGGGTTAAATTCTGGTTTTATGATTCCGCAATACACAGCAGCAAGTATTGTGAGTCAGAATAAACAATATGCAACGCCTGCAAGTGTAGATTCTATAGAATCTAGCAATGGGCAAGAAGATCATGTTTCTATGGGTGCAAATGCAGCAACAAAATGTATAAAAATAGTAGACAATATACAGACTATTTTAGCGATTGAGTTGTTTACGGCTTCACAAGCTTTGAATTTTGGTAGGGGAAAATCTTCTCCTTTTTTAGAATCTATTGTTAACTTATTTAGGCAAGAAGTTACAATTGTAGAAGAAGACAGAGTAATGCATACAGATATCGTGAATGCTTCTGAATTTATTAATAGTTTAGAAATTGATAGTTTGGAATTGTTTGGGTAATTGAGCTTTAAAAATAATATGATGAATACCCCTTTAAATTAGCAAGATAAAACTAAACTACTATGAACTTTAAGTCCATAGTAGTTTAGTTCTTTATCAACGATTCGTTTATGCAGGTATTTCATCAATGAAGGCTTTCAGCTGAATTACACGGAAAAAAATAATTGACGTTGTTCTCATTTAATTTTAACAAACTATTCTTCAATCCAGCCCACAATTGCATTTGCGACAAAACGAGGTTCTGGAGGTAGTGCATAAATGTTTTTTTCGTAATTTTTATTATACGGTGAAATATTCATGATTTCACCATCAACCACTAAAGTACTGCTTCCTCCAGGATCAAAGCCCATAGCTTTATCCATGCCATATTTTAACAAGATATCAACCATATCAAAATGAGTTGCGCCAACAGATTCTCTAATTCGGCCATTGACCATCAGTACTAATAATTTACCTTTTTTCGTAATTCCAACTGCTATTTTTGGTCCTCGCATGTCTGTAAAATCTAGTCGAGCCGCTTGTGTTTTAATAGAGTTCGTTGTTTTCCAACCTTCATCTTCCATATTTAAAGTTTGCTTACCTTCTGCAATTAACATGGGGCCAGCTTCAATAGCGTATGATATTTCATCCCATTTATAAGGATTTGTTTCTGGTTCTAACAATTTGATATTTAATGATGTACCTTCTTTAAATAGATTTTTATCAAATAAATTTGAAGGAATCGATAAGGTAATTCCTACAGGAATAATAGGCACAGTTTCTTTACGGGTGGTTTTAATAAGCTGTTTTACGGTATTTCCTGCTATTCTTACAATTACATTTCCATTTCCTTTGATGTTTTCTTGGGTGTAGGATAAATCGTAAAAACAAGGTGCTAAATTACTATGATTGTTATAATTAGTTGCGGTAAATTCAAGTTTATTTTGCTTGCCTATTATTATAAATCCTGCTTTACTGGTTACTTTTCTAATATCGACATCTCCATTTTTATAGATAATGAAAGCTGGTTTATTAAAAAGTGGCGGACAAAAAACCTTGTTATTCATAATCAATAAACCTAAAGGCGAGCCAATGTAGGTTTCTGGCAAGCCTAGTTTTCCAACCAATTCAGGATTTAAGATATAACCTCCATTCCAAGCTAATTCTATTTTATTAGGATTCTTGCTTTTCTTTTGATACTCTTTGATCAATGCAGGAACATTTTTGGGCTCTTTATTTGCAATATGTGCAGCAAATTTCCATTGGTGTTTCTTCGTGTCAATTTCCGCTAATACGCCACTCCAAGGCAATCCATCTTCATAAACGCCTCCTGCAAATGATGAGGTCACTTTTTCCTCTTCTTTTGTTTCTTTTGTACGTTGTTTTATTTGAACTAATAATTTTTCTATAGGGGTTCCGTTTTCTATAGCATCTTTAGAAATAAGATCCAATAATTCTTTTTCTCCAAGGATGTTTTTTAGTTCAGCAAATACTTCGCTTTTGAGCGCCAAATCAAAATCTTTTGCGGTTTGTATTGGAGTAGGATATGCCAAAGTAGTTCTAACTCCTGCCGGCACAAATTGAATGAAACCACTTCCTTTTGGAATCCCCATAATTTTAGCAGTCATTTCATATAACACCTTTCCAATATGGAAATGATCAATTTCTATAATGTCGGTCATCATAGAAGCGTACTCTCCATTCGTAATTAGGAATCCATTCGCAACTTTAATAGCACGCAATATTTTAATTGCTTTTGGTCCCATTTGCGGAAAATGAACCCCTTCAGACCACTGTTTGGTTTCAATAATCTGAACAACACCTGCCTTATATAGTAATCCTAATTCTGGTTCTTTACCACTCTCTAAATATTCTTTTATGTTTGCACTAGAGAACCATTTTGTGATTCTTGGCTCATGAATAAAAATATATACTTTTTCTAATGTATCAACTCTAGATTTAAGTATTTCTTCGGTAAGTTCTTCCTGTATCGTTAATTTTAGTTGTGCTCTAATAGGTTGTAATACAAAATATTCTAATTCATGTTTTATGTAACGCCCAGGAAAGTAGCCTTTGGGCACATTATTCTTTAAATTCTTGGTTAATATTTTTCTGTCATCAATGCCCAAAAACTTGCTATTGGTTAATTGAAATAATGCCAATTCCCAATCTGCAAAAAATTGTGGTGCCAATGTTAAATCGGCTAAATGTTTTGGTTTAAAAACATCATTATAAATCATATTTACCAAACCAGTTATTTCTTGGTAGGTGAAGTCCTGATACGCATATGCTTTTTTATTTCTATGGCGATAGGCTAGGGCGTGATCATGGCGAATCGAAATTTCGCCATCAACATATTTAAAAATATCAGCAATAGCATTATAGTAGGTATGAATAAGTTCTAAATTAGTATTTACTAAATCAGGAATATCATTTTCCATCATTCTGGCATATCTCATTACTTTACCTTTAATAAGTTGTTGTTCTACCCTAAAAAAACTTGGGTCTATTAACGATTTTAGGTACAACATAAATGACAAACGGCCATAACCAGGTAAATAATGTCTTGTTTTTTTATTGAGAATAGCACTCAAATCATCATTTTCAAAATTTACAGATTTTTTATATTGTTTTAGCAAGCTAACGACTTGAGGGTTGTTATCAACAGAAACAGAAACCAACTGATAATACATTCGTTTTAAAATATATTGCATATTTTTTTGCAACGATTCTATGCTATATCGTTTGTTAATAACGCTTCTGTTGTGAGTCACATCAACCATTCTATTTTGAGGATAGAAGACATGGTCGCATATTTTTTCAGCCAATTGTTTTGGTATTTTAGAACCTTTAAATTCTAAAACATTCAGTCGAAGTGACGCATCTAAATGACGCCCGATTACTTCATCATATACTTCTCTCGGCTCATATTGTCTGCAAAATATGGGCGTACCACAAGCGGCTGCTTCTATGATAGGTAAACCTCTTCCTTCAGTTTGACTAGGTAATAAAATTAGCGAGGCAACATCATAGAGTTGCTCGATATTTAATGGTTTCTTATATCGTTTTTTGAACTCGTTTTTATCAAACTCACTAAACAAAAATCCAAGCAGTACTCTGGATTTAAATTCTTTTGGTAACTCTTTTAAAAAATTTGTAAAATCTTTTTTTAAATCACGATAATAATTTTGTTGACCATGAGGTATCGGTCCAGAAACAATTAGGGATAATTTTAATTGTGGATTTGTGCTAAATTTTTCGGCAAAAGACTCATGCGAAAATAAACGTTTTATAAGTTTAAAATTTAACTCAATAGATTTTCTGCTAATGACTCTAGTTGGCTGTAAAAAAACAATATTGTTATTTACAAAATCAAAATTACGAATGGTTTTATGACCGAGTAATATGGGGTGCAATGACCGCTGGCTATCTGTGTGATGGGCCGCGGTGTGCACTGTTATCGCCTCTTTTTTATTTGCAAAAATAGTAGACACTTGCATAAACGCTTTGATGATATCGCGCTTACTCATATGGTGCATTTTAGTATCTACAGCAGTGCCTAATAAAGCAACATTTGCAGGGTTATGTCCATTGATGTTTATGAGATGGTTTTGTTGAATTTTATTAATGTTTACATTCATCCAAGAGCGATTTTCCCATGGATATATTGTTTCTATAATGGAGAAAAACTCACCAACATGTGCATTATGAAAAAAGAAGTCTCTAGGTCCTTTTTTTAATCCTTTCTTTTTAATTTCTATAGCTCTATTGCCACCTTCCCAATAAAAATCATGATTATTATTGATAACAGGTATTTCTAAATATTCTGAAATTAAAACGGTGGCCAAGGCCAAAGAGACATTACCAGGATTAGAACAAACATTGATTAAATATAACAGCGAAATATCATTTTCTTCAATGTAAGTACCCAGCTTTTCGACCAGCACTAAAACCTCTTTCCAGAACTTACCAATCAACTCATTATATTCGGTACTACCACGTTCCATTTTTATTTGAAAGAAGTCTTTGTATAATGGCCAAGCATCAAAAGCTTCCATTTCTGGAATTACTTTTTTAAAGGCACCTTTTGGTATTAACTCATCAGCCTCTTCTTTAATCTCTCCAGCAATAAAGTGAATGGGAATATCGGGGTAAATATTTTTAAAAGTTTTGGCATATTTTTCAGTTTCTACTGTGATGCCATCAATGGTAAAATAAAATGTTAGGAAAGCGATACCACCTTTTTCTATTTTTGCATCAAATAGGGATGTATCGCCTTGAAAGCCTGATGACAAGTTTTGTTCTTTGAATTTATCAATAAACAAACCTAAATCAAACCAAGTATTTATTTTTTCATTTTTGAGTTGGTCTAATATATTTTTGATATTTGCTGTTTTCATCTTGGTTATTTATTCGTTTTTTAAAAGGTAAATAGGCTGCTTAATTTTTCTTCTAATACTTCATATGAAAAATATTTTTTACCAAGGTTAAAGTTGTATTCGCCAATTTCTGCACAACGTTTAGGATTGTATATAATATCAGACATTTGTTGAACGGTATTATTGGTAAGATTACCATCTTCTATCATAACAGTTTCAAAACCTTTGTTACCAATATCTTGCATATAAACGGGCTTATAGTTATTCACGAATATTGGTTTTTTGGCGAGTATCGTTTCTACAAAAGCATTACCAAAACCTTCATAGGTGCTGAAATAAGTAGCGGCTCTACCATGTGCATAGACATCAGATAAATCTTTGTGGTCTAAAACTTTATGTGCTGCAAATATGATTTGGTTAGAGAGATTTAAATCATGAATTTGATCGATTAATTCATTGTAATATTCTTTATTTTCATCATCATTGTTATTTCCGGTAATGACTAGTTTTAGCTTTTTGTCATCGAGCTTGTCAATCAAAGAGATCGCGGTTTCAATTCCTTTACGTCTTACAATCCTTGTTACTTGTAACAAAGCAATTTCATCTTTCGTGATGCCAATATCTTTTAAAAAGAATTGGTTCTCTGGAGTTGGAACTCCATAAACACGACTAAAATCCATGACATTAGGAACCAAAGTTGCATCAATATTAAATCTATTTTTAAAGGTTTCTACTCCAAAAGTGTTGATGACGGCATGCTTTACATTGGGCAGTAATAGCGGAAAATTGTCATCTACATATTGGTTAATTTCTGGATGAACAGAAACATAACGTTCGCCGCGTTCCCAATGAAAATCATGATCATGTGTTACAATCTGCAAACCTGTTTTTAGAATCAGCTTTTTAATCGCAACACCCATGGACAAATGGCAGGGAAGGGCAGAAGCATTTTCAGAAAGCAAAGCCTCAATTTTTTTATCTTTTACCCATGCAAGCATGGCCTCAAAAATCATATTAGAAGCATTCTCTACATGCGCTAGTAGAGCGTCTGGTTTATCATCTGGTTCGTAAAATGCTTTGCGTTGGCCCCATTCCGCTTCAACTGAAAAAAAAGATAAAGCAGGATATAAATAGTCATGTTCATAATCCATGGTCCAAGACTCAAATTCTCCAGACATGATAAAAACCTCATGACCCAACTTCTTTAAAACATCGATCCATTTTTCAGTTTCAAGAGCTACACCATCAACACCACCTATTCTTCCAATAACAATACCTATGCGCATTTTTCTATATTTTTAAGGTTTTTAACTTTTAAATATACGGTATTGATGAAAGTTTAAGAGGGTTTTAAAAGACTATGTTTCAGGAATTGTGACTTCAGAAATTTATGTAAGTATAAATTATGTGTTATGAAATTTATATCCTTAATGTTGATGAAATGATAATTTATGTTTTTTTATTGACGATTTAAAAAAGTCTATTTCTCGGAATCTGTACAAAAAAAATCATTTTATTAAAAAAGTAATTAGAGAGATTAAAGTGTTTTAAATAAGATAAAACTTTTAAACAAAAAGGGGATATAAATGCATATTGATAGTGTAAATACTCTAAATTTTATTATTAGTTTGAAGTTCTTTGTATAAGATTAGATAATCTTTGGTAGATGTTTTTTGTTTAATCAACTACTTAAGGGAACAAATAGCAAATAGGTAAATTCCAGCAAAATTTCCCCAGTTAAGTGATAAAAAGAAATTAATTATAAAACTTGTTTTATTTGTATTGCACGGGAGTGTAATTTAAACTCTGTCTGTTCCTTTTTTATTTTAAAAATAGTTAGGTAAAAGTATTTAGCATAAATAAAGATGTTTAGTTGATTCTTTATGCACTATTTGAATGACATTCGTTACTCAAAAAAAAAATCCCAAACAACAAAGTTCAGGATTTTGAGGATTTATAAATTAGTTTAAATAAAATTTACGCTAACATCGTAACAGGATTTTCAATAAAAGTTTTTAAAGTTTGTAAAAATTGAGCTCCAACCGCGCCATCAACAGTTCTGTGGTCGCAAGTTAAAGTTAATTTCATGGTGTTACCAACAACTATTTGTCCGTTTTTAACAACAGGTTTTTCAACAATGGCACCTACCGATAAAATTGCTGAATTAGGTTGATTGATAATTGATGTGAAGTTTTCAATACCAAACATTCCTAAATTAGAAACGGTAAAAGTACTGCCTTGCATTTCTGTTGGAGAAATCTTCTTATGTCTTGCTTTTCCAGCTAAATCTCTAACCGTTGCACCAATTTGCGTTAAACTTAAATTATTGGTATGTTTCACAACAGGAACCAATAAGCCATCCTCTACAGCAACAGCCACGCCTATATGAATGTGGCTATGGTAAATAGTGTTATTATCTGTCCAAGAAGTGTTTACTTGCGGATGTTTTTGCAATGCCATTGCACAAGCTTTCACAACCATATCATTAAATGATACTTTAACATCTGGAATTGCATTGATGGTTTTTCTAGAAGCCATTGCAGAATCCATATCAACTTCAATATTTAAACTAAAATCTGGTGCAGTAAATTTAGAGTTTCCTAAAGCTTTTGCGATTGCTTTACGCATTTGCGAATTTTTAACTTCTTCAGATTTTTCCTCGCCAACAGGAACAAAACTAATTGTTGGAGTAGAAGGTACCGTTTTAGAATCTTGAGCCTCTTCTAAAGGTTTTGCAGTAGGCGTATAACTCTCAACATCCTTTTTAATAATTCTTCCGTTTTCACCGGAACCGGCAACATCTGCTAAATTAATTCCTTTATCAGCAGCTATTTTCTTTGCTAACGGAGATGCAAATATGCGTCCGCCAGAAGTATTGGTCGTTGTGTTTGTCGCTGAAATTGGTTCTTCAACAACTTTTTCTTCTTTTTTATCTGCTTTCTTTTCAGAGGAAGCAGTTTCTTCAGAAGGTGCACTTGCAGTAACACCACCATTGGCAACTATTGCCGAAACATCTGTTCCTTTAGGTCCAATAATTGTTAATAAACTATCTACGGGAGTGGTTTCGCCTTCTTGAACACCAATGTATAAGATGGTTCCTTCATAGAAACACTCAAACTCCATTGTGGCTTTGTCAGTTTCTATTTCTGCTAAAATATCGCCCTCTGTCACTTCATCTCCTACTTTCTTTAACCAAGCAGCAACGGTACCATCGGTCATGGTGTCGCTTAAACGCGGCATAGAAATTACTTGCACTCCTTCAGGAACTTTAATCTCACCAGAGTTAGAAGGTGCAGCAGTAGTTTCTTCTTCTACTTCCTCACTTTCTTTCTTATCTGCTTCTGAATTGCCATTTATAAGGGCTGAAATATCTTCATCTTCTTCACCGATAATTGCTAAAAGAACATCTACTGGAGAAGTTCCACCTTCTTCAATACCAATATATAATAAAGTTCCTTCATGAAAAGATTCAAACTCCATCGTCGCTTTATCAGTTTCGATTTCCGCTAAAATATCGCCTTCTTCAATTTTATCTCCAACACTCTTCAACCATTTTGCCACAACACCCTCTTCCATGGTGTCGCTTAGTCTCGGCATATTTATAACTGTAGCCATATTTTAACTTATAAAAGGATAATCTTCTTGTTCATATACCATGTCGTATAACTGTTGAGGTTCTGGATATGGAGAATCTTCTGCGAATTTTTCACATTCATTCACCATTCTTTTTACCTCTTTTTTTATATCGTCAATTTCTCCATCCGTTGCGTACTCTTTTTCCTTAATTATATCTAAAACTTGAGTAATCGGATCTATTTTCTTGTATTCTTCAACTTCATCTTTTGTTCTGTAATGTTGCGCATCAGACATAGAGTGCCCTCTGTATCTGTATGTTTTCATTTCTAAAAAAGTTGGACCATCACCACGTCTTGCTCTTTGAATCGCTTCATCTACAGCTTCTGCTACTTTAATAGGATTCATCGCATCTACAGGTCCACAAGGCATTTCATAGCCTAAACCAAGTTTCCATATATCGGTATGGTTTGCAGTTCTTCCTACAGAAGTACCCATGGCATACCCATTGTTTTCAACAATAAAAATTACGGGTAACTTCCATAACATTGCCATATTAAAAGCTTCGTGTAAAGAGCCTTGTCTTGCAGCACCATCACCAAAACAGGTTAAAGTTACTGCATCACTTCCTTTATACTTGTCTGCAAAAGCAAGACCTGCTCCTAAAGGTATTTGACCACCAACAATACCATGACCACCATAAAAACGAAATTCTTTGGAGAAAATATGCATAGAACCTCCCATTCCTTTTGAAGTTCCTGTTACTTTTCCGTATAATTCAGCCATTACTTTTTTGGGATCTTCTCCCATACCTATTGGTTGCACGTGGTTTCTGTAGGCAGTAATCATTTTATCCTTCGATAAATCCATTGCATGCAGTGCCCCTGCTAAAATAGCTTCTTGACCATTATACAAGTGTAAAAAACCTCTTACTTTTTGTTGAATGTAAACAGATGCTAATTTATCTTCGAACTTACGCCAAAAAAGCATGTTTTTGTACCAATCTAAATAGGTTTGTTTGGTGATTTTTCTCATTCTTAATTTTGTTGTTTGTGGTATAAAAATATAATTTAATATGTATTATCGGAATACAAAAATAACTGTTTTAAATAGAATAAAAAAACAAGGTTTTGTGAATTTAGCGCAAACGATTGCGTCCATTAATTATTTGTCCTTTGCAATCAGTAAAGTGGCTTTAGCCCCTGTTGCTAAATTCCATTCATTAGAGGAAATTAATATACCTTCATCATTGTATACTTTAAAAGCTGCAGTGTTTGGTCCAGAAGTGCCTTGATTTAAAGCTTCAATTACAATTTCATTAATACCAACTTGTAAAGGAATATTGAATTTTTTATAGTTTTGTTCTAACAATATATTGTAGATCACAGGAATGTCATTAACAAAAATGGTGACTCTATCTCCATCTGGATATTGATAATCTCTACAAATAATATTTACGCTTTTAGATTGGGTTCTAAAACTGCCTAAATCCTGGTCTATTTTAGGGATGATATATCGGCCATTAATTTTCTTGAAAGTCTTTAAAAAACGTTGCTCATTTAATTTAGCTTGTGTTAAAATTCCTTTGTCTTTAAAATTATCTTCTGTTTGTTTCTTTTTTAACTTTTCGTTTTCCATGTCAAAGGCTTTTTTAAAGCCGTCTATGCCATTTAATACTATCGATGTTGGTTTATTAACTTCTTTAGCATTGTTTAAAACAATGGCTTTTGTTTTTCCTTTTTCTTTGGTTCCTTTATTGCTATCCAATTGCGCAAAAACGCCAGTGGATGGCAATAGCCAAAGAGATATGAATATTAATTTAAAAAATGGTTTCATGAAAATATAATTATTAATAGCAATTAGAGCACAAATATAGTGCCGATTTTAAATGAAGTCGTTTAGAAATTGTTAAAACTTACTACTTTACAGGAAAATTAAAATATGTATTTGGAAAAGGCTCTTCTATAAGGGTAAAATGCCACCATTCATTTTCATAAGGTTTAAAGTTATTTTGTAACATTATTGCGCGCAAAAACACTCTGTTTTCTTTTTGCTCTTTTGATATTTTTGGATAAAAAGGATGAGATTGAACTCCAAAAAAATCATAAGGACTTCCCATATCTAATTCTTTAGCCGTCTTTAGATTTATAATTGTTACATCTAAAGTGCTACCTCTTGTGTGTCCCGATTTTGAAGCGATATAACCCAGATTAAACAACTCACTTTTATGAACTTCAGGATAGTATTCTTTTTTCATCAACGTATCATTCAAAACTTTAGCCCATTTTACAAAATGATTCACAGCTTGTTGCGGTCTGTACGCATCAAAAATTTTTAAACTGAATCCTTTTTTTAAAAGTTCAGTTTGTATTTTTTTTAAATTGATTGCAGCTGGTTTTGTAATAATTACGCGATTATTAGAATAACCGTCGATGGGTTTTCCTATAAAATTATTACTACTCAAATATCTTAATTCAGATGTTATAGTTTTGTCTACGTCAGATAAATATACAAAACCATCAGGCAATTCTTGACTAAAACAGTAACTACAGAGAAGGAAGGTGAATAAAAAAACTAATTTTTTCATAGTTCAAAAGTAAAGAAAATGATTCGGAAAGTATTCACGTTGAAAATATTCTTTAATTTTGACGTATGGAAGAACTTACACTAAATACCCCTGCTTTATTATTTTCTGCTATTTCTCTGATCATGTTGGCGTATACAAATCGGTTTTTGGCTTATGCATCCGTAATAAGAAGTTTGCACGATAAATATTTAGAAAAAAAAGATGATTCTTTGTTAAGACAAATTCAAAATTTAAAATTGCGTTTAAATTTAACAAGGTGGATGCAGATTTTTGGCATTACAAGTTTGCTTTTTTGTGTGCTAACCATGTTTTTAATCTATATCGATTTTCATCTTATTGCGGTTTGGGTATTTGGTTTGGCACTAATTTTATTGATTATTTCCTTGGCGCTATTGATCAAAGAAATACAGATTTCCGCCCAAGCTTTACAGCACCATATCGCGGACATAGAGAAGTATTTAGAGAAAAAATAAGTAGGATAGTTGTGATATTTATTTCATTCGTAATAAAGGATGATTTAAATCACCAACTTCATTCTTAATTACTTCAAACTTATCTATATTTTCAAAAAGTTTGGTAAGACTTTTAAACCCATAACTTCTAGGATCAAAACTAGGGTCAATTTTTCTGATATTTAGACCTAAAGTAGAGATGTGTGCTTTGTCTTCTTCGTTGATAGAAATATCAAAAGCTTTCATGACTGTTTTCCAATCTTCTTTTAATAAGATAGTTTTTTTAGTAGGAATTTTAGTTTTTTTGTTCGTGATTTGTTTTTTGACTTTAGATGTTTTAGTGTTGTTCTCTTCACTTTCAAAAGTTTCAACAGCTTCCTCATTTTCTTCATTTTTCA
>TARA_B110000238_G_scaffold155949_1_pt1 | contig 18022 bp, 15 predicted proteins | sample TARA_B110000238 | Tara Oceans TARA_B110000238 (sample SAMEA4397569) | marine metagenome | biome: Polar Biome; feature: [SRF] surface water layer (ENVO:00010504); material: water (ENVO:00002006), including particulate matter (ENVO:01000060) such as... | depth 5 m | reverse complement strand
CATAGAATGCCTTATCTTATTCTACCAATAATTACTTACACTTATGGTTCATTTGCTTTTTTAAGCAGAATCATGAGAGTAGGAATGATAGATATTGTTTCTCAAGATTACATTAGAACAGCAAGAGCTAAAGGGCTTGGAGAGGGTAAGGTAATACTGAAACATGCATTAAGAAACTCATTGCTGCCTGTAATTACTGTTTTTGCAGCTATATTCCCAATGGCGATCGGCGGATCAATTATAATTGAGGTAATATTTTCAATTCCTGGTATGGGTGTAGAAATATATAATTCTATATTAAATTATGACTACCCTATGATTATTACAGTATTTACAATATCTGGATTTTTAACAATGATAGGCTATCTAGTTTCTGATTTACTTTATGCTTTAGTAGATCCAAGAATTTCATACAAATAAAAATATGACACAAGAAAATAACAATGAGAATTTCTCATTTAAAAAATATGCATGGAATCAATTTAAAAAGAATAAAATTGCTTTAGTTTGTTTATACTTACTATTCTCACTAGTTCTTATTGCATTATTTGCTCCTTACATAGCAAATGAAAGACCTTTGTATGCACAATATAAAGGTTATAAAATGTACCCTGCTTTTGCAAGTGATAATCAAACAGACTCTATTTTTAACCAAAAAGGATTATTTGAAGAAGTTTTGCAATATGATATAACAGATTGGCGATCTTTAGAACTTGATAAAGTAATATGGCCACTTATACCATACTCTCCTGGAGGAATGGATAGATATAATAGAGACTATGTATCTCCTAATGGTACACAAAGATTTAAAAATCCAGCTGGAGAAATAACAGAAATACCTAACAAATTCAGACATCATTTAGGAACTGATGGTATTGGAAGGGATTTAGCTTCAGGTTTAATTCATGGTACAAGAATTTCTTTAATGGTTGGTTTAGTTTCTATGGGAATTGCTAGTTTTATAGGAATATTTCTAGGTGCTTTAGCTGGTTTTTTTGGAGATAATAAATTAAAAATGAGTAAAATAAAATACTATTTTACAATAATTGGTATGTTTTTAGGATTTTTCTATGGATTTGGGCAGCGAAAATATCAAATTTCTGAAGGATTTTCTGATGGAATTAACTCAGGGATGATTGAACTATTAATTAGTTTTCTAGTAATTTTTATAACCGTTTATATTTTTAGATTTATAAGTAAATTTATTAAGATAAAATCATTGACAAAAGAAATAAATGTTCCGATTGACACATTGGTTTCAAGAGGTATTGAATTATTAAACTCTATTCCTAAACTACTTCTAATTATTACAATTACATCTATTGTGGAAAGAAGTATCTGGATAGTTATGATTATAATAGGAATAACTAGCTGGACAGGAATTGCAAGATTTACTAGAGCAGAATTCTTAAGAATAAGATCATTAGAATTTGTCCAAGCAGCAGAATCGTTAGGTTTTTCAAGTCTTAGAACTATTTTTAAACATGCATTACCAAATGCTTTAGCTCCAGTTTTTGTTAGTATCGCTTTTGGAATAGCATCTGCAATTTTAATTGAAAGCGGTTTATCTTTTCTAGGGATTGGTGTTCCTGATGATATTGTTACATGGGGGTCATTACTAAATACAGGAAGACAAAATCTTGAAGCATGGTGGTTAATCATTTATCCTGGTATTGCTATTTTTCTAACAATAACTATATATAATATGATAGCTGAAGCTTCAAGAGATGCATTAGACCCAAGATTAAAAAGCTAATATTATTTGAATATATAGTTCCTATTCTTAAGAATTATTTAACCAATATATATTAAATAGTTTAGAATAGTAAAAGTATAAATAACTATAATTTACATAAATTAGCAACATTATATAACTTAAAAATTGTTGAATGAAAGAAGTCGTAATTGTAGAAGCATTAAGAACACCAACAGGAAGTTTTGGCGGTAATTTTTCCAGTTTATCAGCAACGAAGCTTGGTGCATGTGCTATAGATGGGGTAATAAAAAAATCAGGAATAAATAAAAAATTAGTTGATGAAGTATTTATGGGTAATGTTTTACAGGCTAACCTTGGCCAAGCTCCAGCAAGACAAGCCGCTATACTAGCTGGCTTATCAGAAACAACTCCATGCACAACTATCAATAAAGTTTGCTCATCAGGAATGAAAGCTATTATAATTGGAGTTCAATCAATTTTAAGTGGAGATAATGAAATAATAATTGCTGGAGGAATGGAAAATATGTCAATGGTTCCTCATTATTTAGAGAAATCAAGAGTAGGTCAGAAACTAGGAGACATGAAAGTAGTTGATGGTCTGGTAAAAGATGGCTTAACCGATGTGTATAATAAAACTCATATGGGATTATGTGCTGAAACTTGTGCAGAGGAAATGAATTTCACTAGAGAAGAACAAGATAATTTTGCAATATCATCATATAAAAAATCAGCTATAGCATGGGAGACTGGTTTGTTTAGAGAAGAAGTAATTCCTGTTAATATTCCGCAAAGAAAAGGGGATGATTTAATAATTGATACGGATGAAGAATACACAAACGTAAAACTTGATAAAATACCTAAACTTAGACCGGTTTTTAAAAAAAATGGAACTATTACAGCTGCTAATGCATCAACAATTAATGATGGGGCCTCTGCCCTACTAATTATGAGTTTTGATAAAGCAAAAGAATTAAACTTAAAACCAATTGCAAAAATCAAAAGTTATGCTGATGCAGCTCAAGAGCCTGAATGGTTTACAACAGCTCCAGCAAAGGCAATTCCTATTGCGCTAGAAAAAGCTTCATTAAAAATTGAAGATATAGATCTATTTGAATTAAATGAAGCATTCTCAGTTGTTGGACTTGCTAATATTAAAAAATTGAATATTGATCCTGATAAAGTTAATATAAACGGAGGAGCAGTATCTCTAGGTCATCCTTTGGGAAGCTCTGGTTCTAGAATTGTTGTAACATTAATGCACGCCTTAAAGCATAAAAAGCTAAGATATGGAGCTGCTGGGATATGTAATGGTGGAGGTGGCGCATCTTCATTAATAATTGAAAGAATCTAGATGAAATTTGGAATTTCAACATTATCTATTGTGCCCGTAAGACAGTTGCCAAGTGATACTTCTGAAATGACTACCCAACTATTATTTGGTGAACATTTTAAAATTCTAGAAATCAGAAAAAAATGGAGTAAAGTTCTTATCAGTTATGACTCATATAAAGGATGGATCTGTAATAAGCAGATTACAAAAATTGATGAAGAAGAATTTATAAAGCTGGAAAAAGAAACTCCTACAATAACAACAGATATATTAGATATAATAGAAAATAATGTCAATCAACCAATTGTAATAGGAAGTATATTACCAACATATAAGAGTGAACATGCACTTATAAATAATAAAATGTATAAGTTCACTGGCAAAACTACTCAAGGTTTTAGTCAGAAAAAATATTTAATTGAAAATGCTTTAATTTATTTAAATGCTCCTTATTTGTGGGGAGGAAGATCTCCTTTGGGGATTGACTGCTCTGGATTCACTCAATTAGTTTATAGATTACAGGGGATAAAGCTTCCTAGAGATGCATATCAACAAGCAGAAATTGGAAATACATTAAGCTTTATTGAAGAATCTGAAGAAGGGGATTTAGCTTTTTTTGATAATTCTGAAGGAAATATTATTCATGTAGGTATGATTATGAAAGATAATTATATAATACATGCATCTGGAAAAGTTAGAATTGATAGAATTGATCAACAAGGAATATTTAATTCATCTCTAAATACTCACACACATAAATTAAGGTTAATAAAAAGTATTATATAGATGATGAAAAAAAAAATATTATTTTTATTTGTAATTGTTTCATTATTTTTTTTTAATTCCTGTAAAAAAGAATTAGAAATTCCTACTTGGGATATAGATTTAATTTTTCCAATAGCAAATACAGAAATTAACATTTATAATATTTTAAAAGATAGTATTATTTCATTAGAAGTTGATAATGACAACTTTATTTCTTTAGTTTATGAAAAAAATCTAATAGATATTAAATTAGACTCATTAATAAACATCAATGCAATAGTTGGAGAAACTTCTACAAAACTTGACTCATTAAAGTTTGCGAGTATCATCATAAGAGATACTACAACCTTAGGGAGTTTATTAAATAATTTGCCGTTTGGAACAACTCTATTTCCCAACGGAAGTTTAACAACAATTCCAAATCTTCCTAATATTATATCTAATGATACAGTAATAATTGATGCAAGTGATTATTTTGAAACTATGGAACTAATAACTGGCAATTTAAATCTTACAGTAAGAAATGATTTCCCAACAGACTTATCAAATATTTCATTCACATTAATTAATGCAATTAACCAAAATATAATTGGCTCTTTTTCTTACCCATTAATTCCTTCTAACACTTTACAAACACAAACAATTTCAATCGCTGGCCAAACAATTGATAAAGATATTTTAGCAATTTTAAATAATGTTGATATTAATGAAAGTAATGGAAATGTTACATTAGATTATCAAGATGCAATAAAAACTAAATTAGTATTAGAAAACATTAAAATATCTGAAGCAACAGCCTATTTTCCAGATCAAGAAATTTCACAAAAACTTCAAGAACATACATTTAATTTAAATGGAGCTCAGATACATGAGATTGGCATAAAAGAAGGAAGCGTATCAATATTTGCTCTTAGTACTATTCCAGATTCAGGAAGAATAATATTTAATATTCCATCACTGAAGAAAAATGGCATAGAATTTACGACTGAAAACATTGTGCCTCCTTCTATAAATGGTGAGTTTACAAGATTTGATTTTGATTTCAATAATTACACTTTAGATCTAACTGGAAAAGATAATAGAATAGGTGGTGACACAATAAATACAATCTATACAGAATTTTTCTCTTATATTGATTCAACAGGAGAACTTATTACTTTAAATCAATCAGATAGTTTCTATTATTACACTGTATTTAATATAGTGCCAGAATATGCTAAAGGTTTCTTAGGCAGAGATACAATATCAATTGGTCCAGAAAACACAACATTCAATCAATTTAATGAGATTTTAAGTGGAGATTTAGATTTAGAGGAAGTTATGCTAGAATTGTCCATAAATAACTATGTAGGCGCGCCATCAAATTTAACTTTCTTCGAACTTAATAGTGAAAATTCATTTAGCGGCGATATTATGAGCATTGGTACAGATCTAAATACTGGAAATTACATTTTAGATAATAAATATATACTTAATAGTGCTGTTTTAGTAAACAATAATTTTTTAAATATATTAAACAGTAATTTATCTATACAGACTGAGGCAAATGAACTGATAGATATTCTTCCAGATAAATTAAATTTTGCAGCTGAGTTTATTTTAAATAATGATAATCTTATAGATTTAAACCAATTTATATATACAGAGAAGACATTAGAAGCACAGTTAAAAATAAATTTACCTTTATCACTAATTGCTAATAAGATTTGCTTAGTTGATACAATTAAGTTTGATAATAGTAATAATTTAAAATTTACAAATATTTATTTAAATATTGAAAACAGCTTTCCTCTTGAGGCCAAAATTCATATGACAACTATTGATAATAATAATAATATTGATACTATAATAAATAATTATGTAATTGCATCAGCAATAACAGATGAAAACAATATTGTTATAAGTAATTGCAATTCTTTAATTGAAATAAATAATATAGATTTTACAAATATTTCCAATATTATTTTAAAATCAGAATTATCTACTGAAAATATTAATAGTTTCACTAAGATTTACAGTGACTATAATATTAAACTGAATATGAGTGGACGTATAAAACAAACAATTGGAAATTAATGAAGTATCTATCATTTATATTATTGGTAACATTTTTATTTCTAGCTGAATTAAATGCACAAAACTCTCAACTTCAATTTAATAGTAATATCAATATTCAGTCCAATGGACTTAATAGTAATATTTTAAACACTTTTTTATTTGGGGGATTTATTAATCAAGAATTAAAAGATAAATGGATAAATTCAAGTAATATTAATAATATTGTAAACGGTGAAATAAAAAATGAAATAAATTATAATATAAAATTTATTAAAAGTGATCTTACACTTTCAATTTTAGACAGAAATCATATTAATATAAATTTAAGACAAGATATGCTTAAGCTTATATTAAACGGAAATTCTCAATATCAAGAACAATTACTTGAATTTGACAATTCCTCCTTAAGAGCAACAAGATATCAGCAATTTAAAATTGCTTACACTGTTTTCTTAAAAAAAAATGAAATAAACTTTGGGGCTTCCTATTTAAGAGGGAATCATAATATTTCTCTTTTAATAAACAAAGGGACATTATACACAGATTTAAATGGTCAAAATATAGATTTAAATTATGATATTCAAGGTTTTTCCACAGATACATCAACTTACAATATATTTAATAATAATGGTCATGGAATAGCTATTGATATTGCAATAAAATTTAACATTAATAAATCTAAAATCAATCTGTATATTAAAGATTTAGGCTTTATAAAATGGAATAATAGCTCTATAAATACATTACTTGATAGCTCATATATTTACTCAGGAATTTTTATTGAAGATTTATACAACTTTAATGATTCATTAATAAATATTGAAGATAATTTGAATTATGAAATAAATCAAAATCAATATAAAAGTTATATAGCTGCAGATTTAGGTATTAATTTTGAAAAGAATTTAAAGCTCAAAAATGTTAAGAGAATAATTTTTGGAATTAATGCAAGATGGCATCCATTATTTAATACCAATAAATTAAAGTTTAATAAAATTAGACAAGGAATAATTGAATCAAATTATAAACCAAAAGTTTTTATAATTACAGAAATGCCTAGAAAAAATTTTGATATTATCTCTAAAATTCACATTGGAGGATATTCCGACGATATTAATTTAGATTTAGCCTTAAAGTTTGAAAGAAAAGTTTCTTTAATTTTAGGTACTCAATCAATAAACCAAATGATCTTTAAAAATGATAGACGTTTTTTTAGTCTATATTTAAAAATATTAAAAAGAATTTAATGATTAATAATTTAAAAAATAAAAATAATTTTTTCTTAATTGCTGGACCTTGCGTAATAGAGAGTGAGGAAATATCTTTTCAAATTGCTGAGAGAATTCTTCAAATTTGTAAAAAATTAAATATTAAATTTATCTTTAAAGGATCATTTAAAAAAGCAAATAGAAGCCGTTTAGACTCATTTACTGGAATAGGAGATGAAGTTGCGTTGAAAATCTTAAAAAACATTTCTAATAAGCTTAAAATAGCCACCATTACAGATGTTCATTCAGTTGATGATGTGAAATTGGCAAAAGACTATGTAGATATTCTTCAAATTCCAGCGTTCTTATGCAGACAAACAGATTTATTAATTGCAGCTGGAGAAAGCAAAAAACATATAAATATTAAAAAAGGACAGTTCTTATCAGCTGAAAGTATGTTTCATGCCACTGAAAAAATTATATCTACAGGAAATAATAATATATTACTTACAGAAAGAGGTTCAATGTTTGGCTATCAAGACTTAGTAGTTGATTACAGATCAATACCAAAAATGCAAAAATTTGGATACCCAGTTATATTAGATGTTACACACTCTCTTCAAAAACCAAATTTAGTCTCTGGAATTACTGGAGGAGATCCAGACATGATTGAAACTATCGCTAAGGCAGGAATAGCAAGTGGTGTTGACGGTATATTTATTGAAACGCACCCAAATCTAAAGGAAGCAAAATCTGATGGTCAAAACATGTTAGATCTTAATAAGCTGGAGACTTTATTGAAAAAACTTGTAAGAATTAAGAGAGCTCTATAAAAACTTATTACACCAACCATCTTTTATTTTAATTAGCCAATTATTAAGTTGCTTTTTATGTGTAATAGTAAGATCATAAAACAGTGAGTCTTTATAAATAGATATATTTAATTTTAATTTATGATGGGGAACACAAATAATCTTATCATTTAATTTTATAAAAACATTTAATCTGTTCAAAAGTGAAAGGCTTAATTTATTTTGAAAATTATTTATTAAATTCTGTAGATTATCAATTGCACATCCGCCAACTACATTAATTTCTTCATCTAATGAAATAACAATAAATCTATTTTCTATTATTGAAAATGAACATCCAAGTGATTTACCGTGATGATTCCAATTAGACAAAAACTCTTTTAAAGATTTAGAAATTATATCTTTTTGACTAGATGTTAGTTCAGTCTCTGAGGCATATATCCATAAACGAGAATTATCAGATATTTGATTAAAATTTATAAACATGATGCAATTAATTCTGCAATATCTAAAACCTGAGCTCCACCTTCGTCAATATTTTTAACTCCATCAGTAATCATTGTATTGCAAAAAGGACAGCCAGTTGCAATGATGTCAGCCTTGGTTGCTAAAGCTTCTTTAGTCCTAACAATATTTATTTCGGCACTACCATTTTCAGCTTCCTTAAACATTTGAGCCCCTCCAGCTCCACAACAAAATGATTTACGTTTATTTCTTGGCATTTCAATTAAATCAACACCAAGCTTTTTAATTAAATTTCTAGGAGGTTCATAAACATCATTTGCTCTTCCTAAATAACAAGGATCATGATAGGTTACTTTTTTACCTTTAAGATTAGACTTAAAATTAAGTTTTCCTTTATCTAAAAGATCCTCAATAAATTCAGTATGATGCTTTACATGATAATTTCCACCTAGTCCTTTATATTCATTTTTTAGAGTATTATAAGAATGGGGACATGTTGTGACAATATTTGTAATATTATAAGAATTTAATAATTCAATATTCATTAATGCTTGCATTTGAAATAAGAATTCATTGCCAGCTCTTTTAGCTGCATCTCCTGAAGAAGTTTCTTCCTGACCAAGAACAGCAAATTTAATATCTGCATTATTTAAAATAGTAACAAAAGCACGAGTTATTTTTTGCGCCCTTTCATCAAAACTTCCGGCAGAGCCAACCCAAAAAAGAATTTCGGGTTTTTCTCCTGCACTTATGAACTCTGTAATGGTTTTAACTTTTAAAGGAATCATTTATTTTTTAAAAACTTGTATTTTAACTTCTTCTTCAATTAGGTCTGTAAATTTACCAGAAAACCTTGTAGCTCTTACAATATGATTATCAACCCAATGATAATTACCTCCTCTGGGTTTATTCATTAATAAACCATGATATTTAAAACCATTATTATTTAGCCATATTTCAGTCACTTCTCTATGTTCTTCTTTTCTTGATGTGAAAAATGTAATTATATGACCAATTTCAAACCATTTATTTAATGTAATTAAAGCATCATCATAAACATTTGCTGTTTTCATCTTTTCAGGTTCTTCATTAGGAATATCATCACAGATTGTTCCGTCAATATCTATTAAATAATTTTTTATTTCATCAATAAATACAGGGCTAATTTTTTTTCCATCTTTCGAAATATTAATATCTTTAAACATAGGATTATTTTTCATCTACCCAGTTAAGTCTATCAGATGCAGAAAACTGCCACGGTGCACCATTGTTCTCTATATTTGTAAACATATTATTTAATTCAGTAGGAGCAGAAGATTCCTCCATCACTAAATATCTTCTTAAATCAACAATAATAGACAAAGGATCTAAGTTAATCGGACAGGCATCTGTACATGCATTACAAGTAGTACAAGCCCATAGTTCTTCTTTAGTAATATAATCTCCTAATAGAAATTTGTTGTCTTTTGATTTTGCTTTACCAATTTCTTCAATTCTATCTCTTGTATCCATCATAATTTTTCTTGGAGACAATAACTTTCCTGTTTCGTTTGCAGGACATACAGATGAACATCGACCACACTCAGTACAGCTATAGGCATTCAATAACTGAACCCAATTTAAATCTGTAGCGTCTTTAGCTCCGAAAAGCTGAACAGATTGATCAATAGAGGAGTTATTGTCAGTTGCTGCAAAAGGATCAGCATTTGGATCTAACATCATTTTAACCTCTTTAGTAACAGAATTAAGGTTATCAAATTGGCCAAGCTTATTAATGTTAGCATAGTAAGTACTAGGGAAAGCGAAAAATATATGCAGATGTTTAGAAATTAAGACATAATTCATAAAAGCAAGAATCCCAAGAATATGAAACCACCAAGCAAATCTTTCAATAAAAATTAAAGATTCTGTAGAAAGAGATATGAAAAGAGAGGAGAAGAACTGAGAAATAGGAAAAGAACCTGCTAATATGTAATGATCTACACCTCTTGATTGAAGAATAGAATCAGATATATTCATTGTAAGAAAGGCTCCCATTAATAAAATTTCAAAAATTAAAATAAAATTAGCATCATTCTTTGGCCAAGAAGTCATTTCCTTACTCCAAAACCTTTTTAATTTAATTACATTTCTTCTAATAAGAAAAATAATACAAGAGAAAAAAACTAAAAATGCAAGAACCTCAAAAGATGCTATAAGAAAATTATATAAATTAATATTAATAATGTGCGCAAGAAATCTATGAGTACCAAAAACTCCATCAATTAAAATTTCAAATACTTCTATATTAATAATTACAAACCCTACATATAAAAAAAGATGTAATACCGCAGCTGTAGGACGATCAAACATTTTAGATTGCCCTAAGGCAACTCTAATCATGTTTTTTAACCTTATTTTCTTATTATCACTTCTATTAACATCTTTTCCAAGTTTAATATTATTAATAATTTTTTTAAGATTAATAATAAACAATGATAGGGCAAAGGTTAAAATGACAATAAAAATAATGTTAGCTAATGACATCAAATTGTATAGTTAATTATTTTTTTTGATATGACTTTTTTGAGCCACCCAGAATTGAAAAGTTAACATATCTACTTGGGTTATTTTTAATATCTTCAATTAATAAATTCATTTCTTTTGAAGATTTTTCTAAATTATCATAAAAATTATCATCATTAATTAGTTTTGCAAGGCTGCCTTTTCCTCGAGCAATATTATTAGTTATCTCATTAAGATTATTAACTAGTGAAAGAATATCTGATTTTGCTAATGAATCAGAAATAGATGAAACATTTTCCATCACATTTTTAATATTACTATTATTACTATTTATAGTAGATGTTATTGATTCTATGTTAGTTAAAATACTAGTTAACCTATTATCATTTTTATAAATAAGACTGTCAACTTTAATCATTGTTTTGGACATTAATGAAAATGTTAAATCTAAACTTTTTAAACTATTTGATAAGTTCTCTCTTGTATTTTTATTCAGAACTGCTGAAACAATTGTTAATAATGAATCTACCGAGCCAATTAATTCTTCAGCTTTATTTTTTAGAGGGAGTATTTGAGCATTAACTTCATCTTGAAGACTATTTTCAATACTACTTTTAATAGTATCACCTACTTGAGCAAATTCTAATGATTTACCAAAAACTAGAGAAACTCCTTTGGTACCCATTAAATCTTGATTAACAATTTTAAAAACAGAATTACTAGGGATACTGTCCAATTTATTAATATTTAATGAAACTAATAAATTATTATTTAAAGATATCAATTGAATATTACTTACAGTACCAATATTAAAACCATTTAAATTAACAGAACTTCCAATTTGTAAACCATCAATATCATCATATATAGAATAGTATGTTTTTTCAGATTCAAAAACATTTAAACCTTTTAAAAATTTAATTCCATAAATGATTAGAATAATAGTTAAAATAAAAATAAAACCTGTTAAAAATTCTTTAGATAATCTCTTCATAATTATTTATTTATTCTGCAAATTTAATGCTTCTTGTGTAGATATTTGCTTGTCATTCAAAAATGCAACAACAAAAGCACCTTTAAAACCTAAATCTACTAAATTATTTTTTAATAGATCTGCGCTTTTTTTATTGTTATCTGAAAGAACATAATATTTAAAAGTTCCATTAATTTTAATTTCTTCAAAATCTAAATCTTTAAAATTTGGGGCATTAAGCATAGATTTAAGATAAGTTCCTATTTGCACCTTATAAGAAACCTTATAAATTGCTTGAAGAGTATCTTTCAAAATATTATTATTAATATTTATTTCACTAACAGGGGCAATTATCTTTTCTTCTGAAATCTCAACACTATTTTTATAGGACCTAAATGCTCTAAAAATAGCAGATGCAATATAATCTTGACCAATTTCTGAGTGAAGATAATCTTCTTCAGTAGGATTAGTTAAAAAGCCACATTCAATTAAAATACTAGGCATGTTTGTCCTACTTATAACATAAAAAGGTGCTTGCTTTACCCCTCTACTTTTTCGGTTGGCTCTAATAGAAAACTCTTTTTCAACTTCTTCAGCAAGTTTTAAGCTTTGATTAAGATGAATGTTTTGCATAAGGCTAAATACAATATAACTTTCTGCGGATGTAGGATCAAAACCATCATATTTTTGTTGATAATTATCTTCCATATAAATTGCGGAATTTTCTCTCATAGCAACATCCATATTAGCTTTCAACTTACTCATACCCATTACAAAAACACTTGCTCCAGAAGGTTCAGGATTAGTAAAACCATCACAATGAACTGATATAAAAAGATCAGCATTTGAATTATTTGCAATTTCTGTTCTTTCATTTAATTCAAGAAAAACATCTGTTTTTCTAGTGTAAATAATTTCAACATTTGGAAAAGCAATTGATATGTATTTACCAAGTTTATGAGATACATCTAAAGCAATATCTTTTTCATATCTTTTGTATCTTTTAGTACCCATTGTGCCTGAATCTTTCCCACCATGCCCTGGATCAATAACAATCTTTTTAATAGTGGTAGTGTTTTCACTTTTAGCCGAGTCATTATTAAAATAATAAGAGCTAAAAATTGAAGATGAGTATATAGTGTTAAAAGAACTAATAAGAAATATTAGAGTTGTAAAAAGCAAGAAAATTAACTGTTTTACGTTTAACACTTTTAAATGGTATAAATTAATTAGCTTTGACAAGTAGACTTAACAGTAGTAATACATACAAATATAATATTAAGAACTTAACTTGAAAGTGCATAAATTCATTGTATTTTTTTTCTTATTAACATTAAATATTAATAATTATAAGGCCTATTGTCAAGAACTTGTAAAGGACTCTTTAATTGAAAACAACAATATTCTTCTAGATAAAATTGAAAAGAAAGCGAATGATTCAATAAATATTGATTTATCAAAAAAACAAATATTTCTTTATGGAAAGGCTGAAATAAATTACGATAGAATAAAAATAAATGCAGGTTTTATAAAAATTGACTGGAATACAAATATTATTACTGCAAAACCTTCTAAAGACAGTCTTGGTAATAATATTGACAAACCAATATTTTATGAAAATGGATCTTCATTTAGCGCAAATGAAATTAAATATAACTTAAAAAGCAAAAAAGGTGTCATTAAAAAAATCACATCTAAAGAAGGTGAAGGCTATATATTAGGTAAAATAGTAAAGAAAACTGAAGATGATATATTTTATTTTCACAAAGGAGATTACACAACTTGTAATGCTGAAAAGCCCCATTTCTCTATAAGATCTAATAAAATAAAAGTTATTCCTTCAAAAAAAATAATAACAGGCCCTGCCCATTTAAGAATATTTAATATCCCTACCCCCCTCTTTTTACCTTTTGGATATTTTCCAAATAATGATAAAAAAAGTTCGGGATTAATAATTCCATCCTATGGAGAATCTAATAATCTTGGTTTCTTTCTAAAAGATGGAGGATATTATATAACGCTAAATGAAAAAATGGATTTATCAATTAAAGGAGATCTTTATTCAAAAGGAAGTTGGGGTTTAAAATCACTTTTCAGATATAAAAAACGATATAAATACTCAGGAAATCTAAATATAAGCTATGGAAACATGATAAATAGTGAGAAAGGACTTCCAGACTATAGTGTGAAAAAAGATTTTTTTATAAGATGGAATCATCAGCAAGATCCAAAATTAAACCCATCAGTACTTTTCTCTGCAAATGTAAATGCAGGTAGTAGTACATTTCATAGAAATAATTCATACGACTCAAATGATTTTCTAAGTAATACATTTCAATCGAGTATAAGCTTAAGTAAGAAATGGGCAGGAACACCCTTAAATATATCCTCTAATTTAAGGCATAGTCAAAATACACAAACTAAAATAGTTAATCTATCTCTGCCAGATATAGCTTTTAATATGAATAGGATATTTCCCTTTAAAGGAATAAATAAAAATAAAAATAATTGGTACGATAAAATAGGCTTGAGTTATGTTTTAAATTTAAAAAATGATATTTCAATAGCAGATTCATTATTATTTACAAAAAAAAGTGTGGATAAATTTAGAAACGGAATCAAACATACTATTCCAATAAGCACATCAGTTAAAGTATTGAAATTTTTTGTACTAAGCCCAAGAATTAATTTAACTGAAAGATGGTACGTAAATAGAATTAATAAAACATGGGACAATGATAATGAGCTAATAATAACAGATACATTAAAGCAATTTACTAGAGCTGGAGACTATAATTTTTCTACAACTTTAAAAACAAATATTTATGGACTTGTTCAATTTAAAAAATCTAAAATTGCAGCTATTAGACATGTTATAACTCCCAATTTAAGTTTCACATATAAACCAGACTTTTCAAATAATAATTATAATTATTATCAAGAAGTTCAATCTTCTATTAATGGAGATACACAAAAATATTCTATTACACAAAATGGAATATTTGGTTCACCAGCAAGAGGAAGAAATGGAAATTTAAACGTTAATCTTTCTAATATTTTAGAGATGAAAGTAAGATCAAATAACGACTCAATAGAAAAGCTAAATAAAATAAAAATATTTGAAAATATAAATATTGGTTCTTCTTATAATTTATTTGCAGATTCGCTTAAGATTAATGATGTAATAATTAATGGCCGAACAAGAATTTTAGATATTATTGACTTAAATTTTAATAGTAGATATGATCCATATATCTCTAATAGTTCTCAAAATAATAATCTTAACATAACAGAATGGAGTGAAAACAAAAGAATTGCAAGATTCTCAAATGCAGATGCCTCGATTGGGTTAACTATTTCAGATAAAAACTTTAATAAACAAATTAAAGAATCTAAACTTAAAAGGATTTCGTGGAATCTTAATGCAAATTATAGAGTAAGCTATGTCAAGGGGTTTAAATCATCACTTAACTCCGACACAACACAATCATTAAATTTTTCTGGAAACATAAATCTATTAGATAAATGGAAGATAGGCTTTCAATCTGGCTATGATTTTGATACTAAAGATTTGACATATTCATCTATTAATATATATAAAGATCTCCATTGCTGGGAAATGTTATTAAATTGGATACCAATAGGTTATCATAAGAGCTATACAATTACAATAAGAGTTAAAGCATCTGTTTTACAAGATCTAAAATTAGAAAGAAAAAGAGACTGGATTGACACAGATTTTAATTAATCATTAAGCCAATTTTCTATTATTTTCAGGCCATAATTAGTTAATATAGATTCTGGGTGAAATTGAACCCCTTTAATATTATATTTTTTATGTTTAAAAGATGTTATATAACCAAATTCTGATCTAGATGTTATATCTAACACTGAAGGAAATGAAGATTCCTCAACGAACCAAGAATGATATAAACCTACATTAATATTATTTGAAATATCTTTAAAAATAATATCATTGTGATAATGTTCTATTTGTGCAGAAACGCCATGTTTTACATTTTTAAGATTTACAAGCTTACCTCCAAAAAATTGACAAATAGCTTGATGACCAAGGCAAATACCTAAAATAGGTATAGATATATGATATCTTGAAATAATCTGCAAAAGATTTTCATGTTCCTCTGGCAATCCAGGTCCAGGCGAGAGTATTATTCTAGAGTATATACTTAAATTACTTATAGTGATTTCATCATTTTTCAATACGGTAACATCCTCACAAAACTGTCTTACATAATGATATAAATTATAAGTAAAGGAATCGTAATTATCAATAATAAGAATCTTCAATGATAGAATTATTAAATAAAAAGTTGTGAAAATTCTCTAAAAACACTATTACCTCCAGAACGCTTAAGCTTAATAATTCCAGGTATATTCTTAATTTTGTCAACTGCATTAGCTGGACAAGCCGCAACACCAACATTTTTTAAAAGATCATAACAATTAATATCATCACCAATGTATGCAATTTCTGAAAGCAAAACATTTTCTTTGATGCACAAATCTTTAATAATATTTAGTTTATTATCAGCACCATGAAAATCAAAGTCAAGTTCTAATTTTTTAGCTCTATTTTTATTAATCTGACGGTTTTCAGAAGTTATAATACCAACCTTAATGCCATTTTTCTGAAGAAGCTTCATCCCCATTCCATCGTGAGCACAGAACTTTTTAAATTCATCTCCTAATTCAGTATAATACATACCTCCGTCAGTTAAAACACCATCAACATCACTTAAAACAATTTTAATATTCATATAAATTAATTATTTGTTTTTTTAGTCTTGATTTTGCTAAAAATTCTTTTTCCAAATTTAATGAAAATGGAACTGGAGTATCCAAACTAGAGCACCTAACAACTGGGGCATCTAGATTTTCAAAACAATGTTCATTTATTAATGAAGAAATTTCACTTCCAAAACCTCCAATCATAGTATCTTCATGTAAAACTATTATTTTACCAGTCTTATTTGCAGACTTAAACAACATCTCTTTATCTAGAGGAATTAGAGTTCTAAGATCTATTAAATCAAAAGAGATGTCAGTCAGTTCCTTAATAATTTCTAAAGCCCAATGTACACCCATTCCATAGGTTATAATAGAAATATCATTTCCAGAACTGAGTAAATTTGCTTCACCAATATTAATACTATAATCATTTTCAGGAACTTCTTCAGAAATACTCCTATATAAAGCCTTATGTTCAAAAAACATTACAGGATTAGGATCATTTATAGATGAAATTAATAAACCTTTAGCATCTTTTGGAAATGCTGGATAAACAACTTTTAATCCAGGAGTATGAGTAAACCATGCTTCATTAGATTGAGAGTGAAAAGGTCCTGCTCCTACGCCTGCACCTGTTGGCATCCTAATAACAACATCAGCATTTTCTCCCCATCTATAAAATGATTTTGCAAGAACATTTACAATTGGATTAAAACCAGAGCTAGCAAAATCAGCAAATTGCATTTCCATAATTGATTTAAATCCATTTATTGAAAGTCCATAAGCAGTACTAACGATTGAAGATTCACAAATTGGAGTATTTCTAATTCTATCTTTCCCAAATAAATCTAAGAAACCGTCAGAGGCTTTAAAAACGCCACCATATTCAGCGATATCTTGTCCCATCATGATAAGATTATTGTGATTCTGTAAACTCTGCTTCAAACCTTCGGAAATAGCATCTATTAACCTTAAAGGTTTAGTAATTGTTGATGGTTTTACATATTTATTAATAAAAGGTTTATAAATATCAGTAATTTCTAAATCTTTTTGAGAAACTGTTGCTAGCTCTTGGTCAGCCTTTAGCCAAGAAGTGTTAATGGATTCTTTAAATTCCTCTTTAAGATTATCAATAACAATTTTGGTAAGCACTTTTTCTTTCAATAAAAACTTTTCAAAGTTTAAAATAGGATCTTTTAAAGACCAGGTATCCATAAGATCTTTTGGCACATACTTAGTGCCTGAAGCTTCTTCATGACCTCTCATTCTAAAGGTCATACATTCTAACAATATAGGCTTAGGATTTAAGGAAATCTCATTTTTTAGTTTATTAATTGTTTGATAAACTTCAAGAATATTATTTCCATCAATAGTATATGCATCCATCCCATAACCAATTCCCTTTTCCGCGAAATTAGTACAATTATACTGCTCAGAATT
>TARA_B110000238_G_scaffold168623_1_pt1 | contig 18061 bp, 17 predicted proteins | sample TARA_B110000238 | Tara Oceans TARA_B110000238 (sample SAMEA4397569) | marine metagenome | biome: Polar Biome; feature: [SRF] surface water layer (ENVO:00010504); material: water (ENVO:00002006), including particulate matter (ENVO:01000060) such as... | depth 5 m | reverse complement strand
TTATTTATTAAATTAGTTGCTTGAAACACGCAACAAACCATATACAACAAAGTTTTGACACATTTGAACACACTACGAAAAATATCGGAATATTTATAATTATTGCTTCTTTTTTATCTTGTTCAAATGAAATTGAAAAATTGAAAACGAAAAATATTGAACTAAATAATAACATAGGTTTACTCAAATTGGTCCACAATATTATTTTGACACAATTGGGAATGGTGGCTTTTAGCCAATAATGTTACAACTGAATTTAGGTTTTAACTTGAAAAAGAAATAAAGCTTCAAAAATAAAAATAGGAGAACATAAGTAAGCTATTTATAAAAAAAAAACTACCTAATACATAGGTAGTTTTTTTAATTTGTGACCATGGCTGGATTCAAACCAGCAACCTCTTGAGCCGTAATCAAGTGCGCTATTCAGTTGCGCCACATGGCCGATAAGCGGCTGCAAATATAATAGCATTTTTTTTAATTAGAAAGGCTTATGCTCATTTTTATACGTTTATTTTTTCTTTATAAACAGCCAGAATATTTTCAGCAATTGTTACATCTGTTTTTAACACATGTATTTCTACAGAAGTTGATTGTTCTCCATACCCTCCTAGTCTGGCAGATTCGAACTTGTCTTTGATAATGTAGTTCACACTTTCTGCTTCAAGCATATTTTTTAGACCTGTAATAATAATATTGGATTCCGTAAATAGTTTAACATATTCATTTATCATAGTAATATGGTTTTAATTGAGTGAGTTCATCGTTATAAAAGCTCTCCAACCAATAATGGCTAATTGTAGTTTAGATGCTTTAGAAATATCCAATTCTTTTTTTGTAAAAGAAGGTAAGATCAATTTATTTATTTTTGCTAGTTTTTTAAAAATTTGTTTCTTCATTTTAAAATGATTGATACCCAAATTTAAGCAAAAATAAACAACTCAATCTTTTTTAGTTGATAATGTTTTTGATAAGGATTAGAAAATAATTAAATAAATAATTTTTGAAATAGTTTGTATGAATTTTAATGCAATAATAATTATACTAAAAGTTTGTAAATAAGACGAATCTTGGTATCGTTTTTAATGGTAGTATGTTTGAAGGCTAACAACTAAATGTTTTAACAGAACCCTTTAAATTGATACAATATATAAAACTAAAAAAGTTTATCTAGTTGTAAAGTGTAATTGCTTATTGGTAATTTAGATTATAAATTATAACTATAATCTCTTTTATTTTGTATAACTATCCGCAAGTAAAGGGGGTGTTTTACCTTTTTATAAAACAAAGTGCACACGATTATTTAATACTTCATATAATTGCTTTTCATTTTTAAGTTTCTTCATAAAGTGATAAAAATGTATCTTTGCAAAAAATGAATTAAATGAATTTTTTACTCATAATAAGTGGTTTAATTTTATTGGTTTTTGGCGGAAATTGGTTGCTAAAATCAGCAGTGGCTTTGTCATTAAAATTAAATATATCTAAAGTTGTAATAGGGATGACAGTGGTGTCTTTTGCAACATCGGCTCCAGAACTTATTGTAAGTATAAATGCTGCTTTAAATGGCGCGTCAGATTTAGCGCTCGGAAATGTAATTGGCTCTAATATTGCAAATTTGGGTTTAGTTTTAGGAATTACATTGATTTTAGGCAACATGGAAGTAGAAAAATCATTCTATAAAATTGATTGGCCTGTGATGATGATTGCTTCTGCATTGCTCTTTTTATTCTTATCAAATGATCAGGTAATTGTGCAATATGAAGGCATTATTTTGTTCTCTTTTTTAATTGTTTTTTTAATATATCTTTTACGTTTTAAGAAAAATAAAAATGTCGTGGAATTAGAAGGTGGAGACGTACCATTAACCGTTCTTAAAACTACTTTCTTTTTTATCATAGGAGGACTAGGTCTTTACGTAGGTTCAGAATTATTGATAAGAGGTGCTACATCTTTAGCTAAAGAATTCGGAGTTACAGAGCGTGTTATTGGGGTTACCATTGTTTCTATTGGCACAAGTGTGCCTGAATTGGCTGCGTCGATCATTGCAATCATCAAAAAAGAAAAAGCAATTTCTTTAGGGAATTTAATAGGTTCTAATATTTTTAATATTTTAGCTGTAATTGGTATTACCTCTATAATTACCCCTATTTCTCTCTCTGATGAAAGACTTTTAACAAGTGATATTTATTGGATGTTAGGAATTTCAATCATCGTTTTACCACTTGTTTTAATGCCAAAAAAATACAATCTAAACTGGAAAGCAGGTATCTTCTTGTTAATAGGATATTGTGCTTTTATATATATGACTCTTTAAAAATAGCCTAAATTCCCATTTTGTTTACATAGCTTTTTCTTTTTTCAACATAAGTATCAACAAAAATAATATGGCAACCCCTAACAAAGCAAAAATTGTGATCGCATTCCAGGTGAATTCAAAACCAAATTTATCAATCATCTGCATACCAATATTGTGACTAAAAATATGGGATAAAGAAAATGCAATTGAGTACAAGGCCATATATTCTCCTTGATTTCCTTTTTTTGCTCGCTCTACTGCAAACGCATTTGAAAACGGAAAAGCAATCATTTCTCCAACCGTCATCAATAGCATTCCTACTAATAAAATACCAACCCAAGAAGACATATTTAAAACGATAAAACTTATTGCCACTAAAAATAAGCCAATAGCTACTAGTTTTATTTTCGAATTCTTCGGGTTTTCTAACCATTTTATCAAAGGCATTTCAAAAATGAAAATGAAAAATCCATTAAAACCCATCAACAAACCAATCTCTAATTCTGATAAAAACCAAGCATCTTTATAATATAAAGGTATGGTAGAAAAGTATTGTAAAAACACAAATCCAAAGATAAACATGGCTATGAAAAAGATCCAAAAAGGTCTGTCTTTATAAGCAGATACAGGGTTTTCTACTTTCACCTCATCTTGTGTTTTTACTTTCTTTGGATGTAATACCTGCAACAATAAAACAGCTGCTAAAGCACAAGTTACTCCATCAATCCAGAATAAACCTTGGTAGCCAATTCCGGTAATAATGAATCCACCAACTGCTGGACCTGCAGAAAAACCTAAATTGATTGCCAAACGAATAAGGGTTACAGAACGTGTTTTATTTTCGGGTTTGCTATAAGCACTTAAAGCAACAAACATAGCGGGTCTAAAAGCATCTGCAACCAACATTACTAAAAAAATGCCTGCGCAAAATCCTTTAAAAGTGGTCACGTATTGTAACAGTACAAAGAAAATTCCAGTTAAAATTAAGCTGACAAACATCACTTTATAATACCCAATTTTGTCGGTTAATTTTCCTCCAATCCATGTGCCCACCACAGATCCTAATCCGAAGAAAGACATAATCCAACCAATATCTGGTATTGAGAAATTTAGGTTTTTATTTAAGTATAATGACAAAAACGGAATTACCATTGTTCCTGCTCTATTAATAAGCGTAATCAATGAAAGCCACCAAACTTCTTTAGAAAGACCTTTAAAGGTGCTGATGTAATTTTTGAATATTTTTCTCATTTGGGTTGATTTTTAAGATACTGATTCGAGTACCGTTTAAGTTCAACGAATCAATTTTAAAAAAATGAAAGTTTCACTAAAACAAAAAGTCCGACTGTGAAGTCGGACTTTTTATATTTGTTTGATTTTATTTAAATTTTATCAAACCATATATATAGACCGATTCTGGTGGTTTTTCCACAAAATTTGGGTATAATATGATAAGACAATTTTCATTTTTATTTTTATTGATGCGATAAAATTACATAAAATAATTGAATGTTGTATTTTTGATTTGATTAGTTTCTGCACAAACCAAATTTAAAGGGACTATTTAGCGCATTTATTACTGATGTTTTTTGTTTTTGGAGCGCAAAGTTGTGCTTCAAAAAAGAATACTAGTATAATAAACGGAATAAGCATACAGAAAAAAAGTAATGATAAAGTAATTGAAAAGAATCTTCTTTATATAATTGATGGAAAGGTAGTTTTATCAGATTTTGTTTAGAATATTGAAACGAATCATATAGAATTGGTCATGGTTATAAAAGGGTAAAAAAAAGATTACTAAATACACGAATAAAAAATACGATGGTGTGACAATTGTTAAAATGAAAATATAATAATGAAGTTTAAAAAAAGAATTTTATATGCTGTACTTATTTTATTAGTGCTTTTTATTGCTAATATTTTTATTTCTACAGGATATTTTAGAAGCATCGAAAATATTTTTGATGGACAAATTATTACCAAAATAAATATTGCTGGCGCCGAAGATATAACGATTAGTAGAAAAGATAGTTTTGCCATTATTTCTTCTACGGTAAGAAATAAATTGTCTACGACAGAACAAGAAACTGGCGGCTTGTATTTTATCGATTTAAAAACAAATAATTACAATCCAATTCTTTTAACCAAAGACTTTAAAAAACCATTTGCGCCGCATGGAATTTCTATTTATGAGAGAGGCAGTATATATACAATTGCGGCGATCAATCATACTTTAGAAGGTGAATTTATTGAAATATTCACCTTGGTAAACAAGCAGTTAACGCATCGAAAGACATTAAAAAATGAGCAAATATTTAGCCCTAATGATCTTGTTTTATTAGATGAAAACAAATTTTATTTTACAAATGATCATAAATATAAAGGAGGAATCGGCAGGTTAACTGAAGATTATTTAGGGCTGGCAATATCGAATGTTGTCTATTTTAATGGAGAGGATTACAAGGAGGTTGCTAACGGAATTACTTATGCAAATGGAATTAATTTCGATTCAAAACGTGATTTAGTATTTGTAGCATCCCCTAGAAAATTTTTAGTAAAAGTGTATCAAAAGAATAAAAATGGAACCATAACTTTTATAGAAGATATAAATTGTAAAACAGGAGTAGATAATATTGAGTTTGATAAAAATAATAATTTATGGATTGGAGCTCATCCTAATTTAATGCATTTTGCAGCGTATGCGAAAGGAAATAGAGAAACCTCTCCTTCAGAAATTATTAAAATTAGCTACAAAGAAAAAGGCGATTATACTATTGAGCAAATTTATATGGAAGATGGCAAAAAGATGTCTGGGTCCACAGTTGCTGCTCCATTTGGTAATTTAATTTTGACAGGTAATGTTATGGATACTCATTTTCTGATTTTAAAAAGAAATACCAACTAATTTGCAGGTCAACAACTGTGAAAATAGTAGGTATCTTTCTTCTATTTAGTATGACTTCTTTTCATAAGTGGTAAGTCTTTTTAATGATTATAAATGAGATGTATACGCAACTGCATTTCAGGTTCCTAATTTTATGATGAGTTTGGTGCAGAATATTGATATAGAATTAAGTGCTTTTTTTGAGAACGTTAGCGGTCTAAAATTTATTATTTTTAAGCTTAATTTCTAAAAAAAAAGAGTCGAATTATTTTTGGAAGATACTTGTCAAATGACCACTTGACAGAGGTTTTGAGGAAAAACAGAAAGGAAAATAATAATCAGAAACAAATCAGTTTGACTAATTATCAAATAAAATATATAAAAACGGATTTTACTCCAAATTAACGATGAAGAAAATAATTTTACTTTTAACAATAATAGGAATGAGTTCTTGTAACTCTCAATACAAACGTCCATTATTAGGAGAAACGGAGTACCAGCGAGAATTAAACGCAAGTTTTAAAGACGCTACAAAATCGCCCTTAAAAAAGAAAGATTTAGAGAACTTTAAGGGATTAGACTTTTTTCCTGTTGATTCAACTTTTATTGTTTTGGCAAAATTGATAAAAATAGAGAATGCGCCTACTTTTAAAATGGCTACAACTACAGATAGAAAACCATTATATAAAAAGTACGGTATTTTAAAATTTAAACTTAAAGGAAAAGATTTTGAGTTGACAATTTATCAAAGTCAAGATGATTTGCAAGATGAAAAATACAAAGACTATTTGTTCTTGCCTTTTACAGATGGCACTTCTGGAAATGAATCTTATGGAGGAGGACGTTATATGGATGTGATGACAACTGATGAAAATTCTGAGGGAACCATTACCTTGAATTTTAATAATACTTACAATCCTTATTGTGCTTATAATGATAAATATTCTTGTCCTTTAACACCAAGAAAAAATCATTTAGATATTGAAATTAAAGCAGGAATTCAAGTCTTTGAGAAGCATTAGTTTTTTTAGTAAATTTTGCCAATATTAAAAAATGATATAAATGGTTGCCAAACTTTGTTTCTAAATACGCATTTGAGAATCCAAATAGAGAAGATATTTCAGAAAAATTGGCTATTTAGTTAGCATTATAAATAAAGAAAATAGACTCTCTATAGATGATTATAATAAGGTTACAGAGGGTTTGTCCCATAGAATTGCTTATATAAATTCTTTAAACTTTGATATTAATCCGATAGAAGCAAAATCGTTATCAATTGAAAATTTTACTCATGATAATGTTGTGCTATAACCAAATCCTATTGCTGATAAGATTAAAATTATTGCAACTAACAATGATGCTAAAGCATTTGTAATTTATAATACTTTGGGAGCAAAAATTTTAGAAAGAGTTGTGCACGAAAATAAAAATATACCCTTTAAACAATTTGTTAAAGGGATATACTTTTTAAAACTAGACAATGAAGAAAAAATAAAGTTTATAACAAATTAATTCTCTTGAACTTTATCAACTAAAAATCAATAGAAATTTCTCCTGCTAAATCTAATTCAATCGCATTTTCTAAAGCATCTAAATGAGGTTGTCTGAGCTTTAACTTTGTTCTTGCATGCGCTTTTTTATTTAGTTTTGTAAACATTTCTGCAACTTTAATGGCAGTGGGTAACAAATGATCTTCAGGAACAATTACGTCTAAAAAACCAGCTTTTATAGCGTCTTCAGAACTAAAAATTTCTGCATTGTTTACACTTCTGTTGAGGTATACTTCGGATAAACGAGATTTTGCAATTGCAATTCCTGCATTGTGCATGGTCATACCAATCATTACTTCATTTAATCCAATTTTGAAATTACCTTCTACGCCAATTCTATAATCGGATGACAATAGTAAAAATGCACCTTTGGCAATAGCATGACCATTACAAGCAATAATAATTGGTTTCTTAAAAGACAACATTCTTAAGGACAATCTAGACCCTTTTGTAACTAATTCTTTTGCAGATTCTGGTGATTTTGTCATCACTTTTAAATCAAATCCTCCAGAAAAAATACCAGAAGTTCCTGTTAAAATAACAATTTTATCATCTTGTTCTGCTTTGTCTAAACTCGCATTTAAACCTGAAACCACTTCATGAGAAATAGCATTTGCTTTTCCGTTATTGATGGTAATAATTGCGTAATTTTCTTCTGATTGATAGCTTACAAATTCGTTCATATTGTTGTTTTTTTGACTAAAATTTAAGTCTAATTAATTTCTTCTATGTTTCTGCTGATTCTTCTGCTTAAAAGCACATAGGGTAAAAACATTAATGGCATTAATATAAATATACTTATAGAAATGTCATCAAGTTACTTGGCAGCTGCTGATGCTCCGATAACGACGCCATTTAAAAAGAGACAAAAAGTTAATACTAGAATTGCCTTTTTGTTAAAGATTAATTTTCCGATTTTTAATGATTTCATAGGTTAGTTTTTATGATTAGCAGAAAACCGCTTTATTTTATTATAACTACAATATAAAAAAGGAAATTTTTATACAAATTTGACTAAATACATTCCTGCAAAAACTGCTACAAAACCTACAATAAAACTTGCAATGGTATAAAACGCAAAAGAAGTGAAATCTCCCGATTTTAAAAACAAATGATTTTCATAAGCGAAAGTAGAGAATGTGGTAAAGCCGCCACAAAAGCCAGTTGCTAATAATAAGGTGTGGTTTTGACTTAAGGTTTCACTTTTTGCTGCATAGCCCAAAATAAAACCGATGAATAAACTCCCTAAAATATTGGCAACAAAAGTTCCATATGGAATTCCATTTTCTGAATTGTTTAACCATTTACCAATTACAAAACGTAAAACGCTACCAAAACCACCGCCAATAAATACAAGAATTAAATTTTTCATAATAGCTCTAAATCGTCAATATCTTTCCAGTTTTTCTTGTCTACAACAATTCCTTTCTTTAAAATCATAATTCCAGGATTTGCTCTAATCATGGTTTTTAAAGTAGTCTCATCACAAAACAACACTTCAAAAGGAAGTTGAAATTCTTTCTTTGTTGCTTGAATAATATCAGAAAAAGAGGCAGAAACACCGTAAACTGTATACCCTTTTTTGATAGCTTTATCTGCAATTTTTTTAATTTCAGGGAATGCTTTGTATTCAGATTTTTCAAAACTAGACATAATGACCAACATCACTTTTTCCATTTTCAAGATCTCTGGAGCTAAATCATTTTGAGAGTTCTCGAGCATAAAATCATGCACAGGAGGTATTTCGCCATCATCTTTGTATTCCATTCCTTCCGGAATACTTTTACCAATTGCATAGGCTCTAAAATCAATAATTGGTAAATGTGCCAATACATAATAGGTAATAAATGCAGAGATTATCAAAGATGAAAATACAATTTTACCAGGTAAAAAAGTTGACTTAATTGGTTTTATAAATCGTATTTTATAATTTAAAAAGAGAATTAAGACAGTTAAAATTACATCTTTGATAAAGGTTTCCCAAGGTTTTAATTTGATGGCATCGCCAAAACAACCACAATCTGTAACCTTATCAAAATAGGCAGAATATCCTGTTAAAAACAAGAAAAACAAAATCATAACAACCAAACTTCGAACCGTAAATTTAGCTTTCCAACCAACTAACAAAGCAATACCTAAAACAATTTCTGAGATGACTAGAAAAATGGCAAAAGGCAATGCATAAGGAATTAAAAACTCTAGATTTAAAACTCCTTCAGAGAAGTATTCTTCAAACTTATATTGAGAGCCAATAGGATCTACTAATTTTACAAAGCCCGAAAATATAAATAAGGCTCCGACTATAATTCTTGCTAATTGGGCTAGTGTTTTCATTATTTTCTATTTGTTTTCAGCGTTTGAACCAGTCTGTTTTTAGCTATTTCTATCGCTTAAGTAATCTTTTTTCTAATATTTTTATGCAAGCAAGTTTAGTAAGGTATTCTGCAATTTTTGTATTTCTTTTTTCTAATTGCATTAATTTTACGTGTTCTTGATTTTTATGAGCACACGTATTAACCTTAAAGGTCTATTTTCCTTATTAAAAATTTCTATGTTTTTTGGATGACTGATTAATACTTTTTTTAAAGACTAAATTTAAATCTAAACCCCTAAATTTTCAACTTATATTTGCAAATGAATCATTGCAAACACTGCATAATTAATCATGTCTTGATAATTCGCGTCAATTCCTTCAGAAACCAAGGTTTTACCTTTGTTATTTTCAATTTGTTTCACACGTAATAATTTTTGTAAAATTAAATCTGTTAAAGAAGAAACACGCATTTCTCTCCAAACTTCACCATAATCATGATTTTTATTCAGCATTAATTCTCTGGCAATAGTACTGTGTTTGTCATATAAAATAGTTGCTTCTTCTGTTGATAGATCAGGAGTTTCTACCACTCCTTTTTCTAATTGAATCAATGCCATTATTGAATAATTGATGATGCCAATAAATTCAGATTTCTCTCCTTCGTTTACTTTTCGAACTTCATTTTCTTGGAGCTGACGAGTTCTCTGTGCTTTTATAAAAATCTGATCTGTTAATGACGGCAAACGTAAAATTCGCCATGCTGGGCCATAATCAGACATTTTTTTGATAAATAAACTTCTGCAATCTTCAATTACAGCATCATATTGTTTTGATGTATGTTGCATTTTTATAATAAAGTATTTTCGTGAAAAAAATCACAAATTGATTTTGTTTAAAGATTTTTGAACGCTGTGTAAATGTAACAAATACAATATACTTTGTCTTTATTTTTTTGCTTTTTTATATCAACTTCCATACAATTCCTTTATTTTTACACTGAATTTATTAATTAAAATTATGAATAAAATTGTTGTTTTTTGTGGCTCAAGTTTAGGTTTTAACCCTGTTTATAAAGAGGCCGCTATTGAACTCGGAACCTATTTTGTAAAGAACAATATTGGCTTGGTGTATGGAGGAGGTAAAATAGGAATGATGGGTGTTCTTTCTGATACAATCCTCGATTTAGATGGCGAAGTTATCGGTGTAATTCCGAAACTTTTGGAAAAAGAAGAAGTAGTTCATGCAGGAGTAGAAGAAATGATTATTTGCAAAAAGATGAGTGAGCGCAAGGTAATTATGAGTAAATTAGTGGAGGGTTATATAACGCTTCCAGGAGGTTTTGGTACTTTAGACGAGCTTTTTGAAGCACTTACTTTAGGACAACTCCATATAGAGCAAAAGCCAATCGGACTTTTAAACGTACATGGTTTTTTTGATGCAATTTTGATTCAGCTAGATAAAATGGTAGAAGAAGGGTATATCAAACATCAAAACCTCAATTTATTAATCGTAGCAACTACTGTTGATGAATTAATGGATAAAATGAATAATTATGTAGCACCAAAAGTCACACACGTAATCAATAAAATAGTAAGATAAATGACTATAAATTGTAAAGGAACTTTAGTGGACGTATCATCACCAAAAGTGATGGGAATCTTAAATATTACACCAGATTCTTTTTATGATGGTGGCAAATATAAAAACGAATCTGAAATTTTACAGCAGGTCGAAAAAATGCTTTTTGAGGGCGCAACTTTTATTGATGTTGGTGCTTACTCTTCTAGACCAGGAGCACAGCATATTTCTGAAGAAGAAGAATTAAAAAGAATTATTCCTGTTCTTACTTTGTTGATGAAACATTTTCCTGATATTATTATTTCTGTAGATACTTTTAGAAGTAAAGTAGCCAACGAAACAGTACAGGTTGGGGCTGCAATGATTAATGATATTTCTGGTGGAAAAATGGATAAGAAAATGTTCGAAACGGTTGCTCATTTGCAAGTTCCTTATATTGTAATGCATATGTTAGGAACGCCACAAAACATGCAGAAAAATCCTGTTTATAAAGATGTAATTCAAGAAATTATTTCTTTTTTTGCAGAACAAATTTTTAAATTACATCAACTAAAATTGAATGATGTACTTATTGATGTTGGTTTTGGCTTCGGAAAAACAAATGTCCATAATTTTGAGATTCTAAAAAACTTATCACTTTTCAAAAATTTAGATGCACCCATTTTAGCCGGAATTTCAAGAAAATCGATGTTGTATAAAACATTAGATATTTCAGCGCAAGAAGCCTTAAACGCAACAACATCAGCCAACACAATAGCGTTGTTAAATGGCGCAAATATTTTGAGAGTGCATGATGTAAAAGAAGCAATGGAAGCTGTTAAAATTGTGGCCCAAGTTCGTTAATGACCTATGAAATGAAAGTTTCTATTAAATAAAAAAGGTTCTCTAATGAGAACCCTTTTAGTTAAAAATAGCTGTTTTTTACAAGGCTTTTAACCAAGCAGTTCTCAATATTTTTTTAGGATCGCTTTCTAATAATTCTTCAATTACTAATTCCTTTACCTCTGTTGTTCCTTTCATTACTTTTCCTTCTAACTTTAAGGTTTTACCGCTTCTAATAACTTCAAAAACTAACGGAAAACCCTCTTTCCATTGCATTGATTGTCCTATCGTTGGTCTTATGTTTTTTAAATCGATTTTTTCTCCATTTACAGCTATTAAAATATCTCCTGTTTTAACACCTAAATTAGTTAATGCCGTATTCTTTCTTCCTACAAAGAAAATTTCTTCTTTACTATTTGCAGATATAAATAATTGATTTGAGCTGTCTAAAAAATAAGAAGCATCAATAGTTTTCGTTTTATTTGCGACACCAACTTTATCAAAGAGTTCTGAATAGTTTATCGGTACATTTCCTGTTAAATGATTGTTGAAAAATACAGCAACAGAAGGATATGTCATACTTACAATTTCGTCAAGAATTTCATCATCTTTAAAAGGCTTGTACTGACCGTATCTGTTAGATAAATCTTTCATCAAATTTCTAATTCCGTATACACCTTTGCTCTCTTCTCTTAAAAGAATATCTAAAGACATCCCAATTAAAGCACCTTTTTGGTAAACATTTCCATAATTTTTAGCATAATCATCTTCCAAAATATTTTTACTCATTTTAGTGAAAGACATGGTGTCGTTATATTGCAATGAACTTGCGATTTTACCTTTCATTTCATCAATAAATTGCTGTTCAGTAATAAGGTCTTGATTTACTTGAAATAGATTTGCAAAATATTCTGTGACTCCTTCATACATCCATAAATGTTTAGACATGTTTGGTTCGTTAAAATCAAAAGAATGAATTTCTTCTGAATGAACAGAAAGTGGTGTTACAATATGAAAAAACTCATGAGAAATAGTACCATTAATCATTCCTTTAGCTAGCTCTTCTTTCGAATACGTTTCTGGAAACACGACTGTTGTAGAAGATAAATGCTCTAAAGCGCCAAAACTATTCCATTTATAAATTTCTGGATCAAATAAATAAACCAAAATATTGTATTCATTTGTTGTTTTAAAACCTTCTAAAAAGTTAGTTTGTGCCAAGACCATTTTTTTTAGAGCTTCTTCCATGTCACGTGCTGCATGTTTGCTGTTTGGAGAGTATACTGCCAAAGAAACAGCTACACCACCAACAGTAAAGTTTACCGTATTTAAAGGTGCGTACATTATTGGGTTGTCCGATATTTCATCATATCTGTTTGCATAAAAAACATCTAAAGTATTGTCTTCTTTTGTGGTGTTTTTATTTATTAATGATGATGTTTCATACAAATCTGAAGGATGCATGATTGACAGCGTGTAAGGAGATTCTTTTTTACCTTTAAAGTACCCAACAAAGCCAGGTAGATTTAAAAAGAAGTTTTTACCTTCTTCTATATTAGTTCCTGACATTACATAAATATCATGTTCTTTTTCAGAATCAAAAGTATCATCTACCCAATACGTTATTTTGTCCATTTTTTTGGCATTCTCTATTTGCCAAGAATTGGTATCTAATTTTGTAACAGTCATTTCTACTCCTTTATAATCAAAGGCTTTAAAGTCAGAGATGAATTTTCCATAATCGCTTATTGCATAGGTTCCCGGAACAATAGCAGGAATTTGATAAACAATTGTGTTTTCTTTAATCTTTTTAGGATTTACTTCAACTTGAACCTTGTCATCAACAACAGTATTTAAATTTATAGCTACTTCAATGAGCTTTTTCTTATTTGAGTTTACTTTTAAGGTTGCACAACTTCCTAGAAAGGCAATCGTGATCATTGTAATAAATATTTTTCTCATAATTTCTGTTTAATTGGTCGCAATAATAGGAGTTTCTAAAGTAATTTTAAAGTATTTAACAAAACTTTAATTTTTTTTTCTAAAGCAAAAAAAAAATAATTTTTTTAAACTAAAATTCTCGTAAATTTGCAGACTATGCAAGATACGAATACACACCAATTAACCGACTGGTTGCCAACAACAAACAAGGAAGTAAAAATTCGAGGTTGGGAAGAACTAGATGTAATTCTTTTTAGTGGAGATGCCTATGTGGATCACCCTTCATTTGGACCTGCCGTAATTGGTCGTATTTTAGAAAGTTATGGTTTGCGCGTGGCTATTGTGCCGCAGCCAAGTGTAACAGATAACTTGCAAGACTTTGAAAAGTTAGGAAAACCAAGATTGTTTTTTGGTTGCACCGGAGGCTGTATGGATCCGATGGTTTCTAATTATACCGCTAGTAAAAAAAGGCGGGATAAAGATGCGTATACGCCCAATGGCGATAAAGGTTTTAGACCTGACTATGCAACTTCTGTATATTCGAAAATATTAAAAGAAAAATTTCCTGATGTTCCTGTTTTAATTGGTGGTATTGAAGCTTCGTTAAGACGTGTAACGCATTATGATTATTGGTCTGATAAGTTATTGCCAACTATTTTAGAAACATCTAAAGCAGACATGTTGGTCTATGGAATGGGCGAACAGCCTTTGCGAGAAATTGTAGAGTTATTGCAAAAAGGCGTCCCGTTTTCTAGCTTGAAAAACATTAAACAAACCGCAGTTTTAATTGATGAAAAGAAAGAGAAAATTCCGGTTGTAAATGATTGGACAGATGTAACTATCAGTTCTCATACAGCTTGTTTAAAGGATAAAAAAACATTTGCTTCTAATTTTAAAACGATTGAACAAGAATCTAATAAATTAAAAGCAAGAAGAATTTTGCAAGAAGTAGAAGGAAGAACTTTGGTAATCAATCCGCCTTTTCCTACCATGACAGAAAAGGAAATTGATGGTTCTTTCGATTTGCCTTTTACACGTTTACCGCATCCAAAATACATCAAACGTGGACCAATACCTGCGTTTGAAATGATAAAATTCTCGATTAATATTCACCGTGGATGTTTTGGAGGTTGCAGCTTTTGTACCATTTCTGCACACCAAGGAAAATTTATTGCGAGTAGAAGTCAAGAATCTGTTTTAAAAGAAATTGATAAAGTGGCAAATATGCCAGATTTTAAAGGGTATTTATCTGACATTGGCGGACCTTCTGCGAACATGTATCAGATGAAAGGAAAAGTACAGTCTATTTGTGATAAATGTGTTGCGCCAAGTTGTATTTCGCCTGTAATTTGTTCTAATTTAGATACTTCTCACAAACCTTTAACAGATTTATACCAAGCGGTAGATAATCATCCGAAGATTAAAAAATCTTTTATTGGAAGTGGAATACGACACGATATGCTAGTGCCTGAATTCAACAAAAATGCAGATCCGAAAGAGTTGGATGCGTATACAGAAGAGGTCATGACAAAACACGTTTCTGGGCGATTAAAAGTTGCTCCAGAGCATACTTCTGATCCTGTTTTAAAGTTGATGCGTAAACCTTCTTTTAAATATTTTCATATGTTTAAAGAGCGTTTTGATAAAATAAACATTAAGAAGAAATTGAACTTACAATTGATTCCGTATTTTATCTCAAGTCACCCAGCAAGTGAAGTAGAAGACATGGCAAACCTGGCAGCAGAAACCAAAGATATGGGCTTTCAGTTAGAACAAGTTCAGGGTTTTACACCAACACCAATGACGGTTGCAACGGTGATTTATTATTCAGGATACCATCCGTATACTTTAAAACCAACCAAAACTCCGAAGACTAAAAAGGAGAAAGAAGATCAGCACAAGTTTTTCTTTTGGTATAAAAAAGAAAATAAAGATTGGATTAAAAATACGTTGACCAAAGTTGGTAGATCTGATTTATTGCAAGTTTTATTGCCAGAAAATAATTCTTGGAAAAAGAATAAAACCAGTCATAAGGTAGCTCAACATACTTTTGATGACGCCATTCCTTTTAATAAGAGAAAGAAGAAGGTGAGTAGAGCTCCTAAAAAGAGGCGATAGATGATTTTCGGCTAATAATCTCTTATTAAAACTTCCGTTGGAATATTTAATTTGAGATTTAAGTTTCGGACCATGTCTAAAGTTAGTTTTCTTTTTTTATTTAAAATTTCGCTAACTCTGCCCTTAAAACCTATAACTGCTGCTAAATCTTTTTGCTTTAAGCCCATTTGTTACATTCTAAACTTGATGGCTTCAATTGGGTCAGGAAAGTCAATAGGAAAAGTCTCATTTTCATATTTATCGATTAAAATGGAAAGTATCTCTAATTCATCTCCTTTTTTTGTTCGTTTTTATGGGTGATATGTTCATTTTAAATTTTGTTTGCATTAATTTTATCATACGCTGCATGGGTTCTTATAAAACGGATCCAACACAATTGATATTCTGAATTAAACTTTATTATTAATCTGTAATTATTTCCTTTAATGTTAAAGACAACTCTATTATCTTTTAAAATACTTGCACTTGGATATTCTTTTTTTAAATCATTTAACGATTGCCAATTAGCTTTTTCTGTCTCTCTAAACCATGCTGTAAGTTGTTGTTCAGTTTCAGGATATAGGGCCCAGGAAACTCTTAAAGTTCGTTTTGCAATGATTCTCAAATTAGATTTATTTTCTTCAAAAATGGTGAAATGTTACCAATTTGGTATTTTTAACTATTTTATCTTAAACTATTAAAATTAAAATCTATTTAAAGAAAAGTAAAATTTTAAAGCTTTTACTTTTTTATGCATTGTAATTTTAAGGGTGGTAAAATTAATTTGAATTATTATTTAAATGATTAGCTAAACAAACTCCCATACTCGCACAAGCTTGCAGTAAATAACCACCAGTAGGCGCATCCCAATTCAACATTTCACCAATACAATATTGATTAAACATTTTTTTAAGTTCAAAGTTTTCAGAAATTTCGTTTAAAGCTATGCCGCCAATCGTAGAAATTGCTTCATCAATTGTTGCAGTGTTGATAACTTCTAAAGGGAATCTTTTAATATTTTCTGATAGCGACTTTGGATTTAAATAAGATTCTTTAGAGAGATTTATTTTTAGTAAATCGATTTGAGCGTTGGTTAATTTGAGTGCATTTTTCAAAATCTGCGTCGTATTTTTAGATTTAGATGCTTTTATTTTTGATAGAATATTTTCTAATGTTATCGAAGGTTTGAAATCAATAAAAATGGTCGCTTTTGATTTTAGGTTTAACTGCTTTCTAATTTGCGGACTTAATCCATAAATCGCGTTTCCTTCCAATCCAAACGTTGTAATAACAGCTTCTCCTTTCTGAACAATGCCATCGCAAGAAATGGTGATGTTTTTTAGCGGAGTTCCTTCATTTTTTTGAATGAAATCTGATTTCCAATCAATTTGATATCCGCAGTTAGAGGCTTGAAATGGTATTGTTTCAATGCCTTTTTTAGAAAAAGTATCGAGCCAAGTTCCATCAGAACCTGTAATTTTCCAGCTTCCTCCGCCTAAACAAAAAACGGTGTAATCTGTTTGAATGGTTTTAGTATTGATAATTGGGTTCTTGTTGTCGTCCCAATCAGAAAAAGTTTGATTATACTCTATACGTACTCCTTTTTCTTTGAGGTTTTTTAGTATTGCATTTAATACTTCTATAGGTTTAATTCCTGCTGTTGGATAGACTCTTTTGCTGCTTCCGATGTAGGTTGGGATTCCTATTTTTGCAAGCCAATTTCTAAAATTAGTATTGGTAAACTTATGTAAAGAATTCTCTAAAAAATTATTTGCTGTATATCGTTTAATAAGCTGCTCAATCGGTTCTGAATGTGTCAAGTTGAATCCGCCTTTACCCGCAACTAAAAATTTACGACCAGCTGTTTTGTTTTTTTCATAGATAGTAATTGTAAATTTTTTAGGGTCTAAAAAAGCAGCCAATAAAAAAGCTGATAGACCACCACCTATAATCGAAATTTGTTTTTTCATGAAACAAAAATGGTTTTTGTTGCTAGCTTAATCATTTTATCAATACATGTTTTCAAGTGGCTATTTTGTTATTATTTGACAGTAACTTTGCTATATAAATTCCATTTAGAAAATTTTTAGCATTGAAAACGATAGAGGATTGTTCCTCGTGGACATTTAGAGACATTATTTTTTGACCATTTAAATTAAATATGACAATTTTATTCAGGTCAGCTGAACTTTTAAAAGAAAACGTTGTTTCAGAACTAAAAGGATTTGGATAATTTAAAAAAACGGTTTTTGGTTTCGTAAAGTTAGCAACATCTAAATTACCATCAAGTAATAATTTTATGGCTACTGGTCTATGATCAGATATGTTTTCATCATATTCTGACCAACCTCCCGGTAGATATTCTTCTATTTTAATAGCTTGAATATCAGAACTAGTATTTTTAAATTCAAAAAACAATTCATTTGTTAAAAGAATATGGTCAAGATGTGAGGGCCATATTGGAAAGGACCATTCAGAACTATTACCATTAGCCATTTCAAGATCTGCAACTAAATAATTTTCCTGATCATCTAGAATCTTCTGAAACACATTATTTTGAGGGTCGTCTAATAAGCTAT
>TARA_B110000238_G_scaffold200340_1_pt1 | contig 18076 bp, 15 predicted proteins | sample TARA_B110000238 | Tara Oceans TARA_B110000238 (sample SAMEA4397569) | marine metagenome | biome: Polar Biome; feature: [SRF] surface water layer (ENVO:00010504); material: water (ENVO:00002006), including particulate matter (ENVO:01000060) such as... | depth 5 m | reverse complement strand
CATTTGACGTTCTTCCATAATATATGGCGTTAAACTACTTGTAATTTGATTAAAGTAAGTGCTACTGATTCCCTGATCTTTTATTGCGTACTTTTTGAACTCTTTCCCGTAATCCATCTATTGATTCTTTTATAATATTATGATTTGTAAAGGTAAGAACAATTCTCTTAATATTTTGTAAGAGTTTAAACTAGAAAAACCTGAATTTTTAAATTCAGGTTTTTCTAGTATTTAACAAATAATTGTTTGCAGTTACTGTTTGTAAGCTTCCTTCATAAAATCTTCATAAGAAACCTCTTTTGTTTTAAAAGTGATATTTTCTTTAAAGAAAGTAATTAATTTTTGACTTATTAATTGACCTTGTAATTTTTGAGCTTCTTCTTGGTTCTCCAAAATTCTACCAGCAATATCATCCAATTCTTTTTCTTCTGGATTCGTATTACCAAACTGTGCCATTTGCTGACGAATAAATCCTTTTGCGTAATCAACCAATTCTTGATAATCTAGTTTGATGTCATTATCTTTCATCAATTTTCCTTCGATTAATTGATAACGCAATCCTTTTTCCGATTTTCCAAATTCAGCCTCGGCTTCTTCGGTTGTTAATTCTTTTTCACCTGCAGTTCTTAACCACTTTTTTAAAAAATCTGAAGGTAAATCAAACTTTGTATTCTCTATCAAATACTCTTGCACCGCTGTTAATACATGTTGGTCTGATTGTTGCTGAAATTGTTTTTCTGCATCTTCTTTAATTTTCTCTCTTAATTCTGTTGCACTCGTAACGCTTCCATCAGAAAATAATTTGTCAAATAATTCTTGATCTAAATCTGATGGTTCTGTTTTTGTAATCTCTTCAACCGTAAAAAAAACAGTGATCTCTAAATCGTGAATTTCATCGTGAGAAACGCCCAAAATTTGTTCTAATTTATGATCGTCTTCAAACAATTTTTTAGTGTTAAACTCTACTACATCACCAACTTTAGCACCAATTACTTTTTCTTCGTTTTCCTGCCCTTTAAGATCCTTTGCTAGAAAAGTAGCTTTTTTGTTGATTTCTTTTTCTTCGTTTACAAAAGTTCCAGTAACATTAGACTGTTCTGTTGCTTCCTCTATAGGACTCACTTTTCCGTAACGCGTTTGAATATTCTTTACTTCTTCGTCTAATAATGTATCCGAAGCAACAATATTGTATTGTTTAATTTTATTTTTAACGGATAAATCAACTTTAAATTCTGGCGCTAAACCTAGTTCAAATTCGAAAGTAAAAGTATCTGCATCCCAATTAAAATCGTCTTTAATTCTTGGTATAGGGTTTCCTAGAATATCTAACTTTTCTGCTGTTATAAACTTATTTAAAGAATCTTGTAAAATCTTGTTAACCTCCTCCATCATTATGGATTTACCATACTGCTTTTTAATCATCCCCATAGGTACATGCCCTTTTCTAAATCCAGGAACATCGGCCTTTTTACGATAATCTGTTAACTTTTCTATCACTGTTGCTTGGTAATCATTTGCAACAATATCCACTTTTACAATTGCGTTTAACGCATCTACATTTTCTCTTGTAATATTCATTTCTTATAGTCTCTAGTTCTTAAAAAAATCGAATGCAAAAATAACCAATTTAATTAATTTTACAAAGGTTTAAACAGTTCTATTTCAGTAAATTCGTTTTATTAAAAAAAATAAAACAAAACTATAAAGCCAGTTTTAAAAAAATTAAAAAAATTATGTAATTTCGCAAAACGTTATTCCCAAATCAAAAGGGAATTGTCAAAACAAAAAGCATAATGCAATACAAAAGAATTCTTTTAAAATTAAGTGGTGAGGCTTTAATGGGAGATAGACAATATGGTATAGATCCAAAGCGTCTTTCTGAATACGCAAAAGAAATTAAAGAAGTTGCAGAAAAAGGTGTTGAAGTTGCCATTGTTATTGGTGGTGGAAATATTTTCAGAGGTGTTGCTGGTGCAAGTAATGGCATCGATCGTGTTCAAGGAGATCACATGGGAATGTTGGCAACTGTAATAAATGGCTTAGCCTTGCAGAGTGCATTAGAAGATGAAGATGTGAATACTCGTTTGCAAACTGCTCTAGAAATTAAAGAAGTTGCAGAACCTTATATTAAAAGAAAAGCTATCAGACATTTAGAAAAAGGACGTGTGGTAATATTTGGTGCTGGTACGGGAAATCCATACTTTACAACAGATACAGCTGCCGTTTTAAGAGCCATTGAAATTAATTCGGATGCCATTTTAAAAGGAACAAGAGTTGATGGTGTTTATAATGTAGATCCTGAAAAGGATAAAAATGCAATTAAATTTGAAACGATTACTTTTAAAGATGTTATTCAAAAAGGTTTAAAAGTAATGGATATGACTGCATTTACATTAAGTGAGGAAAATAAATTACCAATTATTGTGTTTGACATGAATACAAGTGGAAACTTATTAAAGTTAGTTTCAGGAGAAAAAATTGGTACCATAATTAACAATTAATAATCAAAATCTTTAAAATTTTAAAAGATGAACGAAGAAATTGAATTTATTCTAGATACTACTAAAGAAGCAATGACAAATGCAATAGAGCATTTAGAAAAAGAATTACGCTCTATTCGAGCAGGAAAAGCAACACCGGCAATGTTAGGTACCGTTATGGTAGATTATTATGGTTCGCAAACACCGCTTGGGCAAGTTGCCAACGTCAACACTCCTGACCCAAGAACATTAAGTATCCAGCCTTGGGAAAAAAACATGTTACAGCCTATTGAGAAGGCTATTCAAATAGCAAATCTTGGTTTAAATCCAATGAATAATGGTGATATTATCATGATCAATGTACCACCTTTAACTGAAGAAAGAAGGAAAGGTTTAGCAAAACAAGCAAAATCAGAAGCAGAACATGCAAAGGTTGGGGTTAGAAATGCTCGCAAAGACGCAAATAATGACATCAAAAAGACAGATATTTCTGATGACATGAAAAAGATTGCAGAAGATGATGTTCAGAAATTAACAGATACTTTTGTAAAAAAAATAGATGAGACTTTTTCGGTAAAGGAAAAAGAAATCATGACTGTATAAAAAATTACTATTTAAATTTTAACGAAGAGTGCTGCAAAACACTCTTTGTTTGTTTTCTACATTATACAATTTAACTACCTTTGCCTAAAATTTTTAAATGAATTTCTGGACAAAAGTTGCGGGTATTATTTTAAGAAACCGCTACTTGATTTTATTAGGCATTGCCATCATTACAGGTTTGTTAGCATCTCAAATGAAGTATATGAAGTTTTCATATACAGAAGCAAACTTGCTTCCAGAAAACCATGAAGCTAATTTAGAATACAATAAATTTTTAGAAATTTTTGGTGAAGAAGGCAATCTTGTTATTCTTGGCCTTAAAGACTCTACCGTTTTTTCGCCTCAAAAATTTAATGCCTGGAACAATTTAGTAAACAAATTTGATGACCTAGAAGAAATAGACTTTACACTTTCTATTGCTGATGTTCAAAAACTAAAGGCAGATAGAAAGAAAAGAAAATTTGTTTTAGAACCACTCTACAAAACAGATCCAACAACAAAAGATGAAGTTTTAGCTATTAAAAAAGAACTTTTTGAAAAATTACCCTTTTACGATAACCTATTATTTAACAAAGAAACAGGCACGCTACAAACTGCTATTTATATAAAACAAGACATTGTAAATACACCAAAGCGTAGAGATTTTATATTTAATACGTTAATTCCCATCATAGAAAAATTCGAAAAAGATCAAAATGTAGATGTCCATATCTCCGGAATGCCTTACATTAGAACACTGAACGCCCAAAACATACAAGATGAGATACTTATATTTGTTTTAGGAGCACTTTTAATCACTGCTATAATCTTCTTTTTCTTTTTTAGATCTTACAGAGCCACATTTATCACCTTACTTGTTGTGACCATAGGAGTTACGTGGGCTTTTGGCTTTATAGGATGGTTTCGGTATGAAATAACCGTTCTATCCGCCTTAATTCCACCATTAATTATTGTGATTGGGGTGCCAAATGCCGTTTTCCTGATTAATAAATATCAGCAAGAAATAAAAAAGCACGGAAATCAAGCAAAATCTTTACAAAGAGTCATTGCAAAAATTGGGAATGCTACTTTAATGACCAATATTACCACGGCCTCTGGTTTTGCGACTTTTGTGTTTGTGAAAAGCGATTTATTGCGCGAATTCGGAATTTTGGCTTCTGTAAATATCATCAGTATTTTTATTTTAGCATTGCTTATTATTCCTATTATTTATAGTTTTATGCCACTTCCTAAAAAGAAGCATTTAAACCATCTTGAAAGAAGATGGATAGAAAATGTGGTAGATTGGATGGAAAGAATGGTAAGAAATCAAAGAATTACCATTTATTTCACAACCGTTATTGTAATTATTTTAAGTATTATTGGCGTTTATAAAATTAAAGTTTCCGGGAGTTTAATTGAAGATATGCCGAAGAGCACATCCTTTTATAAAGACATTAAATTCTTTGAGAGAGAGTTTGGTGGTATTATGCCTTTAGAGATTTTAATTGATACTAAAAAAGATAAAGGAGTTATGAAGTTATCCACCTTAAAAAAGATGGATAAAATTAATGAAACTATCGAATCTTTTCCTGAACTATCAAAACCAATCTCTGTTGTAAATTTAGTAAAATACTCAAAACAAGCTTATTACAAAGGGAACCCGAAATATTATCAATTACCAACTAGTCAAGAGCAGAGTTATATTTTTGCGTATACAAAAAACACGAATAGCGATTCCGGAATGCTAAAAAACTTTGTAGATTCTATTGGACGTTATGCAAGGATTACTACCTTTATGAAAGATATTGGTACAGATAAAATGGATATTATTCAAGAGCGATTAAAAGCTGTTGTTGATAAAGAATTTCCTGCTGATAAATATTCGGTTTCGATTACTGGAAAAGCACTCGTTTTTATAAAAGGAACAAATTATCTTATTACAAATCTAGTTTTCTCTCTGTCATTAGCCATTATTTTAATAGCTCTTTTTATGGCTTGGATGTTTAGATCGCCTCAAATGATCATTATTTCCTTGTTGCCAAACATTCTTCCTTTACTAATCACAGCAGGATTAATGGGCTTTTTTGACATCCCTATAAAACCCTCTACAATTTTAGTATTTAGTATTGCCTTTGGTATTTCTGTGGATGATACCATTCACTTTTTGGCTAAATACAGACAGGAATTAATTGCTAATAATTGGCGAATAAAACCTTCAGTATATAGTGCCTTACGAGAAACAGGTGTTAGTATGTTCTACACTTCGATCGTTTTATTTTTTGGTTTTTTAGTATTTTGCCTCTCAAGTTTTGGAGGAACTATTGCTTTAGGCGGTTTGGTTTCCATAACACTTCTGTTAGCAATGGTCTCTAACTTATTGTTATTGCCCTCTTTATTATTAACTTTCGAAAAGAAAATTGCCAATAAAAAAATGTTTAAAGAGCCTAAAATTGAAATTATGCCTCCAAAAGAGGAGAAAATAGAGTCCTAAAAAACCTAAATTACTTTAGGAGTAATTGAAAATTTTTTGAAGCATTTGCATACAAGTGTTTATGATGTCTTTTATCTTTTAGTCATGAACCAATATCTTGACGCTAAATACAGATAAAATATCAAAATCAATACAATAATTAAGGTTTCCATATTTCCACTTTTAACCTTAACTTAAGTAAAACAAAAAAAACTTCTGCAAAAAAACTAAAAATTATAAGATTCAGAAAGTAACCAAACAAGATAAATATCTATTGCCTATCTTAATTCATCAACATAGAAAATACAAACAACAAAAATGAAGAAATATGACAACTTATTTGCTGGCCAAACATAATTCAAAGGGATGAAGCGATTAGAATTTTTCTCTATAGATTCCTCTTTTAATTTTTTCACTTTAATGTTAAAGAAGTTATCGTTTTTAAATCTCAAATAAATGTTTTAATTAAAGGTTATTTTTACCGTTTTCAATTTAACAACCACAAATTATCATATATTTTACTACAAAAAAAGTATCTTTACAGCTCAGTAAATATATTTAGAAGCAAATCAAACATTACAAAGGGATGAAAGAGAAAAGCGTTGCCGAAATTTTAAAATCGGATTCATTTTTACAAGAAATACAATTAAAAGGTTGGGTAAGAACTTTTAGAAGTAATCGTTTTATTGCTCTAAATGACGGATCTACAATAAACAACATACAATGTGTTATAGATTTTGAGAACACATCTGAAGAAACGTTAAAAAGAATTACAACCGGAGCTGCAATCGCTATAAAAGGGACAATTGTAGAAAGCCAAGGAAGAGGGCAAACCGTTGAAATTCAAGTTTCTGAAATTGAAATTTTAGGAGATTCTAATCCCGACGAGTACCCAATTCAGCCTAAAAAACACAGCTTTGAATTTTTAAGAGAAAATGCTCATTTAAGAACAAGAACGAATACATTTAGTGCGGTAATGCGGGTGCGTTCTAAATTGTCTTTTGCAGTGCATAAATATTTTCAAGAAAATGGTTTTAACTATGTAAACACACCAATCATTACGGGCTCTGACGCAGAAGGCGCCGGAGAAATGTTTAGGGTTACCAATTTTGAAGACAACAAAGCACCCATAACAGAAGATGGAAAAATAGATTATTCAAAAGATTTTTTTGGTAAGGAAACCAACTTAACAGTTTCTGGTCAATTAGAAGCAGAAACCTTCGCTATGTCTCTAGGTAAAGCGTACACTTTCGGACCAACCTTTAGAGCAGAAAACTCGAATACAACCCGTCATTTAGCAGAATTTTGGATGATTGAGCCAGAAGTTGCTTTCATGGATTTAGACGGCAATATGGATTTGGCTGAAGACTTTATCAAGGCTGTTTTAAAAGATGTACTAGACAATTGCGAAGATGATTTGGCTTTTTTAGACCAACGTTTAACGCAAGAAGAAAAAAGCAAACCACAAACTGAAAGAGGCGAAATGAATTTATTAGAAAAACTTCGTTTTGTGGTGGATAATAATTTTAAACGTGTTTCATACACAGAGGCTATTGATATTTTAAGAAATTCGAAACCTAATAAAAAGAAGAAATTCCAGTTTCCGATAAATGAGTGGGGAGCAGATTTACAGTCAGAGCATGAACGTTTTTTAGTTGAAAAACACTTTAAATGTCCTGTTATTTTATTTGATTATCCAGCAGATATCAAAGCATTTTATATGCGTTTAAACGATGATGGAAAAACAGTAAGGGCAATGGATGTTTTATTTCCTGGAATTGGAGAGATTGTAGGTGGCTCTCAAAGAGAAGAGCGTTATGATGTTTTAGTTGAAAAAATGAAGGCCTTAGATATTGAAGAAAAAGAATTATGGTGGTATTTAGATTTACGTAAATATGGAACAGCTGTTCACTCTGGATTTGGTTTGGGATTTGAAAGATTAGTCCAGTTTACAACAGGAATGAATAATATTAGAGATGTAATTCCCTTTCCAAGAACACCACAAAATGCAGAATTTTAGGGAATAGATAAAATTAAATAGATCAGTCGTCATTCCTAAAAAGAATGGCGATTTTATTTTAAGCTATTTCTTATATTTGTCTATATGCTAAAACAAAGCCTTCAATTTAGATTATTACAAAAGCTGTCTCCACAACAGATTCAGTTGATGAAGTTAATTCAATTACCTACGCAGGCTTTTGAAGAACGTTTGAAGCAAGAAATTGAAGAAAACCCTGCTTTAGATACGGGTAAGGAAGAATTAGAGTCTATAGATGATGATTTATCTAACGAGTTTGATGACACAGGAACTGAAAAAATTGAAGCTGAAGACATTAATATAGATGAATATTTAAGTGATGATGAAGTACCGAGCTACAAAACGCAAGCAAATAATTATTCGGCAGATGATGAAGAGAAAAATGTTCCTTATGAGGCGGGAACTAGCTTTCATCAATCTTTAAAAAATCAATTAAACACGTATAGTTTTAGTGAAGAAGAGCAAGCTATTGCCGAGTTCTTAGTTGGAAGCATTGACGATAGTGGCTATATAAGAAGAGAAATTATAGATTTGGTTGATGATCTTGCTTTTACTGCAAATGTTTTTACAACTGAAGAAAAGGTAGTTTCCATATTAAAAAAAACTGTTCATACTTTAGATCCAATTGGGGTTGGCGCAAGAGATTTAAGAGAGTGTTTAATTATTCAATTAAGGGCAAAAACAAGTAATAAAATAAGAAGTCTAGCAATTGAAATCTTAGAAACTGCTTTTGATCATTTTGTAAAGAAACACTTCGTGAAATTACAAGAGAAATTTAATATTTCTGCGGATGAATTAAAAGAAGTAAACACAGAAATATCTAAATTAAATCCGAAACCTGGCAGCTCTTATGCTGGGAATAACAAAATTGCAGAACAAATAGTACCTGATTTTTCTATAAAAATTATAGATGGTGAATTAGATTTAGTTTTGAACTCAAGAAATGCTCCTGAATTGCATATTTCAAGAGAATATAACAATATGTTAAAAGGGTATCAAGAATCCAACACAAAGAGCAAGTCTCAAAAAGATGCCGTATTCTTTATCAAACAAAAATTAGATGCTGCAAAATGGTTTATTGATGCTATTAAACAACGCCAACAAACCCTTTTAGTAACGATGAATACCATTATGCACTATCAATTTGACTATTTTTTATCAGGTGATGAACGCCACTTAAAACCAATGATTTTGAAGGATATTGCAGATAAAATAAAAATGGATGTTTCTACAGTTTCTAGAGTTGCTAATAGTAAATATGTATCTACTCCGTATGGGACAAAATTAATTAAAGAATTCTTTTCTGAATCTATGAAAAATGATCAAGGTGAAGATGTATCTACTAAAGAAATTAAAAAAATTTTAGAGACAGTTATATTTGAGGAAGATAAAAAGAAACCTCTAACAGATGATAAATTGTCCAAGATTTTGAAAGAAAAAGGATATCCTATTGCTAGAAGAACTGTTGCAAAATATCGGGAGCAACTAGACGTCCCTGTAGCGCGATTACGAAAAGAAATTTAGTGCGATTTTATAAATTCATATCAACTACTTTGCATCCAATTGTATTGCCTACAATTGTTGTAATGCTGTATTTCTTATTAAGCCCAGGTAATTTTTCAAGCTATAAAAAATTAACAATTTTAAGTTTGATTTTTACGGTTACCTATTTAATTCCTTTATTAATTTTAATACTTTTTAAAAAATTAAGAATCATAAAAAATTATCAAACCGATAGCATAAAGGAGCGAAAACTACCAATTGCATTCATGATTGTTATATTTTACTTATTAGGTAACACTATTGATAATATAGGTAGTTTAAGAGTACTTTTCTATGGAACTTCGTTAGGTCTAATTCTTATTTATTTGCTGTTTTTTTTTAAGATAAAAGCGAGTATTCATCTACTTTCATTAGGAATATCTGTAGGTTTCTTTATGATCATGAGCAGTATTTATTCACAACCTTATATTGTCCTAACTATTATATTTTTTTTAATTTCCGGTGTTTTGGCTAGCGCTAGATTGCATTTAAAAGCGCATACTAGCAGAGAAGTATATATTGGCTTTTTCATCGGACTTATTGCCCCATTACTAGTAAGCTTTATTTTATAAGATATAAAATATGAGTCCAAACTTCAAAATACTAGAATCGATTGCAACGCCATTTATAGTAGCATTCGTAAATATTGGAGTAAGATTGTAAAAAACATTAATATTTACCTCGTCATAACCAGCAGAAAGTGACAAGCCATATTGAAACTTATTATAAGAACTTACATTCTGATACCTAAATTTTGTGGTATTTTCAACAAATTCAAATTGATTCGAAAGATTATACAAAAACTTAACGCCTCCGTAAATTCTCCAAAAATCATATTTTCGAGCAGTAGATGTCCGCAGTCTTAATTCAAAAGGAAACTCTAAATTATGAGATTTAAATATATTAGAACTAACTATATTAGAATTACTAAAGACTGTAACATTATTAATCTCTTCAACTTTTAATTCGTGATTAAAAAAATCAAAACCGTAGCCTATTCCAAAAGCAACAGATATATTTCCTCTTTTATTTAAAACAATGTCTTTTATAAAGCCAATTGAAATCGCATATGAAAAATCACTTCTACTTATATCTATTGGCTGATTAAAGAACTGGGCATATGAAATTGATGCATAAATTTGATCTTCAGCATATCGATCTCCTAATTGCAAAGAGTCTTTTTGAGCAGATAAATTCCATACAAAAAATATTAAAAAATTTAAAAAAAGTACTTTCTTCATACTAAAATAACAATATAGGAATATACAATATTTTGCTAACTAAAAATTAAACCTGTAAATAAAAAAAGGGTTTAATTCTTTCGAATTAAACCCTTTTTTTAATGAAATAATTTATATTAGTTTTTTACACCTGCTGTGGTAGAATAATTAATTTTAAGAGCATTAACATCTCTTAATTTTAATCTAATATCTATAATAGTTCCCACGTTAGACTCTTTATCTGCTTTAATAGAAGTAGTCATAAGAGGTATTAACTGTTCCGCAATCTTCTCTCTTTTACTTAAAATAAATGCTGGAACCTGATCTGCTGTAGAAATCTTATCATTTAATTGAATCTTATTAAAACCAACTCCATCTCTATTAGTGTCTTTTGATTTGCCAACATAAATAGTACTTACCAAGCTTTTGTCCTCTAACTTTTTAATTTCAGTGGCTGCTGGTAGTCTTGGATTTTCAATTACCAAATTAGTTTCTCTCATAGTTGTTGTAACCATAAAGAAAAACAGTAACATAAAAACGATATCTGGCAAAGACGCTGTGTTTACAGCTGGCATCCCTTTTTTCTTCTTTCTGAATTTAGACATTTGTTAAATTTTAATTAATTAAGAGGTTGGTTCAGCATCAGATATAATTTGAGGATATGATGTTTTTATATCTTCAACTTTCCTTCTTAATGCCTCAACTCTATTTTTTAAATTTGCACTTTTTTTAGCATCTTTAAATGATTCTTCTAATTCATCAAAAGGCATACCATAACGTTCTTTTGAAAGTCGATCTCTTAATTCGTTATAGGCTTTTAACAACTCATTTTGAACAACAATATAAGTGCCATAATCTGTACCTCTATCACTTTGAACAGAAATAATTGCTTTGTTAGGGTGATCAGAAGATGATTCACTTCTTTCTCCTCTGCAATAGTCACAAGGATCTCCAGGAGAGCCATCTTCATTAGGTTTACCTATACCTCCACCATTATCTATAAAGCTAATGGCAGCTGCTTTAATATCTTTAATTTCCATACGTTCATCCTCTACAAGAAGCTCATTATTTCTATTAATATTTACCTCAAAGATATTCTTTTCTTTAATTATTGGCGGCACATAATCTGGTGGCGGCTTTTCTGATAACTTCTTAGAGACACCCGAATCTACATTCATGGTTGTAGTTACTAAAAAGAAAATTAAAAGCAGAAAAGCAATATCTGCCATAGAACCTGCGTTAATTTCTGGATTTTCTCTTCTTGCCATATTTTATGATTTAACTAGTCCTTTTAATAGATCTGTAACGAAAAATATACTTGCGATACCTCCTAAAATTATGCTATACCAAATTCCAGCTCCAACCCATCGGTTAACTGCTGAACCTTCTTCACCTCCTGGCTCTATTTTTCCAGCTGCATTATACACCACCTCACTATCAGATAAGAAGTAAGCAATAAATAACAGCACCGCTAATACGGCTATACCTCCTAAAGTCTTCTTTAAGTTTTCTGGATTTCTAATTAAACTCAACAAAGATAAAGCGATTGTAACTATTACTGCTATTATAAATAACCAAGTAGAGAAAGAGATTAATGGACTAACTACGGTATTCTGTAAGTTATCAACATTATCTACGATATCTTTGGCGTCTTCCATAAAAATTCTTATGAAAAGAACACCACCAATAATGGCTATCACAGCAATTAAAATATTTAAAATTTTATTACTTTTCATATTGAATATTATTTTTTATACTTAACTAATAAATCTATCAAAGTGATAGAAGCGTCTTCCATACTGTTTACGATACTATCAATTTTAGCAACGATATAGTTGTAAAAAATTTGAAGAATAATAGCAACGACAAGACCAAATACAGTTGTTAATAAGGCTACTTTAATACCACCTGCAACTACTGCCGGAGAAATATCATTTGCAACAGCAATGTCATTAAATGCTCCAATCATACCAATTACTGTACCCATAAAACCAAGCATGGGTGCTAGTGCAATAAACAACGAGATCCAAGAGACATTTTTCTCTAATTGTCCCATTTGAACACCTCCATAGGAAACGACTGCTTTTTCAGCTTGATCTACACCTTCATCAACTCTATCTAAACCCTGATAAAATATAGATGCTACGGGGCCTTTTGTATTTCTACAAATTTCTTTTGCAGCTTCTACACCACCAGAACTTAAAGCATCATCTACATTTGCTAATAACTTTTTTGTGTTCGTTGTAGCCATGTTTAAATAAATAATTCTTTCAATAGAAATAGCTAATCCTAAGATTAAAGCTACTAATACAATTCCCATAAATTCTGGACCACCATCAATAAAGTTTTGCTTTAAAATTTGGTGAAACGTTTGTGATTCTGCTGCTGCTTCTTGAGCGAAAGTGGATTGTATAGCTCCAAAAAACATAAATCCTGTTACAGATAAGACATTTACTACTTTTTTCATCTTTGTTCTAAATTAGTTTTAATTGTTATGTGGGTTAAAGATATAAATTTTATCTCAAAAAAATAGAAAATGATACATTTTCTATTTTTTAATTAAGAAAATGCATATTTCATTTTTGAGAGTGCCAAGTAACAAAAAATGTTATGCATAAAAAAATTTTTTTATGGTATTTCTCATAATAGGTTCATTTTATTGCGAAAATATTTCTGTTTTAGTGCATTCCTTAACATTTAGCAACCTAACCACCAGAAATTTCTCCTCTTAAAGATTTTTCAAAATAAAAAGTAAATTCTTTTAAAGACAAATTTTCATTTAGTAAGTACATTAATTTGGCAATTGCTGATTCTGTTGTAATGTCTTTTCCCCCAATTACACCTATCTCTTTTAAACCAACACTTGTTTCATAATGCCCCTGCATTACACTACCCCCTGAGCACTGCGTAACATTAATGATTTTAATATTTTTTGAAATTGCTGCCTGTAATTGGTTTAAAAACCAAGGCTTATTTATTGAGTTTCCAGCTCCATAAGTTTCTAATATTACTCCTCTTAAACTGTTGACATTTAAAATACTGTAAACAACTTTTTCCGTAATTCCTGGGAATAATTTTAAGATGACAATGTCATTAATCAATGTTTTTCTTACAACTAACTCTTTTATTTCTACTTTAGGTTTGTAAATATAATATTCATTGAAATTAAGGTGTACACCACTTTCCGCTAATGGTGGATAATTCATAGAAGTAAACGCTTCAAACTGTTCTGCATTTATTTTAGTTGTTCTATTAGCTCTATATAGTTTGTATTCAAAATACAAGCAAACTTCAGAAATTACAGGCTTATTGTCTTTTTGCGAACATGCAATTTCTATAGAAGTGATAAGATTTTCTTTTGCATCTGTTCGTAAATCGCCTATAGGTAATTGAGAACCTGTAAAAATAATTGGTTTTTGTAAGTTCTCGAACATAAAACTGATAGCTGATGAAATGTAAGACATCGTATCTGAACCTGTTAAAACCACAAATCCGTCATATTTCTTATAGTTCACTTCAATTATTTCAGCAATATCTTTATAATATGATGTGTTCATGTTTGAAGAATCTATTGGTTCATCAAAAGAGATACTTTTAATATTACAATTTAACTGTTCTAATTCCGGAATATTTTCTATAATCTGACTAAAATCAAAAGCCTTTAAAGCCTTTGTTTTGTAATCTTTAATCATTCCTATGGTTCCTCCTGTGTAAACAATTAGGATGTTTGGTTTTTTTGACATTATGACATTAATTCTTAATAAATTCTTAAAATATATCTGTTTCTATATGCCATCAATCAATTTTTATTGACAAAAAACATATTGGAATACTTTATGTTGTAAATTTATCAAACAAATATGAAATACAATTTTTAAAATAATAAATTATGATCGGATTCTATGTATTAATTGGTGTGATAGCGCTTTTGAGTTGGTTTGTAAGCAATCAATTGAAACGAAAATTTAAGAAATATTCTCAAGTCCATCTAAAAAATGGAATGAGCGGTTCAGAAATTGCTACAAAAATGCTTGCAGACAATGGTATTTTTGATGTAAAAGTAATTTCCACTCCGGGTAGATTAACAGACCATTATAACCCAAAAGATAAAACTGTAAATTTAAGTGAATCTGTTTACAGCCAAAGAAATGCCGCTTCTGCTGCCGTAGCTGCTCATGAAGTTGGGCACGCCGTGCAACACGCACAAGCCTACAGTTATTTAACAATGCGTTCTCAATTGGTGCCTATTGTGAGTGTTACTTCTAAATTTTCTCAATGGTTGGTTATTGGTGGAATCATTTTAGGAGCTGCCTCTGGTGCATCAGGAATTGGTTTTTATATTGCCGTTTTAGGTTTAGTTTTTATGGGGTTTGCGACACTTTTTTCCTTTATAACGCTACCGGTAGAATATGATGCAAGTAATAAAGCGTTGGATTGGCTAAAAAATAAAAACATGGTAACTCAAGAAGAATTTGCAGGTTCTAAAGATGCTTTAAAATGGGCCGCTAGAACTTATTTAGTTGCTGCTTTAGGTTCTTTGGCAATGCTTTTATATTGGGGAATGCAAATTTTAGGTGGTAGAGATTAACCTTTCAGATACTTTTGACTTCCATTCTTTCGCGTAAAATATATTTTAAAAGCTTCGATTTTTCGGGGCTTTTTTTTATGCAGGAAACTTTTCCCTGATCTAAAACGTCTTGTCTTTGTAGAAAAGAAATAACAGTTCATCCGAAATTTAGCCCAATTCGTCAGATTTTGATTTTTACACTGTAACAAAATAGAGACTTTTGCAGTGTTAAACAAAGAACATACCTTCTTTACAACATCCCTGTTTTTAAGGCAAACAATTTTAACGGAAACCTCAATATCAAAAATGTTAAGCATCAATTTTTTAATAAGCTATCAAATGAAATTTTTTACAAGAAGTATTTTTATTATGTTCTTCGGAATATTAACCACCTTTTCTCAACACAAAATTACTGGTAAAATTGTTGATGAACAAAATCAGCCTTTGCCTTTTACAAATATTATTTTGTATAAAATTGTTGACGAAGCGAATCCACAAGGAACAGTCTCTGATGATAAAGGGAACTATACGTTAGAAAATATTGCTTCAGGGAATTATTCACTAGAAATCTCTATGTTAGGTTTTGAAATTGAAAAAATTACAGCATTTCAACTAAATGCTAACAAAACAATTAACATCATATTAAAAGAAGAGAGTCAGATTTTAAATGAAATTGTCGTAAAAAGTAAACGCCCTGTTATTAGACAAACCGCAGAGAAATTAATTGTAGATTTAGAAAAATCAGAAATGATCAATACCAGTTTACAAGATGTAATGCGAAAAATTCCTGGTGTTTTAATTACCAATAACGGAATTTCAATCGCTGGAAATAGTGGTGTTCAGATTCTCATCAACGGAAAAACAACTGAATATATGGATGTAGAAACATTATTAAGAGATTTTCCTGCGGATAATATTTCTAAAATTGAAGTTGTAGAGCAACCTGGTGCAGAATACCAAGCTTCTGGCACTGGTGCAATCATCAATATTATTTTAAAGAAAAATGTGCGTTTAGGAACACACGGAAGTGCCAATGTTTGGGTAGGTGAAGATGAAGGCCTTGAATACGGAACAGGATTTTCTATAGCCAGCTATAAGAACAAATTAAATTGGCAAGCCAACGTGAGTCATTCTCAACCAACTTTTAGAAATGACTTGTTTTTAAAAAGAACCGTAGTAGATACTATTTACGACCAAACCACAAGAGAACCTTTCGACCCTGTAAATAATACAATTAGCGGAAGTTTAGATTATTATATTAATGATAAAAATTCTATCGGATTGGGTGGCCGTTGGAACAATCGAATTTCTAAAAGAACAGTAGATAATAGCACAAATATTATAAAACCCACAACTACAGAATTATTACTCACCAACAATACTTTTGATAGAAATAGAACAGATCTTAATATCAACCCTTACTATGAATACAAATCTGAAACCGACCGGCTTTTAATCGATTTTAACTACGTAGATTTCAGAAGTAATAGCACAAATACTTTGTTTGAAACATTACAAAGTCCAGAACCTTTTGATGATAGAAAGTACGATCAAGACGGAACCTACAAAATAAGAACATATCGATTAGATTATACAAAAACGTTTTCTGATGATTTTACATGGAGCGCTGGCTCTCGATTTGCAGATGTTACAACAGATAATGATTTACAGTCTTATAAAGCAAATGCTGCCGAAGAGTTTAATTTATTAGCCAATGAAAGTAGTCGATTTATTATTGATGAAACTATTTTTGCCTTGTATTCTAAAGTAAATGCAAAATTCGGAAAATGGTCTATTTCGGGAGGTTTACGTTATGAAAGTAGTAATACAGACGGCACTACTACTTTTATCAAAAACGGAACATTAACGACAGAAGTTCAAAAAAGACCTATCAAAAAAATATTTCCTAGTGCTTCTATCAGTAGAAAATTTAATGACGTTATTGGTGGAAGTTTATCTTATAGTTATAGAATTCAGAGACCCTCTTATACCAGTTTAAATTCCTTTGCTACCTTTTTAGATCCTTTCTCTGCCGAAGAAGGCAATCCGAATTTAACACCTTCTTTCACCAACAACTATCAATTAAATTTAACCTATAATAAGCAACCCTTTTTTACCGTTGGTTATAGTAAAACAGATGATGCTATTTTTGATTTGATTAGACAAGACAATGCAACAGCGCAAATAAGACAACAAGAAGTAAATGTTGAAAATAATGCAAACTGGAATTTTCGTTTATTTGCTCCTTTAAGTTTTATAAAAGGTTTAGACGGGTATACTGGCTTTATTGTTACGAATTCAGATTATCAATCTTCTACCTATAATCTAGCTTTAAACCAATGGAATTTATTCTGGTTTATCCAAGCAAGTTATGAATTACCGTGGGATGTGAATTTTGAAGTTAGTGGAAATTATGGTACAGGAGCTTTGGAGGGCCAAGTGGAAGTAGATTGGTTAGCAGAATTAGATTTCTCTTTTGGTAAAAAGTTTTTAGATGATAAACTAAAAGTAAATCTTGGTTTTAATAAAATGCTAAATAGAGGTTTTATTGGAAATATAGATTTTGGCAATGGAAGAGCCGAAGTAGAAAATAATGGTTCTAGACAGAATGTTCAATTAAGAATGGTGTATAGTTTTGGTTCTCAATTCGGAAAGAAAAAATCGAATAGAAAAACAAATAATGATGAAGAAGATAGAATTAATGATAATAGTTAATATTTTGAAAAGGGCTCAAAAAGGACTCAAAGCCGCTGCGCTTTTAGAGCCAAGAATCAAGATCGCAGACTAAAAGACTAATTAAAACCTTTTGAGCAAGAAATTATACAGAAGAGCAATAGATACCTTATATTTTGAGGAGGATTCAAGACTGTTGTGCTGCCAAACCCAAGCCCAAAAACTAATTAAAATCTTTTGAGTAAGAAATTATACAGAACAACAATGATCATTAATCATCAGTGTTCGATTAAAAATATTGTTAGTTTGATAAACCTTGATAAACCTTAATAAATACTGGATTCCTCGACTTTTTAAAATGACAGCTTGCTTTTTTTTAAAATAATTTCATCAAAATAAAGTAGATAATTTTATTTTAAGTTCTATATGTTCGCCAGTCAGTTAGCATCAAGATTTGGCTCTTGGTTTTAAAAGCGAAGCAATCTCGCGTCTTTTATCGGA
>TARA_B110000238_G_scaffold48273_2_pt1 | contig 18367 bp, 15 predicted proteins | sample TARA_B110000238 | Tara Oceans TARA_B110000238 (sample SAMEA4397569) | marine metagenome | biome: Polar Biome; feature: [SRF] surface water layer (ENVO:00010504); material: water (ENVO:00002006), including particulate matter (ENVO:01000060) such as... | depth 5 m | reverse complement strand
TCACCAAGGCAAGGGATAACGGCGCGACGCCGCTTTACATCGCTGCTCAAAAGGGCCACGAGGCGGTAGTGCGGGTGCTGATCGAGTTTGGTGCGGACGTCAACAAGGCCACGGATGACGGCGCGACGGCGCTGTACATCACCGCTCAATACGGCCACGAGACGATTGTTCAAATTCTCAGGGGTGCCGGCGCGGTGTGACAACGGAAACACAGCTTCCGTAGACTAATAACACAAGTACCCCCGTTCAAACACGCTATCAAACAGAACACCGCTTACCCCCGGACCATTTTGTTTTCCCTGTTTCCGTCACGATCCCGTCATGTTTGTCTTTCTTCTTATACACTAAAACTACTACCAGGCGCGTTACACTGTGTGCTGTCCTTGGCCGAGAGAGGTGTATTTATCGAAGCGGAAACAACCGACTCTAAGAATTAACGTGTTCGCTTGACTTTGATTTGTCGTCGTCACTTTGGACAAATGGTTGTCCACGTAGATCGCGAGCCGTGCCCTTCACCGTCGCCCGCGCCGAGCCGCCACAGGGCCCCTGTGCTGAAACCCGATGATGGCACTTCGCGCTACGCACGGCGCCGCCGCGGCGGCGCCGTGCGTGCGCCGGTGTCGCGCGGAGTTCCCCCGACAAGTCGTGTGTCGCGCGCACGACAGGTGGAAAGCTGCGTCATCATCTTCTTCGAGTTCGCGTGATTGCGAGAGCACTACGCGTTCCTCGGATGGAGTCGCCAAGGCCGCGGCCGCGACCGCGGCGGCGCTGGCGTTGTCCCTGCTGTCGTGTGCGCCCGCGCTGGCGGGCGGTTACGGCACGGGTTTGGGGTACTTCCAGGATTTGGAACGGGAAAGAGCCATTTCGGAGGAAGCAGTGACTTTATCTTCGAGGGATTCGCGGCGAGCGAACAAACCTTTCTCGGGCGGTTTCTTCGGGGACCAATCGAAAAATGACCGACAAGCAAACAGACGAGGGATACCTCTTTCTTTAGGGAGCTCCGATGAATTGTTGGATGACTCTGCCGTGACGTATAGCGACCCGGGGTTCGAACCCGGAAGGGAAAGCGCGAAGTGGTGGCAAAACGCGCCGAGGGAAAAGTGGGCGCGCGCCGTTTTCCAGTGGAGTTTCATAATCTTCGTCGTCGCAAACGTGCGCAAATCACGAAACCAAGGAAGCGCGGTGACGAAACGTTTAGGCCTGACAGGCAAGGCAGGCAAGGCGTTGATTGGGACGCGGTGGAAGCTGACGCTTGATATCGGACGGGAAAGGGGAACGTGGATGCCCCCCGAGTGGGGCGCCAGCGGCCGGCGCATTTTGTGTCCGGTCGCGGTGGAGCTGCGCGAGGGCGGGGTTTTGGAGTGCGTCGGGGTCGGGGCGTTTCTCCCGATGACCCTGTCCCCGGGGACGTGGCGTTTGGAGGGTGATGCGCTGAAGTTCTCGGTGGGGATGTCCGGCATGCGAAGGGGGGATATCGAGTTACCCAACGATCTGCTTCACTTCCGCACCGCAGCGTGGGGACGCACCGTCGCGTCACGAGGTAACCTCCTCCTGCTGCAAACGCGGTTCGGGTTCCGGAAAGAGTGGCGGATGGTCGGGGCGTTCAAGGCTGAGCCGCTTCAGGAGGGGGACGACCTTTCGGGGGATGAGCAGGACCTTTACGAGCAAAACAAGAAACGCGTGGTGTCGGATTTAGGCGCCATGCGAGTCAAGGAGCGGAAAGACCAACTTTGAAAGCGTTCGTAGATTGCGACGTCGTTATTATAATATTCATTCGTCACTCCGCCCATTTCCCGATCCACTGCACGATATCTTTTTCGTTCATCTCCATCTCCTCTATGTCGTTCGACGGGCACACGCGCGTGATGTTTTCGTGGTACGACTCCCTGGCTTCCTCCAAAACGGTTTGGAAGATCTCGCACTCGACGTTTTCGCGAATTTTCTTTTCCGAATACCCTCTGGACTGCAACCGGTCGTACAAAACCGAATTGTCGCACGTCAACACCACGACCAAGTCGAACCACCGTTCGGGGAACAAATCGCACGAGTGGTAATCCACCACCACCCCACCTTCGTTCGTTCCTAGTCTCTCCTCCATGTGGTCCAGAACTTTGTCCTCTTCAATCACGTGCGTGTCCATCGACTCGTCGTACGACTCACAAAGATTCTCCGCTTTCGCGACTTTACTCACGTCGTACTGAAACAACGAACACGCGCCTGCGAGTCTCTCGGCGAGGGACGATTTACCCGTGCCTGGGGTGCCGGTGATGAGCACGTTAGGGCGCGTGCGACGCGGTGGCTTGGAACCGCCCATCGTGGTGACGCGGGGTGGAATGGGCGGCAGGGAGCGGCGGCGGCGACAGGTTGACGAAATCGCCGCTGGCCGACTCGAACAAAAATCGAATCTCTTGAAGAAAGTCACACCGTCGTTCCCCGAATCGAACGCACCCTCCTTCCCCCACTCCGACGAGCACCCGCCCGGTGTGCGTCGCACTCCTGCCGTCTCCCACCGCACCGCGTGTTTCCTGTCCGGCCGTTCCGCGGTGACCGGTCGGCGCGGCAGAGAACGATCAGGGGCGCGGACCCGCACGTGACCCCTCGAGCCCATCTCATATTTTTTCGTCGCACGTCCCGAGAGAGACGAGACGACGCCACGAAAACAACACCACCATGGCGTCTCGCATCCCGTTCCCCAACCGCTTCTACGCCGCGGTCGGGTTCGCGGCGAACCCGCCGCTTGGCGCGCACGCGGTTTCCGATGAAACCCGGCTGTTGCTATACGCGCTTTACCAGCAAGCCACTTCCGGGCCGTGCGCCGCGCCCAAGCCGTGGGGATGGAACGCGATCGAATCCGCGAAGTGGAGCTCGTGGACGCAGCTCGGTTCCACGCCGCGAGTGGACGCCATGCGAATGTACGTGACGACGATGGAGGAGGAGAACGAGGACTGGTTTGATTTGTTCACGGATAACGAAGACCCACTGCGCGTACAGGAAGTAATGGAACAAGCTGCGGAGGCGGTGGCCGCGGCGGGGGAGGAGACGGCGCAACTGGCGGTCGCGCGGGAACGGGAACAACAGCGCGCGGCAGTTCGGTTCGCGGGGGGGGATACGGGTGTTACAGGAGTGACGCACCCGGGGGTTGACGCAATCGACGCGCCACATGGCAGGTGGCGTACCATTACTGGCGAAATCAAGGGCAAACCGCCGCGCGGGCGGTATAGCCACGTTCTCGCCGCGGTGGGCGACGACGTGTTTGTGGTGGGCGGCAACGCGGGCGGCCGGCGGTTGGGCGACGTCTGCGCGTTGAACGTTTCTAGTTTGAGTTGGAGACAAGTGAACTGTGTCGTGGTGAACGACGAATCAGCCGATGACGATGACGGCGTGAAAGCCTTCCCCCCGAGGTCAGGCCACGCTGCTGTGGCGTGGGGGAGGAAAATAGTCGTCGTGGGCGGGTACCACGCCGACGACGCGAACAAAACGAAAACAGAAAAAGGGCACACCGCGGCGGCGCGCGAGGCCACCGAAACCCTTTCGCCCACGTCGCCCCGGTGCGAGGTGTGGGTTTTCAACACCGAAACCAGCGAGTGGCGGCATCTCGCGCTGGGGGGTGTCGCGCCGTTCGCGCGAGGCGGACACTCCGCGACGCTCGTGCGCTCTGAAGCCGGGGCGCGAATCGTGGTGTTCGGCGGCGAGGACCGCCGCGGGCGTTTGCTGGACGACGTCAGCGTGATTGACCTTGTTACACAAACGTGGGTCACCCCAACGATCAGCGGGATGGTACCCACCGCGCGCACCGGGCACGTCGCGGCGTGTTTCGGGGGTGGCGCACAAAAAGGCGCGGCCGCAGACGTGTACGTGTTTGGCGGCGTTTCAAACGGCGAGGTTTCCGGTGAGCTCTTCGCGCTGGACACCAAGGCCATGACCTGGCGCGAGCTCTCGCCGTCGGGCGTGGCTCCCGTCCCGAGGGCGGGCGCGGCGGGCGCGGTTATTGGCGACACCTGGTTCGTCTGCGCGGGCGGGGGCGCGGACGGCGGGGTACGGGATACCGTCGCGCTTCGTTTGGGCACAAACAACGGCGGGGGCGGGGACGGGGGTGACCCGGAGTGGGCGTTTGTTGCGGAGGTTGACTCTGGGAACTCGCTCGCCGCGGAGGGCGCCGGGGTGGTTTCCGTTGGCGGAGGCGCCGCGCTCGTCGCGTTCGGCGGGTACGACGGCACGCGGTACAGCGCGGACACGCACGTCTTGAAACGCCCCGCCGCGGGAACCCTGGCCATGACTAAAACCAAAATGCTAAGCCCGGTGAAGCACAAGGCGTGGGTAAGCGCGGCGGAGGCGGAACACCGGCGCAACGGCGGCGGCGGCGGGCGGTCGCCGATGGATCGTCGCGTTTCCATGAATGATGCCGCTCACGCGAACCACGACAACGCTTCATCGGAGTCGGAGTCGGAGCTTACGCGTGTGCGCCGCGAGTTAGCGGAGACCCGGTTGCTTTTATCGGAGGAGCGAACGAAGTCGTCCCGGTTGGAAGCGATTGCGGCGGAGTCGCGCGCGCGGCTGGAGTACGCTAATCGAAACCCGCGCGCCGACGAAACCGTCTCGGAGAGGTCGAGCCCTGTGACCACCCCCACTAAACACACGCCAGAAAACGGGATGTCGCCGTCTCCGCCAAAGCGCAAGGGTGGCGTGTGGGCGTTCATCACCGGCTATTCACCTGACCAGGACAACAAAACAGTGGCGTCGGCGTAGAGTGGATGGATGAAAACCGTGGAACGCGTTTTGATGGAAAACAACACAGTGTACACGTACGGGAGGCGACGAGACTGGCTTTTGACGAGCGCGTTCCAAGCAATAGAATCGTACGTACAGGTTGCGTGTCACTTCTCCTTCGCTTTCGCCGCCTTCTTGTGTCTCAGGTTCTTCTGGTAGCAACTCGTGCATATTTTAGTTCCGGGCTTATCTTTCCAGCCGTACCACTGACTAGTGGTCGCATCCGTCCCGCACGTCACGCACGTCATCCCCGCGGCCGCGGCGACGTCCAACATGTTCTTCTGGTAGCAAGACGCACAATTTACTTCCGGGCTTTTCTTTGCAGTTGAGCCACTTACTGGTCGTATCCGTCCCGCACTTCACGCACGTCGTCTCCGCGGCCACGGCAACGTCAAGCTTGTTCTTGTAGAAGCAATCCGTGCATATTTTAGTTCCGGGCTTATCTTTGCAGTTGTACCACCTGATGGTCGCATCCGTCCCGCACTTCACGCACGTCGTACCCGCGGCCGCGGCGATGTCCAACTGGTTCTTGTTGTGGCAATGCTGGCACATTTTATTTCCGGACTCATCTTTGCAGTTGTACCACACTGCGGTTCTATCCGTCCCGCACGTCACGCACGTCGTCCCTGCGGCAGCAGCAATGTCCAGCATCTGCGAAGAATATGGAACTCGAACAACGTGAGTCGAGACGAAACAGCTTGTGACGGAAGTCATCATGCCTACGAATGTCGCTAGGGCAAGGAGAGAGAGAAGAAGAACGCCAAAATGCGCACCTCCCGTTTGCTACACGGCTGGCAGTACCACTCGTCGTTATTGAGCTTCGACCTTTGCATTTCGCTTGTGTTTCCCCCATCCTTACTGCAACCGGAGCATTTGCCACGGCTGGCAGCGAGCTGTGAAAAAGAGCACCGCGGGTATTGGGGTAAGGTTGTGACGACACAAAGATTAATGAAATATTGACGCCTTAGGTCGACGCGCGTGACATACCTGTCGCCTGTAGCAAAAATTGCAGACCGGTTTCTCCGCATCGTCCCTGTTGGCGTGCCACATACTCGTCTCCGTGGTTTCGCACTCGGAGCAGACCAGCGCGATGCCCTGCGGAGGAATGAAAGTTCGAGGGTGACTTTTACACGCCGTTGACGGGCAACGAGAACGATGTAGGCGAATGGGTCTTGGACATCTCACATCAATGCGGAGTGCGCACCTTTTTCATCCATCGTTCGGCTCCATAAAATTGTAGACCTTCGGAGACTCACTGTGTGTTTTAAGTTTGCTTCGTAGAGCGAAAAGAGTTTGGTCAGCACACGCCGCTTTGGCAGGAGAAATCGTAAACAAGCGAGTACGAGGGGAGCACGCACCTGCGGGGAACATATGCTTGGCGAATAGCTTCGCCTTCCGCAGGTATAGACTCGTTGCTCGGTACCATCGCCCAACGTCTGGGCGTCCGCGTGTCGCGAAGAGCACGCCCGTGCCTCCGTGCCTGGTCCATCCAGATGGACTGCTCGGTGTGCCGAAGCGCGTGCGGTTTGACACGACGTGAAAAGAATCCGGCGAGCGCGGAAGGTTGGCGTGCGTCGTCGAGTGTCCCGCGCGTCGTTTCGAACGGCCGCCGGCTGCAGGCGGTATGCATGGGTATCCGCGCCACCGCGTGCAGCCCGGCCATGCTGAAGCACGCCATCGTGTGCGAGTCCGATGGCACGGAGATGTGATTCGTGAAGCCAGGAAACTTCGTTGTCACGAAAAGATATTTGCCACTTTGTCATCGAAAAAATCCGCGTGATATACTTCGCGCTCCCGCGTCACAGGTTTACAGGGGTAGGTTGGGACACAGTAGGATGGGCGTTGACTTGTTGTGAAACTCGTATCCGTGCACGAAAATTTCCAAGACGTCGTCGCGAAGACTCACGTCTCGTTTGCGCTCGCCGCCTTGTTCTTTTCGTGGTGGTTCTTCGCGCCGCAAGACCTGCAAATTTTACATAGTTCCGGGTTTATCTACGTCTCGTCAAAAAGAACATCCATCAGTATCAAGGGCTATAATCAGTAAGGCCCTTGTGTTTATCAATTACACACACTCTTCCTGCAGGGCCACCTCACAACATGTTCCTTTCCTTGAATATCTCGAGCATTGCTTTCCCCATCCCCGCGGGCGACGGCACGACGGTCACGCCGGCGGCTTTCAGGGCGGTTATTTTGTCCCCGGCGCCGCCCTTGCCGCCCGCGATTATGGCGCCGGCATGTCCCATGCGTCGACCGGGGGGCGCGGTGAGGCCGGCGATGAAGGACACCACTGGTTTTTGCGTGCCGCTGTCTATGATAAACTGCGCGGCTTCCTCCTCCGCGGTACCTCCGATTTCGCCAATCATGATGATGCCCTCGGTTTGCGGATCCAACACGAACTTTTTCAAGCAATCCACGAAGTTGGTGCCGTTGAATGGGTCGCCGCCGATCCCCACCACGGTGCTTTGCCCCAGCCCCGCCACCGTGGTTTGGTAAACTGCTTCGTACGTCAGTGTACCGCTCCGACTCACCACCCCAATCCGGCCTGGCTTGTGAATGTACCCGGGCATGATTCCGATTTTACACTCCCCGGGTTTTATTATTCCCGGGCAGTTGGGCCCGATGAGGCGCGTTTTGGTTTGCGTCATCATCGCCTGCTTCACTCGGATCATGTCGTGTTGCGGAATCCCTTCCGTGATGCACACCACCAAATCCATCTCCGCCTCAACGGCTTCCAGAATAGCCTTCATGGCGAACGGGGGTGGGACGTAAATCGCGCTGGCGTTGGCGCCCGTCACGGCCTTCGCCTGCAAAACGGTGTCAAACACGGGCAGCCCGAGATGCGTGGTGCCGCCTTTTTTGGGGGTCACCCCGCCAACCATCTGCGTGCCGTACGCGATGGCTTGTTCGCTGTGGAAGGTTCCGTTTTTCCCGGTAAATCCTTGTACGATCACCTTGGTGTTCTTATCAATGAACACCGCGGGCTCGGAGGCGTACCCGCGAGCGAGGGACTGCGGTGAGGGGGGGGGGACGAGGGGAGGTCAGGTGGGCACCGAGCCGACGATGGATGGGCGAGATCAGTTTTTGAAACAAAAAAAGAAGAGGGCCGATGCGACAAGGCCGGGGTGGTGGTTTTTCCCGACCCGAATACGCACCGGCGCGAGGCGGGAAAGAAGCCGGTTCGCGCTTTGCCTGGCCGCCATGGCGATACGCGCTACGGAGTTGAGCCTCGAGGTTGGCGAAAACCTGGAGAGGGGCCTGTGGGTATGATGAGGCTTGGGCTTTGACACATCTGGAAATATCTGAGCTTTCTTTTCCCGTTTGGTTTGGCAACCGACCGCGTGTGATGGGATGCTTCCGAGGTTCCGCGCGCTCCCGGCAGGCTCATCACATCGAGCGCGGCACGTGCCGCACCGGCCGCACCGCGATCACGTCCTCGTGGACGCATCTGGCGCCTCTCGATGAACTTCTCCATGAACTTCGCCGACCTCAGCAAGCGACTTGAGGAAGGCGCGGCGAAGCTGCAGGAAGGCGCGTCGAAACTCGGCGATGCGTTTGACGAGGGACTGGACAAGCTTGATTCGGGGGTGGAGAACACGTGGAAGGAGGTTTCGGGCAACCTCGTCTCCGCGGCGAGTCGCGAGGATAATGATGGTGATGGTGATACATCCACCAGCGCTGCCGTGGGCTTCGTTGGCGCACCTTCAGGGTCAGGCGTGGCCGATGTCGAGGAGGTTGAGGCGCTCCGAGCGTCTCTCCGACAGGCTCGTAAAGAGATCGAACGTTTGGACAGTGAGGTGGGACGCGCGCGCGAAGAAACGGAGGAGGCTCGGGAGGACGCGAAGCGATTTGCATTGCAGGCGGTACGTGCGGCGTCCAAGCCTACGCCCAATGAAGACGCCCCCGCCCCCACCCCCGCGGGTGGTGCGGACGCGGAAGCCGCACAGGCTGAGGCTGAAAAGATGAAGACCGAGCTCGAGGAAGCGCGCGCCGCGGTTGTGGATGGGAAGGACAAACTGTCGCGAGCGGTTAAGAAGGGCAAAGGCTTGGCGAAAGAGCTGGAGGAAACTAAAAAGATACTGGAAGAAACGCAGGCGGGACGTGAGGCGGCCGAGGTGGCGGCGGCGAAAGCTGGCGAGGCTGAGGCCCGGGCATCCGTTGCGGAAGCCAAGGCATCGGAAGCGGCGACTGGAATCGACACGGCTGCTGAGGTCCGCGTGCGTGAGTCGCGCGCGGAAACTGATACAGCGCAGGCGCAGGTCGAAGCCAAGAACGTCGAGTTGATTGAGTTGCGCTTGGCGCTTGCCGAGGTGAAGTCGGAGTTGGAACAAACCAAGGCGCGAGCTGTGGAGGTACCGCGTTTCGAATCGCCACCTCTGCATGAAAAAACTGAGGAATCAACCGATTCTCCAACCCCCACAAAAGCAGCGCAGGCCATGGCGCTTGATGCGCAGCGTGCGGCGAACCAGAGGATGGCGGCGATGCTGGACACGGCGGAGGCGCGCGTCGGGGAAGCCGAGGATGACAGCGCTCGTGTCAAGGAGGAACTGGACGCCGCGAACGCGAACGTCGCCAGCCTGGAGGCGAAAATAACCACTTTAGAGACCTCTTTGGAGACGACGCGTCACGCACAGACCGTGCGCGAGCTGGAAGACGAAGGCGCGGGCGCTGAGACTGCGTTTCTTCGGGAAGAAGCGGAACGCGCCAAGACGGAAGCCGCGCTTGCGAGGGAGCGCGTGAAAGAAACAGACGCCGCGCGCGAAGAGCTTCAGGCGGCGCTTGAAACCGCCGTCGCCGCCGCGGAAAACACTCGTGTGGAACTCGTAAATTCGGAAACCAAACTCGCAGAGCTTGAATCCAATCTGGAGGAGACGTGTGAGGAGCACGAGGCGCGGCGGGAAGGGCTCGAGGCACGCGCGACTGCCGCGGAGACCCGAGTCGCCGAGCTGGAAAAGGAAACCACGGCGACGAGCGAGGATAGGTCCGCCGCGTCGTCGAGAGCGGACGCGTTGACGGAGAAACTCGCCTCCATAAACGCGCGTCTCGCGGAGGCGCACGCCGCGGTGAGGGACGAGGCTGACGGTAGAACACAGGCGGAAGACGCTGCGAAGCGCGCGGCTGGAGCGGCCGCCGCGGCGGCCATTCGCGCTACGGCGGCGAAGAAGGAAGCTGAGAGCGCGTTTGCGGAGCTCGAGGTTTTGAAGGCGGCGTCTCGAGACGCCGAAGCCAACGCCACCGCCGCTTCAGCAGCGGTGGCGGCGCGCGACGCGGCGCTTCTTGAAGCTGCCGCGGCTGAGCAACGCGCGCGTGACGCGGAGGCGAGGGCGGATGAAGCCGCTTCCGTTGCTGCGGATGCCATGGCCGCGGGGGAGGATAGGAACAGGCGGTTCGCTTTGTTACAGGGTTCATTCAAGGAAACGGAAGCCGCGTTGCGGGAAAAGTGCGACAGGTTGGAAAAGGCGCACGCTCAAGCCGCGAACACCCCAAGCGCGGAGATGGCCCTGGCGGTGGGCGAGGCCATCGAGGAAGCGGAGGCGGCGACGGAAGAGGCGCGACGGGAAGCGCAGGAACTACGACAGGAGCTCGCCGCCGCGCAACGGATCGTCGCCGAAACGGAAACAGCCGCGGAGATGGCGCGGGGCGAGGCTGTTCAGGCGAGGCAAAGAGCGGCGGCTGCGGAGGAAATGGCCGAGGCGCGGAAAACGAGGCCGGCGACGGAACGCGCGGAGGCGGAAGCGCGGTCGGCGAAAGCAGAAGCGGCGGCGGCGCGAGCGGCGGTTGCCAAAGCGGAGATGGAGATTGCGAGCTTGACGAAAGCGGCGCGGGCGAAGGAAGAAACGCTGCAGGGGAGCGCATCAAACGTCGCGACTTTTGATACAGACGCGGAGATGACAAAACGTTTGGCATCCGCCGTCGCGCGCATCGCCGGGAAAACCGGGACGTCCGAAACCACAGAAGAAAACGAAGGCTCGATGTGGTCGTGGGCGTTCGGCGGGTCCCCTGAAGAAGGCACCCAGGGCCCAGGTACTCCGCCGTCTCTTGAGCAAATCGTCGCGGACCTGGAGCGCGTTGTCGAAACGAACGCGAGCGCGTCAAACGAAACGGTCGACTCGGTTGCGTTTGCGAGTGCGCGCCGCGACGCGGCGGATGCGACGACGCGCGCGGAAACCGCGGAGCGCGCTTTGGCCGAACTCAAGCCGCGCGAAAGTGGTTCGTCCGAGACCTCCTCGACTTCGGCGCAGACCGCGCAGGCGAAACGCGTCGCCGCCGCGGAAGGGTTCGCCGCGGAGTTGGCTGGGAAACTCGAGACTTCTGAAAAACGCGTCTCCGAGTTACAGTGGCAGGTACGCATGTTGGCCGATACGAACGAGCTGGGGGCGGGTGACGCGACCGCGCCGTTCGAGCCCGCGAAAGGCCCAGCAGGGTGGCTCGCGGGTGCGGTAAAGGGGTGCATAGCGCCGAGACCGGGAAGAGGGAGGTGAGTGCTTTTAGTTGGAGGGTATTTGAAACGCAGACGCAAAACGTTTCGCCGTCTACCGTCCCAGCGCGGCTTCCGCGAGTTCTTTCACTTTTTTCTTCGCCGCGAGTTCCACCATCCACGCCGGTTTCCCGGAACTCGCGTTCCCGGTTGGCTCGGTGGCAGGCGCCACGACCACTCCAGGTCCTGTTTTTTCACGTTCCGAGGTGGCGGTTTCCATCGCAGACGGTGCGCTTTTACGCGAACCGATGGCGCTTCGCAGCTCGCTCATTCCGTTCGCGCCCATCCCCATCAATGGCGAAACGCCCATCATCTTTCTAGGCTTCACCTGCTCGTCGGTGGTATCGCCCGCCGGATCGGGGGCGGGGCCGGGGGCGGGGGCCGCGCCGCGACTCGCCACGCCACGCCACATCTCACTCCAGGCACCCAGGTCGTCAAGCACGGCGACCGCTAACGCACGCACCGCGGCGTCGTCCACGCCGCGTTCGTTCCACGAAGCCGCCTGCGTTTCGGGTTCGGTCACCCATCTGCCCGCAGCCGTGCCCAGCTCCACAATCGCCGCCTCCGCCCCAGCCCGTTGCGCCTGCAGCGCCATCATCAGGGCATCCACGTCAATGCTCATGGTCGCACCGCCACCCACGCGCACGGGGAAGTGTGCGTGTGCGCACCGGAACGGGTCCTAGCGAGGGGGAACAGCTAACCGAAAATGAAGTTTTCGCGGGAAGAACCAATTTATTCGGTGAAAGTCCCGAAATCGCGTTTTCAATCCGCCCCGCCCAAGCCCGCGTCTCACTCCCCGCGCACGCGCGGAGGGTCGAGACTTCGGGCCCGGGGTCGGGACGCGGGGAAGGTCGCGGCGGAAGCGCGGTGCGTGGGGTCGAGGGACACCCGGGAAGGCGCACGCGAACGGACCGGTGACGTTTTCGGGTGAACCAACGAAATGGGTTGGCTGTCGTGTTTTTCCAGACAGAAAATCACGGAGGATGACATGCCCGAGATTCTCCAGGCTTTGATGGTCGCGAAGAAACCAAAGGCGAGTAAGAAGGCGCTGAAGGCGCTGCTTGCGATTACGCACATGGGCATCGTCCCACCCGCGGTCGTAAGGTCGGGGAAGATCATCCCGAAAATACACGCCTGGGCGCAATCGCGGGATGGGGCGCTTCGCCGCGACGCGTTGGTTTGCGCGGCGTCGTTGTCGCAAGATTCTTTGGACTCCGGGTGCGCCGAGGCGATCGCTACGAACGACTTCCTCACCGCATGCGGCGCGTTGGGGAAGCTAAAAAAAGATCAGAGACTGGTGCGGCTCGGGGCGAGGTACTTCGCCTCTGCGGGGGGAAACCACGCCGTGCGCAAGAAAATCGTCGACGGCAACATCCATGACCAGGTGTGGAGTTTCGTGAAGTCAAGAGACCCGGAGACGATGAAGTTCGGTGTGCTGGCTTTTGGGAAGTTCGCGGACGACTTGTACTGCGCGGAAAAGATGTGCGCCGAGGAGCTCACCGTGGATGACCTGGTGAAGTTCTTCATGACGAAGATACAAAACACGGACAACACGGACGTGGAGAACTGGTGCTTGATGGCGGTGGCGCGCCTGGCGCAGGCGAGCAAGTTTTCAAGCGCTCTGGCGAAACAGGACAAGCTGCCGGTAATCTTCGCGAAAGCAAACGACTCAATCGCGGGCCGGAAACTGTTCGCCGCGCTTTGCGTGGCGAACTGCGCGTCGAACAAAAACCTGCGCGTGCGCTTGGTGAAACACAGGGCGTTTCAGCTCTTCGTGCACATGTCCACGGTGGGGTCGCACGCCCGCGAGGACATGCGGGCGTATCAGCGGGTGGCGGCGCTTGGTTTGCGGAATCTAGCCGCTAACTTCCACCTGCGAGCTTTGGCGGGCCGGGTAGGCGCGGTGGAAGCAGTGGTGAGGATGCTTCGTTCACGGGATGACCAAATCAGGCGGTTCGCCGCGCGGGCGGCGGCGGATCTTTCGCTTCACGAAGAAAACGCCACGAAGATGGTGACGCTGGGGGCGTTTGGGCCGCTGATTTTGATGGCCAAGAGCGGGGATAAGCACTGCGAAAACGAAGCAATCACCGCGCTTTGTAATTTAGCATTGACAGAAGACAACCAAAGCGCGTTCATGAAAGCGGGGGGGATGGAAGCCATGGAGGTGATGCAACTGAGCAGCAACCCGAACGTAAAGAAACTCGCGAAGAAGCTGCAAACTCGCGTGCGCATGTCAAAGCTGCGAACCGCGGCGCGGTTCGCGGGGAAAATGGCGCTCACCCACAAGAACGCGCGCATCGCGAAAGGAGATTGGGAAGAAGACGGAGATGGAGATGATTTTAGCAGGGGGTAGTTTTAGGAACGAAACGGTGATAGATCGAGTAATTGTGATTTTACGGGGGTATTTGTTACACTAGCGCGCGTCTCGATTCGTCCGGGGAACAACCTCACGATCCCGTGTGCCGCTTCTTCATCACCGGGCCGTGCTGGTCCTCGTCGTCGTCCCTTCGTCGCACGTTTCCTTTGAAACCTTTCTGGCCCGCCTTCAAGTGGAGCTTCGTGCACTCCGCGCACACGAAGTGCGTCATCTTCTGCACCTCTTCCTGCGTCAGCTGCACGCACGCGGGGTGGTGCCACTCCGAGCACCCTTCGCACTCCACCATGAAAAGGTCGGGGTTGAAGGGCATCTCGCACAGGCAGTACACGGGGACGCGGTCGGGTTTGAACTCTCCGCGCGAGGCGAGGTACACGAACCGGGTGAAGAAATCAAACTCCTGCACGTCGTCGAGTTGTTGGTACTCCGCGAGAGTGTGTACGCGGCACTTGCCATTCACCGCGTCGGGGGTAACCCAGTCCTTGTGGTCCGAATCAAAAAGCTCCTTGCTGCCGTGAAACCCTTTCCGGCCACCCCGCGCTTCCTCTGGGCGGTAGTACCAACACACGTGCACCCTGACCTGGTCGGATTTCCCTTTTTTTATGTCGTCGATCCGACCGATGAAAGGCGACGCATCCGCGGACGGCGGGCGCAGGGTCACCGTATCCCCGACCCGGAACTTCTCCTTGCCCACGACAAAGTTAGCCACGGATTTCTCGCCGCCTTGGCTGCCAACGGACCCGCCCGCCATCGCGGCGTGCGGCGTTGCGAGTGGGGCGTTGCGAGTGGAGCGTTTGAGGTTTGGAAGATGCGAACAACGACCACGACCACAACGGAAATACTTGGTGCTCGCACGGAAGGCAGAAACACCAGTGCAAGGAGTGTTACCCCTGCCCGCACGGCAAGTTGAAACAGCACTGCGCGGCGTGCACCCCCTGCCCGCACAGGAAGCTGAAAGCCGACTGCAAGGAGTGCAACCCCTGCCCGCACGGCAAGCTGAAGAACAACTGCAAGGAGTGCAACCCCTGCCCCCACGGCAAGCTGAAAAGCAACTGCACGGACTGCAACCCCTGCCCCCACGGCAAGCTGAAAGGCGACTGCGTGAAGTGCAACCCCTGTCCGCACGGCAGGGTGAAAAACAACTGCGCGAAGTGCAACCCCTGCCCTCACGGCAAGGTGAAACGCTTCTGCGCGGAGTGCACCCCCTGCCCTCAAGGCAAGCTGAAAGGCATCTGCGTGGAGTGCGTTGGGTGCCCGCACGGGAAGCTGAAAAGCAACTGCACGGTATGCAGCCCCTGCCCGCACGGGAAGCTGAAAAACAGGTGCGTAGAATGCACCCCCTGCCCCCACGGCAAGGTGAAATACGACTGCTGGCGTGCAACCCTTGTCCTCACGGCAAGTAGTTGAAAAACAAGTGCGTGGAGTGCAGGAACGACTCTTCTGAGAGATAGAAATGTGAATCGCATCACATAGGTATAGCGACTGAAAAGAGACGAGAGACGTGTATTTGGGGAGAAAAACATATATTACATCAGTCCGGCCATCCCCCAAACTCCGAGGCTCTCCCCCCAACAGAAGAAGGTCTCCCTCCTCCCGGCGGTGTTTTCTGCACGTCCCGCGGTCTGTTTTTCAGACGGGGTAGGGTTTCAAGGGAGGCCGGCCGCGGCACCCCGTACCCTTTGTAAGCGCTGTACGGCATCAACAGTTCAACCGGCATTTCTTCAAACGGCGTGATGAGGTTGGCGTACGATGGCGCGACGTCCAGGTACTCTTTGATGTAGTCCTTTCCCAAAGGCAACGCCGTCCCCCCCGTTTGCACGAGGGCTCTTTCGTCAGACACCGTGTTCCAAATCGGCGACGCGTCGTCGCCCCCGAACAAAACGGTCCGGGGCCGGGTGTAAGGCGACAACAAGTCCTCGCCGTCGTTCGGCTCGAGCGGCGCAAAGATTCGCGTCGCGACGCGCTTCGGAACCTCATCACCAATATCTCTCTTTCCTACAGGCAAACAGTCACGCACCGGTGTCGCCGCGGACTGACGAGACGTCGCCGCCGCCTTTTTCGCGTCATTCACGGGCGTTTGGGGGATGCCTCGGTTGGGACTCCTTGGTTTTTGATGGAATATATCCAACAACGTGATCCCGTTTCCGTTTCGCAACGGCGGACGCGTCGTCGCGGGAACCGTCATCGGCGTGACCGTCCCGTCGTCGCCCACCGGCAAAGGCGGCGGCGTCTTCGTGGTCGCCGCGATTTGTTTCATCGTCGCGCGCACCGCCGAAACCGACGCGTCTTTTTCACGTTTCTCCATCGCCTGCTCCTCCTCCGGAAGCGGCAAATCCGCAGGAGGCTCCAGCACACCGCACCGCAGCTGCGACACGAACCACTCCGCGACGGGTGGCAGGACGTGTTGTCGGTTCCGCGCGTTTAGTTTTTTCGCGTCATCTCGCGGTTTGTGTTCGTTGGATTTCTTTTCCTCAGCCGCGTACAAAACCCACTCGTTCGCCAAAACCGTTTCGGGGTGGTCACGGCCATAACCAAGCGCGCACATATCCGCCGCCTGCGTGAAACGCATCAGCGCGCGTTCGTAGTGCCCCATGTCGTGCAGCGCCGCGCCCAAGTTGCTGTTTTTGGAAAAGAAAGGGGTTAACGTCTTGTGTTGGGCGTGTATTGGGCGATGTATGGACAAACAGTCACCAGCTGAGAGATAAAACAGTGTACGGCCAATCGGCAAACGGCCGGTGTCTGAGTTTGGGAAAGCCCACTCCACGTACCGGTACCGCGCCGCGCCGGATGGGTCAAACTCGCCAACCGCGATGACGGCTAAGGAAATCGCGCGCAAGTACCTGTGATTGTTAACGAAAAGTGTCAGTCTTGAGTCGGCGAGTGTGGGTGTACTGTATGGGCAAACAGTCTACTTGTGATGTAAGAAGTGCATTTCCTTTTAATGACGGCCGTGTAATCAAACAGTCACGTAGGGACAGTAAACAGTGCGCCTGGATTTGGGAAACGCGCAACACGTACAACCGCCGCGCGCTTTTCGGTTCCCCCAGGGCTTTGTACAAAACCCCGAGGTTGTTCAACACACTGGATGCGGTGTTCAGGAACCCTGAATGCCCTAGCATGCACTCCGTGTCTTGTTCGGTGGTGATTTCCCTGCGGTCAATCGGGTAGGAGAGCGCGCGCTTGTCGAATCGATCGCTCTCCAACGCAAACGCGGCGCTTTCCTCCGCCGCGACGACGTTCTCAATCTCGGCAACGGCGGGCATGGCTTTTTTCAAGTGCACCAACGCCCGGACGTACGCGTCGATTGCTCCGTCGTTGTCTCCTTTTGACCGGAACACCCCGCCCAGGTTGCTAAGGTAGGACGCCAACGCGGTGCGTCGCGAACACCCGTCGCTCCGTTCCTCGACTCTCGCCGCTTTGGTAAATAAAAGAAAGTGTCAGTCTTGTATGGGAACGCAGTCGTTGTGTTGGATTGGGAAACGCGCAACACTCACCTTTCGCGAAATACTCCAGCGCGGCGTCGTCATCACCACTCGCGCGGTACAAAGCCCCGATGGAGCAGTACCGCATCGCGACGTGCGGGTGATTCGGGTTCCGGTGGTGAAAATCCTGATCCGCGCGCAGGGCTTCGTCGTATTTAAACAGCGCCTCTTCAAGCAAACCCTGCGAGGCGAACGCGTCGCCCTGGGAGGCCAGCGATTCGCCATCCGTGATGTTCCGGCGCCCTGACCCACCAGGACGCGACATCACCCGGAACCCTAAACCCTAAACCCGGACACCCCAACCCTAAACGTCACGTCTCGACTCGCGCGTCGCCCGGGACGGCGCTCCGCCTCGTCCCGCGCGCAGCGCGGGGTCGCTGTGACCGCCGCGGTGGCAGCACCTCCCCGAGAATGAAGAAATGTCAGTGGCTTCTTTGCGACTCGAAACAAGCCGTTGGAAAGTCCGGTCCAAGAAAAACGCCTCATCGCGGGTCCCCGCCCGCGCTGCTCGGCAATGGCAGTTGCGCGCACGAACGAGATGTCCTTCTCGTTCGAGCACCCCAACGCCGGGGGCGTGCTCCTGCCCGGTCAGACGTGCTGCCACACGGGAAAGCTCATCCCGCGCAAGGTACGCGGCGATCCCCTGGCGGACCCGCTTCTTCCGGAACTGTGCCCGAAGCTGTGCTCTCCCGTCGGTGTGTTTCCCAAGGACCACGCCGCGCTTGGGAAGAAAAAGGTCGCTGGCGGCGAGGACGGCGACGAGTCGGACGATGACGACCGTGGGGACAAGGAGAACGGGGAGACGAACACGGCACGCACGGGGAACGACTCGGACGACGACGACGACCCGACCGCGAAATCCGGTGCCCTTCCCCTTGAATCCTCCCCGGCTCGCCTTGCGGGATGCGCGCCCTGCGGCGCCGGCTTGAAGTGGTCGTGCTGCAACGCGTGCTGCGGGCCGTGCACGTTGTGGTCCAAAGACGGCTTCTTGGCACGCGAGGACGCGACTGCCGATCCGACATCAAGAGAGTACGCGACATGGGACGGGTGCACGGCAATTCCCGAAGACGCCGCGGTGCCCGACCTCGGCCCGAGGGACGACCTGGGCGAGCGCCTTTCCAAGATACAAATCACGGGAGGCCACGTTTCATGCATCGCCGTGGCCCCGGACGGCACGTGGGTGGTGGTTGGCCACGAAAACGGAGCCGCAACGTTGTTCTCGGCGGACCCGACGGTTGACGACTTGGGGCTGAAAAAAAGGGGCGTCGC
>TARA_B110000238_G_scaffold27846_1_pt1 | contig 18517 bp, 8 predicted proteins | sample TARA_B110000238 | Tara Oceans TARA_B110000238 (sample SAMEA4397569) | marine metagenome | biome: Polar Biome; feature: [SRF] surface water layer (ENVO:00010504); material: water (ENVO:00002006), including particulate matter (ENVO:01000060) such as... | depth 5 m | reverse complement strand
AAGTAAATTTGAAGTAGCACTTTTAAAATATAACTCTGAATTAGATTATCAAACACAACATTCTGACATAAATGAATTTAAGATTCAAGGAAAATCTTTTAACCAAAATCTAAACTATCTATTTGAAGAGATTAACTCTATTATAGATTCTCATACTTTATTAAAAATCAATAAGAATCAACTCCTGCAAATTTTAATAATTGAATTTAAAAAATATACAATAAAAAATATCCAAATTAATTACCAACTTATTATAGAGAATATTGCTGACATTACAAACACAGATAGCAAGAAATTAACCATGTTGTTATTAAAAAGAGTAGGGAGTAAAACAAGTTACAGTTCTAAAGATGTTATTTTACTTGATCAAATGAGCGAAAGTTTTTTTAGTTTTAGTAATTTGAAACAAGCTTCTAGAAAAAGTATTAGTAATGTCATTAAATTAGTCCAAAAAATATCAAATCAAAATATCAAACAAAAAATTCTAAAAGAATATATAATTAATTCTTCAGTTGTTATCCTAAAACTAAAGGATAAAAACTATAAGTCACTGATTAATAGTTTAACGTCTAATAAGAGAAATCATTTTTTTATAATCCTGACAAACATTTTGTCCGTACTACCTTATCAAAAAAGAATTGAACTCTCATTAAAATTAAAACAAAAAGCCCTTTTGTTTTCTCAAGAAAAAAACTTGTCTGATGCACAATTCTATACTAAATTATTAAATGAAATTAATTTAATAGATGCTGTTTTATTTAAAAAAATTAAGACTCATTTATCATTGAATATGGATTCATTATTTGCTACAATAAATCCTGAAAAATCGAATGATAAAATTGAGGAAAAGTATTCTAAAAAAAGTATTCAAGAAGTTGATGAAGAAGTTGCTATAAAAAAACAAACTAATTTTGAAATAAAAAATTATAAACCTATTAATTCATTAAATAAAAGAGATTTTGATTACTTTTTAAATTTAAAAAATGAATTAAATAGAGAGGTGGAACCAGAATTATTTAAATCGGGATCCTTTAAAAATCTCGACGATATTTTAGCAACAGATACTAAATTTATAGATTTTTTAACTCTTTACATTGATGATTTTGAACTATTAATTGAATTTGCACAAGCTAGTTTCAATGAACCAATTAGATTTCGTTTAGAAGCTCTTTTGAAATCATATCAACCTGAAATCGGAAGACTTGAAAAGCAACTTATTCAGCTACACAAGGCGTCACTATTTGCAACGCTTAATCGTCTGGAATTCAAGATCATTTTAAGAGTCCATATTCTTAAAAGCTTTGCGTATTACAAACAAAATACTAGATTGAATGCATCAGAATTTACATTAAACTTTATAGAAAATTTATCAAATAACGGGAAAATAAATTTTAAACAAACATCAAGTATTGTAAATTATATTGGTACACAAACTACAATTGAAAAAGAAATAAAGGAAGGTGTAGTGTCATTTTTTGATCGAAATAATTTTGAGTTTGTACAAAAAAAAGTAAAAGAGGTTGAGTTTTTTAAAAACAATATTCATTTTTCTATTCTCAATAAGGAGAAGCTCGATTTGTATCAAGATCAAAAATTAACAGTATCAGAAACCATCGACTTTATTAAAGCTAGAATTAAGAACACTGACAAACGATATATTCAGGAATTTTTGCTAGAGGAGAAAACAGCTTCTTTTTTCGCATCTGCATTTAAAAATTTAGATACAGAACTTCATTTTGAGGTTTTTAAATTATTAGAATTATCTCATAATAACTCCTTCTCAATAAAAAAGGTATACGAGCAAATAATAAAATTAAAGAAGTCGTCAGATAAACATACCAGTTTTATTTTTGAACATATTATCAAAGAAGTTTTATGGAATCAACCCAGCATTCTTTATCTTTTTGATATTATTTATACCAAACTAAAGATGAAAAATAAATTTACAGAGTTTAAATTTCTTTTAGATCTTGAAGTCTATTATCCTTCAATAAAATTAATTGTACAATCACCAGAAATAATAGATAAAGTAGATAAAATTGAACTGATTAGATATTATATTCAAAGCGGGAAACTTCCTGAAACTTTAAAGTCTAAAAAAGATATCCACTTGCAGTCGTTAAAAGCCTTTGCAAATAAAGATCAATTAAGATTTTTATTGATAGAATTCTCAAATACTAAAATGGTTAGTAAACATTTTATCAAAATTAGTTCAAAGGCAATTTTTGTTGACTTACTCCTTGAAGAATTAGAATCCATCGATACAGATTTTAAATATGTTTTTGATTTAGTTATGCAATCAAATACTTTTATATCTATCCAAAATGAATATGTATTTTACGATTTATTATTAAATTATATTATCGCTCCAAGAAGTATTCATAAAAGTAATTTGAAGGTACTTTTGAATACCATTAAATCGTTGATGCCTAGTACATATCAAATAATAGTTAAAATTATTTATAAGTTGGTTTCAAATTCACCCAATTTAACCACGAATATAGCGCTAATCGCATTTTTAAATTTAGAGACGTTTTCAATAAAATCATCGAAAATCACGAAGGATAACTTAAAAATTGGAAGTAACTCTTTGTCAGATACTTTTATTTTAAAACAGAACAGTCCTTTATTGATTTATATTCTATCGGAGTCCGCTTCATACGATATAGAGGATGCCAGATCAAAAGACTACATACCTTTTAAAAGCGAGCAAGTTGAATTCAATACATTTATCAATCAGATTCGATACTTCGTTGAATTTAAATCCTTTGATAGAACTTCAGAAATAAGCAATCCAGCTAAGTTATATGTAACTGTTTTAAAATTTAAATCAAAATTAATTTTAAAAAAACAAATTCACAGTTGGTCTAAGTATTCTAATAAAATTTCTGTTTTACTCAAACTCTTTCCTGAAAAGGAAATAACAGAGCTCATTAAGTTTATTCACCCAAAACAATTAGATTCAATAAAAATATTTAATGAGGTACTAAAGGTCTTAAATTACAAGACACTTCAAGAATATTTAAAACTAAAGTCAATTCAAAAATTCACAAGCAAAGTGCTTAATGTTTGGTCTAAACATGGCATTATTATCAATACACCTTACATCGTATTGCATAGTCTTTTTGAAGAGCTATTGCTAAATCCAGACATTGATGCCAAAGAGATTGTACACCAACTAGAAATGGTTTTAATTGACCTAAAACCAGAACAAAGTAATTTAGTTAAGGCAATTTTAATTCAATCTAATATTTCTAAAGTACAAAAGAAAAGTTCAGAACCTCTTGTTTTAGAGGAAAATTTGCAGCCTCTAGAAGCAGGAAGTTCCATGTATATTAACAACGCGGGTTTAATATTGATTTGGCCTTTCTTATCTACACTTTTTAATAAATTAGGATTCTTAAATGGGAAATCATTTATGGATGATATTAGTTTGCAAAAAGCTATATTGGTTACTCAATATGTGATTTTTGAGGGGAATGAGAATGAAGAAAGTAATTTAGTTTTAAATAAAATTTTGTGCGGGGTGGCACCAGATTTTTTTGTGGACTCAAAAATTGAGTTGAATGAAATGGAAAAAAGTATTGCTAAAAGTGTATTAAAAGCAGTTACAGGAAATTGGGAGCAATTAAATAAAACAAGTATTTTGGCCCTCAAAGAGACGTTTTTGAAGCGAGAAGGTATTATTCAAAAAGTAGACGATAATTATAAACTTATAGTTGAAAAGAAACCTTTTGATATGCTTTTAAGAACTATTCCATGGAATATTTCAATGATACAAAATAGTTTTATGAGTTTTAGATTAATTGTAGAATGGGAAAATTAAACAGTAGAATACTATGAATGAGACAAGCAAAAATGCAAAGACAGTTTCAAATGAAATAAATTGGTTAAATCAGTATATAGAAAATAGACTACAAAACTATTTTGACAGTAGTAAAATCTTTCAAGTTCCAATTAAGCCCGACTTAAGTAATGATGACAGTAAGTATGCGGATTTTATAAAAAATAATAGTTTAGAAGACATAGAAAGGTTTTTTATTGTTGTTTGTATGGTGTTGCATTTTAAACCACAAATTTTTGATAAATTCTTAATAAAAAATAAAGTTTTTGATAAGCGTTTTACAGAGTTTGGAGGCAAAGTAGATCAATCTAATTCAATATTTATACCAACACTAGAAACAATTGCTTTTATTTTTTATGGTGATTGTTTTGAATCACGATTTTTACTTCAAAGTTATTTTGATAATGATCATCTTTTTATTAAGGACAATGTTTTAGAACTATCTACTGAAAACTCAACCAATTCCTTTCTTTCAAATACCGTTTATATAAATGATGAGTATTTCCAATTATTTACAATTGGTGCTCCTTATAAACCAAGATATAGTAACAATTTCCCAGCTAGTTTAATTTCAACCCCTCTAACTTGGGACGAATTAATTTTGAATAAAAGTACCCTAGATGAAATTGGTATCATAAACACATGGATAGAAAATAAGGCGGAGATTGAGGGTAGCGAAATCTTGAATAAAAAGATAAACAAAGGGTATAAATGTCTTTTTTACGGTCCTCCAGGAACAGGGAAAACATTAACAGCATCGCTTATTGGTAAAAAGAATAATAAGGCTGTTTATAAGGTAGATCTCTCTCAAGTTGTCTCGAAGTATATTGGAGAAACAGAAAAAAACTTGGCTAAAATATTTGATGTAGCGGAAAACAAAAATTGGGTTCTATTTTTCGATGAAGCAGAGTCATTATTTTCGAAGAGGACGGGGGTTCAAGATTCTAAAGATAAGAATGCGAATCAACAGACGGCTTATTTGCTTCAGCGAGTAGAAAGTTATAAAGGACTCATTATTTTGGCGACCAATTTAAAACCTAATATTGATTTGGCCTTTTCAAGAAGAATACAATCGGTTCTTAATTTCCCCCTACCAAGCAGTAATGAAAGAGAGACCTTATGGTTAAATGCTCTTAAAAACATCTCTGAACTACCGTTATCTTTTATTAAAGAGATCTCTAGGTCTTATGAAATAAGTGGGGGTGTAATTAAAAATGTGATTCAATATGCATGGTTAATTGCAAAGAAACACAAACACCCTATTTCTGAAAAACAGATTTTGGCAGGAATAAGAAGAGAACTTGTAAAAGATGGCAAGTCTTTTGAAATTTAACTATTTAGTTATAGAAGAGATACTTATACTATTCTATTAACCCGACGGCAATAAACGAATATTATACGGCGTATTTTATACTCTTATGATAGTTTAGCCCCGAACAAGTTTGGAGTGATCTTTTAAATTTCAAACTAATACATTTGATATATAAATACTAGAAATGGAGTTTAGAAGGTAAATCATTTTAATATTGATGAAATCAACAAAGGTTCTCTAATTAATATCTGAAGATAGAAAAAGTCCACAATTCTATAAATGTTTAAGAGCCCATTTATATCCAAAATATATAAATTTTCCAATTCCAAATATAGTTTATACTCTTAAAAAACTAGAAACTTTAAAGATAGCCCCTTCAATAATTACAGCGATTTTTTTCTTTTCAAAATCCTTAAGGAAGGAAAATAATTTAATAAAGATGATACTAACAAAGGTTCTGTTATTAATATATGACTTAAATACGCCGCAGGAATTCTTAAATATTGAATACCTTCACTACAATCTAAACTAATTGTGTTCTCATCATAAATCGGAGCTTTAAGCCCTAAAATGCCCCCTTTTCTTATAACTATTGGTTTTTTATTCAAACTTATTGATTTAATTTCTCCTGATATTACAAATATTACATAGTCATTCTCTTTTAAAATTTTATTATCTAAATAATTATCTAAATTCAATTCCGCGAAATACGCAATTTTAAATAAAAGTAATCTAGAAGTATGAGGAAAAAAATTATTACTAAATAACAATTCCACTTTTTCATCAATTGATATATTTTCTTTATTTGAAGTGAAAAAATCTAGTCTCTTCTTAAAATCAACATCGGTTTCCAGTTTGTGATATTTTAAATACTCTTTTTTGTTGTTTTTAAATAAAGATAGGTAAGCAGCTTCTTTAATAATTTCATTCTGATTAAAAGTATTTGCAATAATTGTATCATTAGTTCCTTCATAAAATTGACCTAATTTTTTTATTGCTATAACCCTTAGTAGAGTAATCGACCTTTTGAAATCGTAGTTCGTAATATTTTCAAGTCTTTTTATTGGTGACATCTTAATTTGAGGGAAAAAGGATACCAATTTATCATACTTATGTTTAATTTCTATAGTATCAAAAACAGGAGTTATAAATTCTTTTATTCGTTCATCCAAAACATTTTCTAACATTTCCATGGCTAAAACAATCTCATGGCTCTCATCACTATTTAAAGCACTCTGAATTTGATTTATTTCGTCTGTTGTGTAAAGCAATCCCAATATTAAATAGAGTCTATTTTTAGCAGTATCTAATTCATTATACAGCAACATATTTAATTCCTCAAACTTAGAGTCATCATGAAGATCCAAAATGCTCGCTAAAATCCAGCAGTAATGTTTTACTTCCAAATCCATTTTAGATCTTAGCATCGCCTTTTGAGATTCCGTGAAAATAAGTTTTCTTCTTGATAAACTTTTAAGTAGGTGTGTTTCTACTTCAGAATCCGTATCTCTCATTTTTTCTAAAAAAAAGTCAGTAAAAATTTGATTGTTATTTTCCCCTAGAATTTGAATAAGAGAAATTTCTTTTAATGTTTTTAAAGTAATAGTATCAGAATCTCTTTCAAAATTTAAATTTATTTTTTTTACCGTATCAAAATAATTATATCCAATATTAAAAAGAAAAAACATTTGAATACTCCAAGTAGGATTTACAAGTGAATTTAAATACCTATCAATATAAACTTTGTCAATTTTTCTAGAACTAAGTAATGCTATGGCCGTTTTACTTAATAGAATAGAATCACTTAAGGCCGAGGAACAAACAAAATTGACATATTCAGTATCCCAATTATTGTTGATTTTCGCTAATGCCTTTATATGATCATCTGGAATTTCAGAGTTTATTAATTCCTGTAAACTTTCTTCACTATTTAAATTATTTTTCAGTAATATTATTTGTTGAAAACCCGGAATTAATCTATGTGTAAAATGTTTATGAATCAAAGAATTTCCTTTCTTTCTTAGTAATTCAAAGGAGTGTAAATAATTCTCATCAGAAAATTGTTTGTGTGATTTCCCTTTCCTTTCTTTTAATAGATTAGAGATTAGTAATTTGAAATTCTCTCCAACTATAGTGATGGTGAATATCCAAATAATTAATAAGATCATTAAAGTTACTGATATTATTAGAGTAATGGATTCATAAAGACTTATGGTTAAAAGTGTACCTCCTGCCAATAGCATTCCAAATAATTTTGCTTTACCACTCACTAGGGTTTGTACCGATATTTTTGTGGCAGAGTCAAGAGGCTGAAATAATAAGTTAAATGAGGGAACTTCAAATGATTTATTTAGAACAACCATCAATCCCATATTAAGTGCAATAAGAATAAATATTGTTTTTTCTGAAAAATCAAAAATGAAACATGCAAGAATTAGGAAATTTATCGAAATTAAAACGATGGGTAAAACTCCCAAGCCAAATTTTAAACCATATTTTTCAATATATCGCCCAGAGATAAAAGTTTTAAAAATGAATTCAGCCAGCTTTCCAGCCCCATAGAAGAGTGATAGAAACGCAGTTAAACTTTTTTTATCTTTAAATTCCTCTCTAGAAAAAGACAGAAAGGAATAATCCAAGAACATATAACAAAGTACCGAAACTACTGATAGAATAATTATTGATAGGTAGTACCTGTTATTTAAAATTGTCCTTAAACCAATTTTGGTTTTTACATGATTAATTAAATTAGTTTTTATGTTAAATAAATATTCATATTGCCTTCCAACAAAAAGCTGAAACACAAAAGCTAGAACTAATCCAAAAATTGCGAAATATAAAAGAAAACTAGTATCATCACTGTCTTTAGCAAAAATTTCTATTAACAATGGAACGGATAGATATGCTATTAAACTAGAAAATACTTCCCCCGTTGAAATTATTGAAAAAAGTCGTTTACCCTGTCTTAAATCAAAAAATTTAATTGAAATGGCTCCAAAGCCTAATGATATTAAGGTTGTAACAGGTACAAAACAAATAAAGATAAAATAGACAATGTATTTAGGATCTTCAAAAATTGCTAGATTTAATTTAAAAAAAGACAAAAGAACAATGATACTTAAAAACAGGTATTGTAAAACTTTTGAGGCATTTATTCTTTTTTGGATCATAGAAAACAAAAAGGAAGAGAGAAACCCCAATATACCAGAATAAATATAGGCTCGAGGCAATTCTGAAATAGCAAAAGTTTTTAAAAATAACGCATTTGCAAACGCGAAATAAAAGGCTCGAAATATGCCAATAAAAATCGACTGAGTGAAAAGTAAACCTGTTTTTCTTGATTCATCTTCCTTTATATTTAATCTAAATAAAATGTTTTTAAATTTCATACTGATTTTTTGTAATAATCACCATTCTATTTTCCTTTTAAATAAAAATTAATTTAACCTTCAAAAGTGAGTTTTCTTCTTTTATAGTTTTTGCTAACGTTTTTTAAATAAACAACTAAACTATCGCATGCAACAAAAACCTGGTTCAGTATATCTCTACTTTAGGTCATATCGTAAATTTAAAAAATAATTTCTACCTGGCTGAGGAATAATTGTAGCATATTGATTTACCTGTGTCCTTGCGCCAGGAACCTCCCATAAGGTGTCTAAAACATTATGCACTCCTAGACCAAAGGTTAATCCAAATTTATTAGAGTATGAAAAATAGGAAGTCCAAACTGAAAAAGGAGCAACTTGACTTATAGGTTGAAGATTATCTCCAGAAGAATTTGTTAATTCTGTTGTTGTTCCTAATCCCATTCTTCTTTCGCCAGAAATATTTATCCTATTATTCCAGTTAAAGTGATACTCTTTTAAATTTGTCATCGGTTTAAACTTCCAATTTAAAATAATATTCCCTTTATGAGTTGCAATATCTGCAATTCTAATATTGTTTGAATTATTCATAGCATTATCAGTTGGAATACTATATGGTGATGTGTAGGTATAATTAAAATCTAATTTAATGTTTTTCTTAAATGTTATTACCGAATGAAGTTGTCCTCCAATTATTTCAAGAGCACCCGCATCTTGGTTTTGCAATAAACCTTGAGAATTTCGAAGAGTCGCAACAACCCCTGAATAACTTGTGAAATGCGTCGAAGCTTCCATAAATAACTTGAAACCTTCTTTTTTTGAGAGAGTATTATCCCAAGAAACAGAAATTTCAGCATTTTTCACCTTTTCAGGTCGTAAGTTTGGAGCGGGAACATCTCTAGTGCCAGCAACAACTGAATATTTATCAAAAATCGTTGCATCTTTAAATGCTTCAGAATAGATTCCTTTAAAAACCCATTTTTTGGGAGAATAGATAAATGCAACTCTTGGATTAAAAACGGTTCCATAACCCCCACCGTCACCAATTTTATTATAATCTACCCTACCTCCTAGGACTAGTTTTAAATCGTTTTTTGTATAATTTCCTTGAGAATAAAACCCTATATCTGTAGTTTTATGAATTATTCTTGAATCTAAACTTTCTTTACTGAACACATAATCCTCTTGAATCTCACTATATCGCGCTTCCAGTCCAGATACTAAATTAAAATTTGTGCCTGCATATGTAGCTTTTAACTCATCTCTCAATTGCCAAGCACTTCTATTAAACTGAAGTCTTCGCCATTCAGGTACTATTTGCCCCACTAAATCTCTGTAACCACTACCTAAACTAGTAGTTTTAGAACCAGTTCCTCTTGATAGATATGAAATAGGAGCATATGTTATCCTTGTATTTTCACCTAACTTATTTTTTTTATATACCGCCATATTTGTTATGTTCCACTTATCAGAAATCTTATTATCAGATTTTAAATAAAATATGCTTTGCGTTGGATTCCATCTAGTCCCATTATTTGTGCCAGCATATACTTTATCATTGAACCATGCCATTCCTTCGTCATTATTCCAATATTGATACCCAAAAGTGAGACTGCCATACATCAATTTTGCTAAAATAAACTTGTCTAAGCTTTTATTCGAATATTTGATGTCTTTATTAGATCCATCAGTGGTAAAACCTTTTATATCTAAATCACGGGCAAGCGCAGCTCCATTAGGCGTATACTGGGCATAATTTGGCCCTATTGTTACAAATCTTTGTGTTTCTGAATTATCAGCTACCGTTGCATCAATTTCCATTCTTAAATTTTGATACACAGAAACATCTGCTGGTGAATATTGATAATCAAAATCATCAAAACCACTTCTATCAAATTCATCCGAAGAAAAAAATCTACCTGTTACAGTTCCTGATAATTTATTTTTTCTAAAAGCCACTGTAACATCTGCGGTTTGCGTATTGAAAGAACCTCTCTGGTAAAATCCTGTAATCCCCACATCTTCTGATGTTGATGGAATAATGTCTTCCGGTAATAAAGTAGTAATATTGGTAACACCTACAAAAGCATTTGCCCCATACATTGTGGACGAAGGGCCATGAATAACATCAAACTGTTTTATGTTAGACATTGGATATTGTCGAGATATGTAAATTGAACCTCCGTCTAAACCATTATCCTCAATTCCATCAATCAAAAATAGCGATCTATTATTATTATTATTAGTTCTATATCCTCTTTGATAAATACTAGAATACATTACACCGCCAGTTTTTGAAATATCGAATCCAGGCAAATCATGAAATACTTGCTCCAGGTCCATATAACCCCGCTCCTTAATTTCTTCTCTAGTCACAATTTTTATAACAGCTGGTGCCTCATTTAAATTCTCAGCAATTTTAGAGACGGAGGTTACCATTCTTGCTCCTCCAATTCTTAACCTCTCTATCAATCGAAGGAATACAATAGGATCGTCAGAATTTTTGGTATAGTTTCTATCAATTTTTAAAAGCTCCCTTACATCTTGCTCTGCTCGACCCATTAAGTCCATTGCAATAGAGTTCATGGCAAGTAATCTATACCCCTCTTTTTTAATTGTATAAGTGACATTTCCATTTTCTAAACAAGATCTCAGTGAATTTTCTACACTTTCAAATTTTCCAATCTGGTAATCAGCTTCAATATCTTTTAAAATAATGCTTTTACATTTTTCTTGCCCATATATTGCAAAGCATAAACAAACTTGAAAAATGAAAAAAGTTAACTTTTTTTGGGAATTAAAATTCATAAAAGAGTGTTTTTTAGTTTTTGTTTAAAAGTTTTACGATATCATTTTCATAAACAAACCATTTCTTGAGAGACCTATCCTCTGAAACAGAAATTATATGCTTATTATCTGAACTCAAAGTTAATTGATGAATCCACCCTTTATGGCCTTTTAAAACAATAATATCTGATGTGTTTAACATATTTACCATGTTTAAGGTATTATCATAACTTGATGAAATAAGCAGTGACTCTTCCTTGTTTATAATAAATTTTAAATCTGAAACTTTAGATTTATGGCTTTTTATAATTTTAGAATTTTTAGAATTCATGTTTTTATCTAAAGTTTCTAAACGTAGCCAACCATTATTCATCCCTAAAGCAAGATAATTACCATTCGAAGACATTTCGATACTTGTGATCTTATTTGAAGTCTTAATTTCATTTATTTTTAAAATAGAAATGCCTTGTTTCTCTATAGCAATAGAATACATAATTGCTTGAGATCCGTTAGCAATAATGATTTTGGAAAAACTAGCGTTCACATAATCTTTTGTAAAATTTTGAATGGGAAGCTCCAATGAATCCTCTACTTTAATTTTCCCATTATTTAATCGCATCAAATGGTACTTATTACCTTCCAAAACAAATAAATAATTAATTGAATTTATTGTAGCTGAATGTATAGATGAAATCTCGTTGTCAGAAATTTGAGCATTAAATACAGCTATTTCAGATTTAGTATTTAATACTTTTAGTTCTCCAGTTTTTGTTCCTAAAATTAAATATTCACCAGTACTTGAAAAACTTAAACAAGATACATTCTCATTCTCTTCTAAATTTATATCTGCAACTTTATGAAAAGAACGCATATTTTCATCTGAATTTAAAAAACAATCACCCTTCATATCAATAAATGCCGTTTTATTAAGTTTTGTATTTGTTGTAACCTTCTTAATACCATGTGCATGTGCATAATATCCAAAATCTTTGCCTTCAACAAGTGAACGGTTTAAAGCCAAGTATATATCCGAATTTCTTTTTTGGTTACTATTTGATGTAAACTTTTTATGCGCTTTTAAAGCAAGATCAATTCCCTTTTTGTAGTTTTTGGCGTCTAAACTATTCATTGACTGAAAAGCCTCTTGAATTGATTGCGCAACATTCTTTAACTTATCAGCTTCGTCTTTAGCCAAAATTGCTTTTTTCCGTTGCTTATCTGCACTAATTGCTGATTCCTTTGCTCTGTTTGCTGATTCCTTTGCTTTATTTGCTGATTCCTTTGCTTTATTTGCTGATAACTTTTCTTCATTTTCAGCTGTTTTAGCAGCTTTAGCAGCCTTAGTTGCTATGTTTTTTTGTTTTATTGCTTGGTCTCTAGATGACTGGGCTGCTGAATCTGATTGCTTTGCAAGCAATGTGGCTTTTTGAGCTTTTTCTCTCTCATTATTAGCAGCCTTCGCAGATTCTGTTGCACGGCTCGCTGAATTTTTTGCCGCCACCTCTGAACTTTCAGCCTTCTCTTTAGCAACGCCAGCTTCATTATACAAAGAGTATGAATATAATCCAAGGCCCATTGCAATAATAAATGCAAAACTAACAACTATAGAAAATATTTTAGTTCTTCTAATTTTGTTTTTTTGAGCTATTTCCTTTTGTAAAATAAGAAACTCGAAATTTTCTTTACTTTGATTCAGAAAATTCATTCCTCTCACAAAAGATGTATCATAACGCATTCCCCACCTCTCGTTGGGTTTAGTCCTCTCCTTCCAAAGTAAGACAACCTCTAACTCTGGATTCGTTAATAGAGACCCCTTGCCTTCTTGATACAAAGCTGCAGCCTTACAAAGTTTCAAATAGATTCTGCTAGAATCTGCCTCTTCTTTTAACCACAATTTTAATCTACCCCAAACGCGCATTAGGCTTTCATGAGAAATATCTATAAAATCTTCTTTAGTTAAATTCTGGGATATCGGAGGAGTTAAAAAAGACCTTCCTGGAATCCTAAAAACATCCACTATTTCAATAATTTTTTTTTCTGAAACATTTAATTCCTCCATCAAATCAATAACCTTACAAGGGCGTCTAATTCCTTTGGAATTTGGACCTTTTTCTGCTAAAGATTTAAATATTAATTCTGAAATTATTTTGTTTTCTTCTGTTTTTAATTCAGTATAAGCTTCATCTGCATGATTAGATAACGCTTTATCCAATGTTCCAATGGCATTATAGTGCTCAACATCAATAATACCTTGGCTTTTTGATTCTCTTTGCCAATAACCTACGACCCTCATTAATCCATGCTGTAAAACGGGCAATAGATCCTGATTATCATCAATATGATTTAATAACAAGTCTAGTAATGAAGGAGAAATTTTAGCCTTAATGAACTCAATGGGCTTTGTAATTATCTGTTTAAGCTCGTCTCTAGTCGTTCTAGGGATTAAATAGTGCCCTTTATTTAAAGCTTCCGGCAACCCTGAAAAATGAGTGCAATTCTCGAGATAATCGGATCTCATGGATAAGGCAATATAGATTCTTTTTTCGCTTATTGTATTCAACAACAAATTGATAAATAGGGACGAATCTTCTTTTCTGGTTGGATGCCCATTTTCATTATTGGCAAAAGTAAAGATCTCTTCAAACTGATCAATAATCAATAAAACATTTTGTGGATTTTCATTTCGAGAATCTTTAAAAACAGCGCTTATTCCATCTTTACTGGTTTTAAGTATATTTAAAACATTTTTTTTCAAGTTGCTATTTTTAGCATCTCTTGAATTATTAATAAATCCTCCACTACTTAAACAAGCGGATAAATTACCTATTGGATCAGATCCAGGATTTAATAGTCCTATTTTCCAACCATTTCCTTCCCCCTTAAGTGCTCCTCTTTCAATAGCCGGAATTATACCTGATTTAATTAGAGACGACTTACCACTTCCTGAAGAACCGATGATAGTGGTAAAACCAGTATTTTTAAGATTTGTAATTACATTCTTAATTTGATTGTCTCTTCCAAAAAATAAATGGCTGTCACAATCTTCAAATGATTTCAGCCCCACGAAAGGGTTTATAGTACTTTTCATTTTTTTTCTAAGGGAAATATGATTTTGAAATTTAAATAAATCAAAAACGTAAGATTAACGAACGCTAAATCTAATCTATTTATTTCGAAAACTAGTAATTGTACCCATTTTATTAATTGTTGTCTTTTTAATAATTTCATGAAATTGATCTTTTTAGAATTCTTATTCTGTAGGAATTTTATAAAAGTAGTATATCCCATAGCTCCCGTAAGATTCAAATTTAACCACAGCATGGCTTTTTAATAATTTTGAGAGAACATTCCTATAAGTTTTGATGATTTTTTTATCAGACTTTATGCTTTCTAAAGGAAGACATAGTTTAACCCTGGAAGAATTCAAAGAAGGATCTGATGATGATATTAAATTAGGCTCTATATCAATATATGATGTTAGTTTGAGCAATTCAGCATTAATCATACAGGTGTACTTTCTTTTGTTTTTACTACCATTTAAATTCAAAAAAGCAATAACTCTGTCCGCATTTAATGTATTTCCTTCCTTTTTTAAATACATGTTTTCTATATATTTATTTTCTATTTGCGCGCCATATTTATTAAAATATAAGTTGGCTAATTTAACAGAATATGGGTTAAAACTCCACTTAATGAAGTTAATACCCATCGCTTTTGCAATCTCACTTTTTTTTTTCGATATTTCTTGGGCGACACCTCTATTTTGATAACTTTTTATAACTCCCGTCATGTATGAATGAAGATAACGAATATTATCATCTGTTCCCAAAATAGCTATAGAGAATCCAATAATTTTTAAATTACTTGTTACTTTAAGAATAACGCCTCCAGAATAAAAGAAGGTAACTAACGTATGATAAGCTAGAGATTCTTCAGCATCAAGTTGGTAGATTTCTTTTTGTAATAAATGAATTGCAATAAGGTCTTCTTTTTTACTAACACGTTCAATTTCCATGATTTAATATAATTTTATTGACAGATTAGTTGTCAATCTGAAAAGACTCAAGTTTGGTTATTTTATTTGTGGTTTAAACAAAAAAAATGCAAATATAAATAACCCGCAACAAAAATCAACATTATTATTCAGAAGTTTTAAATCAACATAATTACAGGCTCAAAAAAATAATTTATGATATTTTTCAATCTTTATTTCTCTGTTTACATACTATTTATTTTGACAGTATTGCAACACTTTTTATCATAAGGCAATTTAAATTGTACAATTACAAAACTTTGCTTTATCAATTTATTTGAAATTGATCGGCTCTAATTTATAAAAGCTAAAAAGAAAAAAGGATGCATTCGTATAAGAAAAGAAAATCACGTAGATAAAAATGTATTGACTGAAAGGATAAATAAAAGCTTAAAAAAGATGAATTTTACCTAAATCAAAACTTCACAAACCTAGATTACGCTAAAAGAATATTGAAAAAGGCAATAAAATTATACAACCAAAAAGGATTATAGTTATCTTTAGACCCATTAATGTTTAGCTATTTATCAGTTCAAATTAAATTTGAACAGATAGCCGATTTTAGGATAAGACATTTAAAATTAAGTAAAGATAAGTTTTTCCTAAATCTTATATAGCCTTAATACTATAGTAACAAAAGAAACTTTTATAAAAAAAGTAAAACGCTTTAAATTATATATGGAAATAATTATAGACGAAACAAATACATCTAAAAATTTTAATGGCTTTGGAGATGATTTATTTAAAATTATTCCTGGTATCGAAAAAGCAACAAAATTGTCAGTTGTCAAAGCTAGTGAGTTAAATAAAAAAAAATTCTACAAAGATTGGGTTTCTAAAAATAAGCCCTGTCTTATTAAAAATGCAGTTAAACATTGGCCTGCAACGGAAAAATTTAAAAACTATGATTATTGGTTATCGGCATGCGAAAACTTTGATATGACTATATTCCCACACATGAATCATATGGTGAAAGAGCTTCAGCAAAAAAATATTATTGAAACAACATTTTATGATGCTTTAAAGCGTCTTTTTAAAAATCAGGATTTTATATTGAATATATCTCGCAATACAATAACTGAAAATAATAAATTTTCAAAACTGATAAAAGAAATGCCTGATTTTTCGTTTCTTTCTAATGAGTCAAAGCCAAGACGTTATCCACGTAGAAGGTTTTTTATGTATCGTAGAGCATCAACTGCATGGCATTATCACGATTTGGATGAAACGTTGATGTGTCAAATTAATGGAAGGAAGAAAGTAGTTTTGTTTTCCCCAAAAACATCAAATGTTAAAATCATATCAAAATTTTTAATTAAAGAGCGATATTTAGAGGGTGAAGTTTTAGATGATAATTTATCCGTAGATCCTTTAATAGCCTATGTCGAAGAGGGTGATGCGCTATATATTCCACCATATTGGCTTCATGGAGTTGCTGCTGTAGATGGAGAAATTGGTTTTACCCTTGCACATTGTTGGAGTAGTCCAATCCATATATTGGGGAATTTTTCAAATTATTTTGTTCGTAAATTACACAAAAATAGAATGTGGCCTATTAATATTTACACATTCACTACACCCTTTATAGGATTATATGCATGGATATTACATCTAATTAACAAAGTGAAAGCTTAAACAAATAGTTACAAATTGAGACTATATATTTGAGAATTTTTATTTCTTAACACATCATAATAAAGGCGTTTTTATCCATATCTCTGTAATATCGGTTATTAATATTAATTAAGCTTGTTATTTTTGCTTTACGAAGGAAAGTTTTTTTTTTGACCTAAAAAACCTCATTTTTTAAATGATTTTTAGTTCGAATTAAACAAGAATATGCCCATTTTAATGGAATCTCTAAAACTTCTTCTCTATAGATTTTATTTTTGACAGTCATACTCCTCTTAATATCACAATAAAAAAATCGAAACAACTGTACATTTTCACTAAAATAGTTTGTTAGAGCCCTATAAAACAACAAGAAGTTAATTTATTCACACTAACAAATGTCGTTGGTATCACTTTTACTTGTATCTACTTTAGCTAATTTCACTTGTGTGAAAGGCTTTATAGATAAAGAGTTAACAGTAGAAACCAAAAAAAACATTATTGCACAAAAATTGAGTTAATATATAATGCGAATCAAGAGTTAAATGTAAGGGATATAAAGGCAACAGCAAGCCTCCCATAAACATGCAAGTTCAACCCTTTTGTAGACCTTACTTTACTCGCCTTTTGTATATCTGATTTTTCAATAAGCCAACTAAATAGGGCCTCAATTGGTTGTCTAATTCTAGATACAGCTCTTGAATATAAATCGTTTGCCGCTCTATCAAACTTTCTCAACACATCCGGCATTCCTTTTACAGCCTTAATTGGTGTTAGCATTTCGGAATTGAAATTATTATTCATGGCTGTAAAAAAACTTGTGGAATTATATACTTTATCTCCAAAAAATGTTCTGTTTTCTTTTTCAGACCAAGCCTCTTTAAATAATGCAAAGTCGTTTACAGAAGCTGCAGTAAATATAATTTGTTCTGGGTGTGGTAATTTGTTTGGATTACAAAAACCTAAAGCGTGAAGCTTCATTCCATAATAATACATGCTTTTTGTGGAGCAATATCCTTTGTTCGTAATTTCAGGCGCAACTTTACCAGAACGTTTTCCTGAACAAGTGACAATAGGCATTGAATCTAGTACACTAAATTCTGTAGAACATTCCTTTGGTGTAAATTCGGTTAAAAGTAAACCTACAAAAGTATTCATAACATTAGAAAGCCTATTTATCCTATTATTAAAAGCTTGATAACTCCCTAAATCTGGAAACCAGCTTAATAAATACTCACATGCAAATTGATGTATTTTCTTCATTTTAAAAATCCCTTGATGATGCATCACAAATAGATAAATGGTAATAATTTCTTGATCTGTAAGTTTAGGGTTACTATTGTTGCTAAAACGCATCGATTCGAATTGTAAGTGTTCTTCAAATTTCTCACAGATATAATCATATATTTTCACTAACTTGTAATACTTGTTATTGCTATTTGTATTCAAAATAATCTTGTTGAAATTGACTATTAAGATACTGAAAATCAATAACTTAAAAAAGTTTAAACCGTTGTCTATCAACTAATTAAGCTTGTTTTTTGTTTTTATTTCAACCCTTGATT
>TARA_B110000238_G_scaffold201192_1_pt1 | contig 18688 bp, 16 predicted proteins | sample TARA_B110000238 | Tara Oceans TARA_B110000238 (sample SAMEA4397569) | marine metagenome | biome: Polar Biome; feature: [SRF] surface water layer (ENVO:00010504); material: water (ENVO:00002006), including particulate matter (ENVO:01000060) such as... | depth 5 m | reverse complement strand
AAAAAAATCATATCAGTTACTTTGTGATTTAAATAGTTAAATTAATTTGAATAAATTATTCATTAATAATACCTATTTTTAATAAATGAATATATGTATATATCCCTTACTAGCATTTATTTTCTTTTTTTCTAGTTGTACTAAAAGTGATGAAAATGAGGAAGCTTGCGTAGACGAAGATTTAATTAATGAACTTGCAGTCTGTTATTTAATCTACGCTCCAGTATGTGGCTGTAATAAAATTAATTATTCAAATGACTGCATAGCAAATAGCAACGGTGTTTATAATTATACCGAAGGTGAGTGTAAATAAAATAATTAAAATAATAAGTTATGGAATGGTACTTAAAAAATAGATGGTGGGTGTGGTCTATTACTGCTATTTATTTAGCATACAGAATTATTACAAGTATTTATTATTCATAAATGCATATTTTAACTAAATACGAGATTCGAAAGGAATTAAATCAGCTTACTTTTTGGGAATCAAGAGCAGATTATTTACACAGAAAATATTCTTTTAAAAAATTTTCTCAAGCTATTGAATTTATTGTTAAAGTAGCTGAATTAGCTGAATTATTTGAACACCATCCAATGTTAATTAATGATTATAAAGCATTGGAAATTAAAATAACCACACATGATGCAGGTGGAATTACAAAAAAAGATTTTGATTTGGTAAAAGCCATTGACCAAATTGAATTATAAGGCAGTAAGTTTAATTTTTTTCCAACGCACTTTTATTCCACCACCGTCATGAATTTGAAGTGCAATAGAACCTTTTCCTAGCCCAATCTTTTCATCTTTTAAAGAAACCATTGGAGTTCCATTTAACCAAGTGTCAACTTGATCACCAACTACTCGAATCTTCATATGATTCCACTCCCCCATAATAAGTACTTTATCTTTTTCTTTTTCAGGTTTAATCAACCAGCCTCTTCCATAAGACTCATAAATTCCACCTGTATCATTTCCAGGAGGGGCAACTTCAACTTGCCATCCATCAACTTTAATTCCATCAACAGTTGATCGAATAAAAACGCCACTGTTTCCATTGGCTTCTTGTTTAAATTCAAGAGATAATTCAAAATCATCATAATATTTTGTCGTAGACAAATATCCATAAGCGTTGTCTGGACCACTTTCACATATCAAAATGCCGTGCTCGACATACCAAAGCTCTGTTCCATGAATATTCCATCCGTCTAAATTTTCTCCATTGAATAAATATTCTTGTGCCCAAATTGAATGATTCGCGGAAAAAGTAATTAAAAGCAAAATCAGTATTCTCATAATATTTTATTTTAAGTTGTCAATATAAAGAATTTCAATAGATGTAAATATATATTAGTTTCAAAAGTTTAATATCTTGGACAAAAAAAATGAAAATTTATAGTCTCAGTACGTTAACATTATTCATGGGTATTGTGTACGGTCAAATTGACCCTTCAAATATTGATATTGTTAGAGATAGCTATGGAGTTCCACACATTTTTGCACCTACAGATGCAGAAGTTGCATATGGTCTAGCATGGGCTCATGCTGAAGATGATTTTAAAACTATTCAACAAGGCTATTTGGCTGGCAATAATCAATTATCCAAAAGCATTGGAAATAAAGGTTTAGGTGCAGATTTTATAGCACAATTTATTGGTTCGGAAGCTTTATATGATGAGCGTTATGAAAGTGAAATAAATGATGCTTATAAAAAAGTACTCGATGGCTATAAACAAGGAATTAATAGCTATGCGGACTCTCACCCCGAAGAATTACTAGTAAAGGATTTTTTTCCAATTACTATTAAAAAAATGATCCGCTATGCCCAGCTTCAACTTTTCATTTCATCTAAGGGTGATCAGTGGGTCCAGCGAATTGTCAAGAATGATTTAAGCTATGATTTCAAAGCAGAAGAAACTCCCAGAGGATCAAATACATTTGCGTTTAATAGTTCAAAAACCAAAGATGGAAGTACATTTTTAGCAATAAACACACACCAACCTCTGGACGGTCCTGTTTCTTGGTATGAAGCACATCTGTGCAGTGAGGAAGGCACCAATATTATAGGTGCTTTATTTGCTGGTAGTCCAAATGTTTTAATTGGAGCAAATGAAAATTTAGCTTGGTGCCACACCGTTAATCAACCAGACAAAACAGATGTTTTTGCTTTAGAAATGCATCCTAAAGACAAATTAAAATATAAAGTTGATGGTTACTATTTAAATCTTGAAAAGCATAAGGCAAAGCTACAAATTAGTGTTTTGGGTATTCCAATTCAAATTAAAAAGTCTTTTTATAGCAGTATTTATGGACCTACTTTAAAAAACAGATCTGGGTTTTATGCATTGCGTACTCCTGCTCTTTTTGAAATACGAGCTTTAGAACAATGGTGGAGAATGAACAAAGCGAATAATTTTACCGAATTCTATAATGCTCTTAAAATGAAAGCAATACCGGGGTATAATATTGGTTATGCTGATAAAAATGATACTATTTTTTATATTTCAAACGGACTAATTCCCAAAAGAGCAAAAGGTTATAACTGGGCAGAAGTTGTCCCTGGAAATACTATCAAAACTCTCTGGAAAGAAACATATGATATTGAAGAGCTACCTCAGGTAATACAACCCAAGTCTGGGTATATATACAATGCAAACCATACCCCATTTAGATCAAGTTATAAAGATGACAATCCTAATGAAGAGCTTTTTGATACAGCAATGGGTTTTGAAACCTACGACAATAATCGTTCTTTGCGAATTAAAACTCTAATTGATCAATATGATCTTTTAGATTATAACGATTTTAAAAATATTAAATATGATCACCAATACCCAAAACCTTATAATTTTAGTTGGATGAATATTAATCATTTAGATCAATTAGATTCCAATAAATACCCTGAAATAAAAATACTTATTGAGCGTCTTCAGCAATGGAATCGAAAAGCAAACCCAAACTCCTTAGGAGCAGGAACTTTTGCTGTTCTATACGATCAATTACGACCATTTTATAGAAACTTACCCAAACCAAAAATTTTTCCACCTACAACAATTGTAAAAGCTTTAACAAATACAAAAGCTTATCTTTTGAAATATTTTAACACCCTTAATGTTAGTTTAGGAGACTATCAAAAATTGGTTAGAGGAAATAGAGAACTTCCCATATTTGGATTACCAGATGTAATAACTTCTATGGCATCTAAACCCTATAAAAATGGGAAAGTTAAAGTTGTAAGTGGAGAATCCTATATAGAATTAGTTCGTTTTACAGAAAATGGCCCTAAAATTGAATCCGTAATATCTTATGGTAGTTCGGACAATCCAAAATCCATTCATTATAATGATCAAATGGAACTTTATGCATCTTTTAAAACTAAGAAAATGACTTTTAATAAGGAAACGATTTATTCAAAAGCTAAAAAGATTTATAGCCCAAAATAAATCAATAAAAACTCATTTACTCAGAGCTATATTGTAAATACTTTCATATTGTTTGACAATCTTGTCTATATCAAATAACTTGGCTTGTTCTCTTGCTTGACTTTTAAATTGTTTTAATTTCTTATCATCTAAAAGCAACTTTAATGCATTATTTGCCATTGAGTTAACATCACCAATATCCGAGAGAAAGCCTGAAAAATCATGCTTATTAACCTCTCCTAATCCACCTGCATTTGATGAAATTACCGGTACTCCATTAGCCATAGCTTCAAGTGCTACTAAACCAAAGCTTTCCATTTCAGAGGGTAGTAAAAACACATCCGAGTAACATAGAATTTTATCAATTTCATTGCTATTACCCAAAAAAAGTACTTTATTTTTAAGGTCTTTACTATTTACATAAGCAATTGCTGAAGACTTTTCAGGCCCTTCACCAACCATAAGTAGTCGGCTGGAAACCTCAAGTGAAATTTTTTCAAAAATATCAATAACATCAAAAATTCGTTTTAAAGGACGAAAATTACTTATGTGTGTTATAATTCTATCTTTTTCGGGTGCAAGCAAGCTTCGTTCGCAAGGTTTATCTTTTTTATTCAACTTATTGGCGTCTATAAAATTTGGAATTACTTTAATATCAGTTTTAATATCAAATAACCGGAGAGTATCTTGCTTTAAACTCTCAGAAACAGCAGTAACGCAATCAGAATGGTTAATACTAAAAGTAACAGCTGGTCTGTAAAAAGGGTGACTTCCCACTAAAGTAATGTCAGTACCATGGAGTGTAGTGACAATAGGTATAGATATCCCTTCGTCAGATAACATTTTTTTTGCCATATAAGCTGCATAAGCATGAGGGATTGCATAATGAACATGTAAAATATTAATTTTATAACTTTTCACTACATCGACTAAACGACTAGAAAGTGCTAGCTCATAGGGCTGGTATTTGAACAAAGGATAATCGGGAATATTAACTTCATGAAAATGAATATTTTGAGTGTTTAATGTGTCTAAACGTACTGGTTGATGGTATGTTACAAAATGAACATTGTGTCCCATTTTAGAGAGGGCTAAACCCAGCTCTGTTGCGACTACTCCACTTCCTCCAAAAGTTGGATAACAAACGATTGCTATATTCAAAAGCTATATTTTTAATCAATTAAAGCCTCATAAATCAAGGCTTGCATTCGGGTTCTTATATTACTTTTACTAAAAGCATTATCATCTTTCGGGTAAGTTCTATTGGCTAAAATAACAATTATTATTTCTTTTTCTGGATCTGCCCAAGCATAGGTTCCTGTGTAACCGGAATGACCAAAACTAGTTTTTGAAACACAACCACAGGTTGAACCGTTAATTCCCTCTAGTTGTGGTTTATCAAAACCTATTCCCCTTCGATTTCCTTTTTCACAATAATAACACTTGTTAAAAGCTTCAATAGTTTCTGGTTTTATTAACTGAATACCATTGTAATATCCTTTTTGTAAATACATCTGCATAATAGAAGCTACATCATAAGCATTACCAAATAAACCTGCATGACCTCCTACTCCATCTTGCATAGCAGCCCCCATATCGTGCACATATCCATCCAATTCACTATGCCTATAATATGTATCAATTTCACTTGGAACTATTTCTGAAGCATCAAATCGATTTAAAGGTTTGTACCCAATCTTTTTTAAGCCTAATGGATCAAAAATACTTTTCTTTACTAACTCATTATATGGTTTATTAAAAGTATTTTCAAAATACTTTTTTAATATGTAATAAGATAAATCTGAATATTTGTATTCTAAAGAATCTATCAATTCACTTTCTTTAATTTGACGATACATGTCATCCTCAAAATCAGATACTAAAAAAAGGTTTTTTGCTACAGATATATTGTGTTTTTCAGAAGATTTAAAATGATAAAATGCTTTTTTGGGAAATCCCTTTTTATTTAATGTTTTTTTAAAAAAAGGAATCCAAGGCCAAAGACGAGAATAATGAGACAACATTTGCTTTAAATTTAAATCTGACTTATTACTATCTCTCCAGCTAGGTAGAAGATCGGAAATAGTAGAAGAAAAACTGAGTATTCCTTTATCAAAAGCTTGCATAGTCAAGGGCAAAGTTCCAAGTATTTTAGTCAAAGACGCTAAATCATATAAATCTGATTCCTTAACTTTCTGTTCTTTTTTATAAGTATGAAAACCAAAGTTTTTTTCATAAAAAATTTTGCCTTTTCGAGCAACTAATATTTGCATGCCTGGTGTCATCATTGAATCAATTGCTGATTTTGCTAAAGCATCTAAAGCAAGAAGTTTTTTTTCACTAAACCCAACAGAGGAAGCTCTTGCATGCCCTAGAGAGAATGCCTTTAGGTCAATACCATCATCCTCCTTGAATGATGAGGAAACATCTACAGGGAGTCGACCAGATAGCTCTTGTGAACCATAAATAGCATCCGCACTTAACTCTTGTGACTCCTTACTATTTTGATAACTCAATAATATTGCATCGATTCCTTCAATTCTTTCTAAGGATTTTAAAGCATAGGGCTTAACAAAAAGGTTAAGAATCAATTGCTTTGATTTGGCAAGACTAGAAATTACTTTCAATTCTTCTTTTTTGAAATCATATGCTTTCCACGGTGTAATGTTTGATCTATGAAAACTAACAATAATTGTATCGTACTCTTTAGTTTTATCAATTATATTTTTAGTTGTAAAATCTTTGATGAAATCAATTGAAGTATACTTTTGTAATTGACTTTCGAATGCACTAGACGAATCGTCTCCTAATGCGATATGAGCAATTTTATCATTTATTTTTAAAGGTAAAATGGAATTCTCATTTCTAATTAAGGTAATGGATTTTCCCATTATTTGACTATTGAGTGACTGATCTTCTATTGTGTTTAAATCTTGATATAGACTATCAATCTTAACTGGCATATATTGAAACAATCCAACTTTATACTTGGCTTTTAAAATCTTTTTTACAGAATGTGACAATCGATCTTCTGTTACTTTACCATTTTCATAGGATCGCTTTATAGCATTAATTCCTTTAGCAATATCATTTGAAATCAAGAGTAAATCATTACCTGCTAAAAAGGCAGTTAAATCAATATTATTTACTTTCGAATATTCTGAAACACCCTTCATATTAAGTGCATCGGTAACAACCAAACCTTTAAACCCCAAGTCACCTTTTAGAATTCCTCGGATAACGTCACTTGAAAGTGAAGTTGGTAATCCTTTCTTTGTAATACTTGGAACATTCAAATGTGCGACCATTACTGAGGACAATCCGTTTTTTATTAATGATTTATAAGGAGCTAATTCAACCTTGTTAATTCGATCAGCGTTAAAATTAACTATCGGTAAAGTCTTGTGTGAATCTTGAGCGGTATCCCCATGCCCAGGAAAATGTTTGCCTGAAGTTAAAATACCAGCATCTTGATGACCCAACATAATGGCAAGAGCCTGACGTGTTACTCGTTCACTTGAGGAGCCATATGATCTATTCCCTATAATAGGGTTTCTTTGATTTGTATTAATATCTAAGACAGGACTGAAGCTATAATGAACTCCGAGTCGATTTTCTTGATCTCCCATTCGTTTTCCAATTGCGCGAAGTAATAGTGTGTCTTTTACAGCACCAAGGGTCATTGGCCAAGGAAATCCTTTTACAGAATCTAACCTCATTGCAACACCCCATTCTGCATCCATGGCAATTAGTAATGGTATTGTAGAATTCTCCTGAAAAGTATTGAGCCATTGAGATTGTTTCACAGGTCCACCTCGAGAAAAAACAAGACCTCCTATTTTGTGATTCTTTATTAAGTCTAATGTTGATTTATAGTGTAAACTATCACGCTCTGAAAAAACCATTGGCATAAACAATTGCCCAATTTTTTCATCTAAACTAAATGTATTATATATACTATCTACCCATTTTTTTTGTGAAGGCAAATTATCAGTTGATACTGCAAGAGGATCAATCTCCTGGCCGTAAGAGAAGAGGGTGAAAATGAAAAAAATACATAAAACTATTTTTTGCATTGATTTTATTATAATTTATTTAATGGAAAATATAAAATATTCCTAATTAAGGTTTTAACTCATGAATCGGCTATGCCAGCTTTGAGAAGCAGGAATTTCCCAATATTTTAAAAAATCCCCTTTATTGTCAACTAAATTATTGTAAACTATAGTTTCTTTGGTTATCGATTTAGATTTTGCCATTTTTCTAAAATCCTTTAATTGTTTATGTACAAAATAATCTCCTTGTTTAAATGTTACATTCATTTTATCAAGTAAAATAATCTCAAACTTCCGTTCTAAATCTTGGATAAATCGAACAGAACTATCAATTGAACATCCACTTGCCTGAGCGGATTCTTGATTGATTCCAATAACAATAAAACGATCATGTGGTAAAATAAACCCAGCTTCTAGTGACTGACTGTGAGCAGTCCAATTACCAAGAAAAATTGTTAATTCTTTTTGAATTTCAATAATTTCTTCTTTTTTAAAAGAACGATCAGAAGGATAAATCCATATCCTTGCTTCGTCTGGTAACTCGTCAAAAGAGACTAACATATGTTATAAATCATTAGCATTTGCAATCAATTCAGCAATATCCATTACTTCAACTTTTCCCTCTTTCTCTTTATTTTTAATTCCATCGGTCATCATAGTGTTACAAAATGGACAAGCAGCTGCAATAATATCAGGTTGCGTTTCTAAAGCCTCCTCAGTTCGCACAATATTTATTTCTTTAGTTCCAGCCTCAGCGTCTTTGAACATCTGTGCACCACCTGCTCCACAACACAAACCTTTGGATTTACAAGATTTCATTTCAAGTAATTCAGCATCTAATTTTTTAATTAATTCTCTAGGAGCCTCATAAACTTGATTTGCCCTTCCTAAATAACAAGGGTCGTGGTAGGTTATCCTTTTTCCTTTAAATTTCCCTCCTTCAATTCTAAGTTTATTGTCGTTCAATAATTGTTTCAATAACTGAGTATGATGTATTACCTCATAATTACCTCCTAAATCTGGATACTCATTTTTTAGGGTGTTAAAGCAATGTGGGCAAGTAGTTACAATTTTTGTTACCGCATAAGAATCTAATGTGGTAATGTTTTGAACCGCTTGCATTTGAAATAAAAATTCATTCCCAGAACGTTTTGCAGGGTCTCCAGTACAGCTTTCCTCGGTTCCCAATACGGCAAAAGAGATATCAGTTTGATTTAATATTTTAACAAAAGCTTTTGTTATTTTTTTTGCTCTGTCATCAAAACTTCCTGCACAGCCAACCCAAAATAGAATATCAGCTTTTTTTCCTTCTGCATTTATTTGCGCCAAAGTGGGTACATTTAACATGACTACTTAAGATTTAGATTTTCCATCATCAAATACCTCGATAGTCATTTCCTTTTCAATAAGATCTGTAAATTTACCATTATAGCGAGTTGCTTTCACCAAGTGATTGTCAATCCAATGGTAATTTCCTCCTCGCGGTTTGCCCATTAACAAGCTATGATATTTAAAACCATTTTTTTTTAGCCACTTTTCCGTAACTCCACGATGAGATTCAACTCGTGAAGTAAAAAAACAAATCAAATGACCTTCATTAAACCATTTATTTAATGTTTCAAGTGCATCTGGATAGATTTTAGCTGTTGACATACGTTCTGGTTCTTCATTGGGAATATCATCACAAATGGTGCCGTCGATATCTATCAAATAATTCTTTATTCCTTCAGGAAGAACAGGGCTTACAACTTCACCTGCTTCTACTTTTTGATGTAAATAATTTTCTGCTTCTTCTCGTTGCATTACTAAATGGTTTTAATTACTCGTCTACCCATTGCAGACGATCTTGGTTACTAAAAGGCCATGGGGCGCCATTGTTTTCTATATTACCCATCATAGAATTTAACTCTACAGGAGCTGCTGATTGTTCCATCACCAAATACTGTCTCATATCCATAATAATTGATAACGGATCGATTTCGATAGGACAAGCATCCACGCATGCATTACAAGAGGTACAAGCCCATAGTTCTTCTGGAGTTATATAGTCATTTAAAAGCTGCTTTTGATCTTTTTCAAAAACTCCATTATTTTTATTTAAATTTTTACCAACTTCTTCCAATCGATCTCTAGTATCCATCATAATCTTTCTTGGTGAAAGTTTTTTTCCTGTAATATTAGCAGGACAGACACTGCTACAACGTCCACATTCAGTGCAACTATAGGCATTCATTAATTGAACCCAGTTTAAATCAAAAACATCACTTGCTCCAAATTTTTCAGGAGTAGCTAAATTTCCTTCAGGAATTGTAAAGTTTGGGTTCATCATCATTTGAACCTCGTTATTTATATTAGAATCTACAGAAAATTTGCCTTTAAGATTCAAATTTGCAAAATAGGTGTTTGGGAATGCTAGTAGAATATGTAAATGCTTGGAATAATACAAATAATTTAAAAAAATAAAAATTCCAATAATATGAAACCACCAGAAGCTTCGCTCCATTAAATAAAGGTTATTTTTGGAAAGATTTTCAAATAAAGGAACCAAAAATTGTGAGATTGGAAAACTTCCTGCCTTAACGTAATGCTCTGGATCAAGTTCTTGTAAGATGCTATCGGTTGCATTCATGGCAAGAAATAAAAACATTAAAACTACTTCAAAATATAATATAATATCCCCATCTAATTTAGGCCAACCCTTCATTTCGGCTTTCCAAAAACGATTAATTTTAATGATATTTCTTCTTGTCCAAAAGAAAATAACAGCAACTAAAACAAGAAAAGCAAATATCTCAAAAGTTCCAATAAGCACATTGTATAAAGAGCCTAATATAGGTGCGAAAATTCTGTGTTCTCCTGTAAGCCCATCTATTATAATTTCCAATAACTCAATATTGATAATAACAAATCCTACATATACAATAACATGCAAAAAACCTGAAATTGGACGGCTCACCATTTTAGATTGACCTAATGCTAATCGAATCATATTCTTCCAACGAATTCCTCTTTTATCATTTCGATTAATTGATTTTCCTAGAGAAATATTCCTTCTAATACGCTTAACATTTCTAATAAAAAATCCCACACTAAATGAAATTAAAATTAGGAAGATGATGTTAGGAATATAATTCATGTTTTATTCCTTTTTTTTACTTTTATCTTTTCTCCCAAAAAGAGAAAAGTGTACATATTTTTTTGGATTATCTTTAAGGTCTGAAAGCAAGGCTTCAAGAGCTTCTGAGGAATGTAATAATTCTGTATATAAATTATCATCGCTTAAGAGCATTCCTAGAGTTCCATCGCCTTTATTTAAATTGGAAAGAATTAAATTTAATTGGCCTGAAACTACTTCAATATTTTTCATTGTCGTTCCAAATTCTATTTTAGAAAGTGAATCTGTAAGTTGAGCTAAATTTTGAGAAGTTTTACCAACATGAATCATCGTTGAATTAAAAACCTGCTCATTTGAGTTAACAATTCTACTCATGCTTTTAGAAAGCATATTAATATTAGATATACTTTCGGTTAAACCATTTAATGCCAATTTTAAATTATTTTGTGTCTCATAATTTAAAACATTACTAACTCCAGCAAAAATTGAATCAGCTGAGCTCAAGAGCCCTTCAATTTTATCTTGAAGAGGAGCAATTTGTTGATTCACTAATTCTGTAAAACCAGGTTTAACTTCTGATGGTAAAATGTCTCCACTTTCAATAATATCTCCCGAATCGTAGACAGGAATAATAGCAATAGCTTTACCTCCAATAAGACCGGCTTCATACAACTGAGCAATGCTTTGGTTTGAAAAGTGAAGGTCACTTCTAAGACTAAAGGTTACTTTAATGTTTTTATAATTTTTTGCAAAATCAATTTTTTTAACATTACCCACTGAATAACCTCTGATAGTGACTTTTGCTCCCACAACCAATCCCTCAACATCTTGATAGATCGCATGAAGTGTTTTGTTATTATCAAATAAGGAATTGCCTTTTAGATAACTAAATCCAAAAATAAAAATCCCAATACAACCTAAAACTAGAATGGCTGTTTTAACTTCACGTGAAAAATTCAAAATAATAATTGTTTTAAATACTTAACAAAATTAACAATAATTTTCAGATCAACATCATTTTAATAAGTCTAGTGCATCACTAATTGTTATTTTTTTATCCCCATTAAAAGCTACAATAAAGGCATTGCTGAACCCTTTAGATTTTGCTTTCTTAAGATACTTTTGTGCTTCTTCGTAACTAGAGCTTTGTTGATAGAAGTATCGATATAAATTACCAGTTTTCTGCTTTGAAATTAATTTCAAACCCTTAAAGTTATATGGTTTAGTTACGATACTTTTTTTACTTGCAGAGATTTGAATTTTAAACAATAAACTAACTTGTTTTTTTAATTTTATATTTAATTTGGTTGAATCTGAATAAGAAATTTGATTCTGCATACTTGCCTCACGTTGACTTTTATAATTTATTATTGCTTTTGCAATCGCATCAGACATATTACTCTGACCTTTTGAGGAGTTTAAATATGAACCCTCAGAAGAATTCGTTAAAAAACCTGTTTCAACTAGCACACTAGGCATATATGTATATTTCAAAACAACAAAACCTGCTTGCTTTACCGTTCTGTCCTTTCGTTTTAAATTACTTACAAAACTTTTTTGAATCGAACTGGCTGCCTCAATACTTTGATCTAAATAGGTTTCTTGCATCAATATCAAACTAATGACAGATTCAGGGTCATTTGGATTAAATCCATCATAATTTTGCTCGTAGTCATCTTCTAAAAATATTACAGCGTTTTCTTTTTGGGCAATTTTAAAATTTCGCTCATTTGCATGAAGACCTAGAACAAAAGTACCAGCCCCAAAAGCTTTTGGAGAAGTAAAAGCATCACAATGCACTGAAATAAATAAATCTGCATCTGCTTTATTTGCAATATTTGCTCTTTGTATTAGATCAACAAAAACATCCTTTTTTCTCGTGTAAATAACCTTTATATCTGGTGTTTTCCCCAATTTTTTTCCGATTTTTAAAACAATATTTAATGCTATTTTTTTTTCAAAATAACCATTTCCCCTATTCCCAGAATCATGACCACCATGACCTGCATCTAAGACAACTACAAAGGGTTTTGAATCCTTAGATTGGGAAAAGTTTTTTATTGGTAATAACAATAAAAAAAACAGTATGCTGACAAAAAAAATATTAATATAATTTTTGTTCTTCTTTAATCTGAAAGAATAAGCTGAAAAATTCTGACGCATCCTTAAAATTATGATTAATTTTGATAGTTTAAACCAAGTTTAACAAATTTAGGGTTTATCGCTTTGCAATCAAAGTTTTACTATATAGCTTGTCTAATCTTTTTCTTTGGAGAAATGATAATGTATGCACAAGAGATTTCTGCCAAAGATGAAGATAAATCCCTTTTAGACAGTATTAATAAACCTGCAAAACAGCCCCTTTTGTTAGCTAAAGTAAAATATACTGCTAAAGATTGCGTTCGCATAAATCGAAAAGAAAATAAATTAATCTTGTATAATGAAGCTGAACTATATTATCAAGATATTGAGCTTCGCGCTGGAATTATTATTTTAGATTATAAAACAAATGAAGTTAATGCAGGTCGAATTAAAATTGATTCAAACTTAGTCCAATATCCTTTTTTTAAACAAGGTGGCGATGAAATAAATCCTGATTCTATTCGGTTTAATTTCGATACACAAAAAGCACTTATATGGAATTCCAAGTCTGGACAAAATGGTATGGATATTTTTGCTGCACTGACCAAAAAAGAAAATGATTCGGTTTATTATATTAAAGATGCAAGAGTCAGTACCGCAGGGAAATTAGTAGGAGGTGATGATGAAGAAGGAATTGATTACTATTTTAAAGTTAGAAAAGGGAAAATTACTCCTGGCGGAAAAATTATCACAGGTCCTACCAATATGTTCATTGCAAATGTACCTACTCCTGTTGGAATTCCGTTTGCATATTTTCCCTCTTCACAAACAAAAGAATCAGGCTTTATAATACCCTCGATCGGAGAAAGTAACTTAAGAGGTTATTACGTTCAAAACGGGGGTTACTATTTGGCTTTATCAGATTATTTTGACTTTACTGCGATCGCTGACTATTATACTAACGGGAGTTATGGTTTCAGAGGTGACTCTCAATACAATAAAAAATATAAGTTTAGAGGAAATTTTAGTGTTCGTTATGAAAACTTAATAAATGAAGCTCGCGGGCTTCCTGATTATTCTAAATCAACTGTTTTTAATGTACGATGGTCTCATTCTAAAGATCAAAAATCAAGTCCAAACTCCACGTTTTCAGCCTCAGTTAACTTTGGTAGTAGTGATTATTATCGGCAGTCTGTAAATCAATTAAATTCACCTAATTTTTTAAATAATAATCTGAGTTCTTCAATATCATACTCAAAATCTTTTCCTGACTACCCAAGAGTGAATATTTCTTTAACAACCGCAATGTCCCAAAACTCCCAATCTAAAGTTGTAAACTTAACGCTACCAACTTTCCAAGCAACTATGGAAAGAATTTATCCATTCGCTCCAAAAGATGGTGCAAAAAAAGGAATATTTCAAAATATTAACTTTCAATACACGGGTCGAGCAGAAAACAGGATTATTACAACAGAAGAAGCTCTTTTTGGTCCTGATATGTTTACCAATGCAAAAAGGGGTATGAAACATTCTATCCCACTCAGTACAAACTTTAAATTATTAAAATATTTAAGTTTTAGTACTAGTGTAAATTATGATGAAATTTGGACTCAAAATACTGTGAAATTTAATGATTTTTCTCCAGAGATTAATTCAGTAGTTAAAGATACTATCAATAAAATAGGGGCTTTCAGGCAGTATGGTTTAAGTGCCTCTATGGGAACTACAATTTATGGAACTGTAAACTTCGGTGAAGGAAAAAAAATAGAGTCTATTCGTCACACTCTTAGACCATCAATTAGTTATTCTAACCGACCTAGTTTTGAACAATATTACGATACCTATATAGTTGATGCTGAGGGAAATTCTGCTGAATATACCCGATATCAAAATAGTCTTTTTGGAATTCCTGGACGATCTTTATCAAATAATATGGGGATTACTTTGGGAAATAATTTTGAGGCTAAAGTTCGAGATAAAGATTCTACAGCAACAGGACCTAAAAAAGTCGTTTTATTAAATAATTTTAATATTGCAACTTCTCATAATTTCGCAGCAGATTCTCTCAGATGGAGTCCTTTAAGAATGTCAACAGCTCTTTCTTTATTCAAAAATAAAATGAGTATTAACATGGGGGGTACTTTTGATCCTTATACTTTGAATGAAAATAATATCAGAATAAATACATACAATATCGCCTCTGGTGGAGGTTTGTTAAGACTAACAAGTGCAAATGTTAATTTAAATTATTCTTTCTCTAGTACTGAATTTGAAAATCCAGACAAAGAAGAGGATAGAAATCAAACTGAAGCAACTTCTAGTGGGGGTCGAGATGATGATTTATTTGGACGAGCAGAAGATTTTACTGACCGAAGAATGAACGAAGGAAATAGTGCGCCAGCACCTAAATATCCAAGTTATCGTAGCAAAATTCCCTGGGATTTAAAATTAGCCTACTCATTAACTTATAATAATTCGAGAAATCAACGTGATTTTACTAATAACTCGCTTATGTTTTCTGGTAATGTGGACCTAACGCCAATGTGGAAAGTTGGTCTCTCATCGGGATACGATTTTAACGGAAAAGGATTTACTTATACTCAGCTAAGGTTCAATCGAGACTTAAAAAGCTGGAGATTAAATTTCAGCTGGGTTCCTTTTAGCGACCGTGCTTCATGGAACTTTTTTATAGGTATAAAATCAGGGTTGTTAAGTGATATTAAATATGAAAAACAGAGTGAACCAAATCGCTCATATTGATTTTGGTAATTTATTATCTTTATTAAAAGTATATAATTATGAAAAAAGAAATAATAACTACATTAAATGCTCCCGCGCCTTTGGGCCCATATAATCAGGCAGTTAAATCTGGAAATACACTTTATATATCTGGACAAATTCCATTAATTGCAAATACTATGGAACTATTTAGGGGTACAGTCAAAGAAGAAACTGAATTGGTAATGGGTCACTTAAAAGAAATATTACAAGCTGCTGAAATGAAACTTGACCATGTAGTTAAAACAACAATATTCCTTGATGATATGGAAAATTTCGGAAAAGTTAATGATGTTTATGGTCGCTTTTTTGATAATGAGACAGCCCCGGCTCGAGAAACTGTTGCTGTTAAAACTCTCCCTAAAAATGTACGTATTGAAATATCGATGATTGCCGTAAAATAAAAAGCTCACTAAACCTTCGATTCTAAAAGTCTCTTGTGATACTTTACTAACTCATCAATTGGACGCTGGACAATTCTTCCGATTGTTAAATTATTTAATTTTAAAGCTCTTTCGATTTCGTCCTTAAGAAAATGAGAAACAGATCCAATAAAATGAATTGGAACTTTACTAGCGTTGTCAAACTGCATAATCTGATGGTCAATAAAACGTTTTAAGCTTTTTGCAATTATATCCTGGAAAAGAGGAATATCTTTATGCTTAATTAAAAACCTAGAAAATGTTGCTAAATATGTATTTGGATTCTCTCTCCTATAAATATTTTCTTTTATGGAATCCGGAGATAAGTCATATTCGTTTTCAAACTCAACTGCCAATTTTTTTGGCATTGTCTTAAAATAATAACTTCTAATCAATTGCTTTCCAAAAAAGTTACCACTGGCCTCATCCATCAAAACATATCCCAAAGAAACAACTCTTTGTTCTATGTTTTCGCCATCATAATAAGTGCAATTTGAACCAGTTCCTAAAATACAAACGATTGCTTCTTCTTTCGGAATAACAGTAGCAAAAACAGCAGCATACGTGTCTTCTTTAATCACGATATTAGCATTGATAAAAATCTCATCAAATATCTTATTAATTCTTTTTTGTGGTGAATCTACTCCACAACCTGCTCCATAAAAATATAGATGAGTTACTTGTTTTCTATTCTGATATAACTCAAAATTATTAATGATTCGTTCCCTTAAAATTGCGCTTGAAAGCACTTGTGGATTCAAACCTAGAGTTTGCGTTGCAAATAAAGTTTTACCATTTTCATCAACGGCTATCCAATCAGTTTTTGTGGAACCGCTATCAACTACTAAAATCATTAATATTCTTTAAATATTGTTAATGTGCTTAGCTAAATCGATAAGCTTGTTTGAATATCCACATTCATTGTCATACCATGAGATAATTTTGAAAAAACGTGAATTAAGTTCCATTCCTGCTCCTGCATCAAAAATTGAAGTACGAACATCTCCAACAAAATCTTGAGAAACAACAGGTTCATCGCAATAACCTAAAATATTTTTCATCTCGTTATTAGCGGCGTTATGCATTACTTTTTTAATTTCTTCATAAGAAGTTTCTTTCTTCAATTTTACTGTTAAATCAACAACAGATACATTAGCTGTTGGAACTCTAAATGCCATACCTGAAAGTTTACCTACTAAAGCAGGAATTACTTTAGTTACCGCTTTAGCAGCTCCTGTGGAAGCCGGCATAATATTAATCAAAGCACTTCTTCCTCCTCTAAAATCTTTTCGAGATGGTCCATCAACAGTAAACTGAGTTGCAGTAGTAGCATGAACAGTTGTCATTAAACCCTCTTCAATTTCAAAATGATCATTTAATACCTTGGCGATTGGAGCTAAACAGTTTGTTGTACAAGAAGCGTTTGAAACTATATTATCTGAAGAATTAACTTCTAAATGGTTTACACCCATAACAAACATTGGCGCATTTGCTGAAGGTGCTGAAATAACCACTTTTTTTGCACCACCATTGATGTGTGATTGTGCTGATTCTAGTGTTGTAAAAATTCCGGTACACTCTGCAACAACATCAGTATCTATTGATCCCCACCCAATTGCTGCAGGATCACGCTCAGCTGAAATTCTAACCGAATGCCCATCTACAATTAGACTATCATCGTCAACCTCTATTGTTCCATTATAAGTTCCGTGAACAGAGTCATATTTTAAAAGATATGCAAGATGATCAATATCAAGTAAATCGTTTATTCCAACAACAGTTACATCTTTTTGCTTCATTGCAGAACGAAAAACTAATCTACCTATTCTTCCAAAACCATTGATTCCAATTCTAATTGCCATTTTTTTATGTGTTTAATTAAATTTAAATTATTAGACAGTGAGTATATCTGATACTCGGATTAAATCTTTATTTATTTTTGATTTACCTTTTATTGCTTTAGATAGTGGTGTTAAAATCATTTCTGAATTGTCTAAACCAACCATTACATTTGATTTACCATTAATCATAGATTCAACTGCGTGAACTCCCATTCTTGAGGCTAAAACTCGGTCAAAACAGCTTGGACTCCCTCCTCTTTGCATGTGTCCTAAAACAGAAACTCTAACTTCATAATGAGGTAGATTTTTTTCAATATACTCTGCTATTTCAAAAACATTTTTACCTGTTTTATCTCCTTCAGCCACTACTACAATACTGGAAGATTTCCCTGATTTTTCACTACGTTTGAGTGAGTCTAACAGACGATCCAATCCCATATCTTCTTCAGGAATTAATATCTCTTCAGCACCAGCGCCAATTCCGGTATTTAGTGCAATATGCCCTGCATCTCTTCCCATTACTTCTACAAAAAATAGTCGATTATGAGATATAGCGGTGTCTCGTATTTTATCTATAGCTTCAATCACTGTATTTAATGCCGTATCATATCCTATCGTATGGGTTGTTCCGAAAATATCGTTATCTATAGTCCCTGGGATACCTATAACAGGAATACTAAATTCAGATTGAAAAATCATAGCACCAGTAAATGAACCATCACCACCAATTATAATTAGTCCGTCAATTTTATTTATTTTGATAGTGTCAAAGGCTTTTTTTCTTCCTTCAGTAGTTCTGAATTCTAAACATCTTGCTGACTTTAGAACAGTACCACCCTTATTTATAATGTTGTTTGCTCCGCGAGCATTCATTAATTTAGTATTATTAGAAATCAAGCCATGGAAGCCCTGATAAATTGCAACGCATTCGATAGAAAAAAATGAGGCAGCCCTAACTACAGCACGAACAGCTGCG
>TARA_B110000238_G_scaffold38846_1_pt1 | contig 18855 bp, 24 predicted proteins | sample TARA_B110000238 | Tara Oceans TARA_B110000238 (sample SAMEA4397569) | marine metagenome | biome: Polar Biome; feature: [SRF] surface water layer (ENVO:00010504); material: water (ENVO:00002006), including particulate matter (ENVO:01000060) such as... | depth 5 m | reverse complement strand
TCTACATCAATGTTAGCAGAATCAAATCCTAGTTTCTGTGATATTTTGTCGACACCGTTTATAAACTTAGATATTGCATCTGTTCGTGACTTCATAAATGCAGGTAAGTTACCTGCATCGAAAACATCGGCACCGTATCGATTCTTAGCTCTAAAGTGCCTATCAAATACATCTCTTAAATATTGTTGCATTAGATCTCTGACACGAGACATAGGTTCACTAGTAAATGGGTCAGGTGCGTCTTGGTTGTCAATAAGTGCAACAACTTTCATAAGTTCTTCTGTTGTTGAATATGTCATACCAAAATAGTCCAACCCGTCATCAGAGTCTCTATGAGGGTCCATATCGTTTAGTGCAGGATCAATTTTTGTCATTTTTTGGTTGGGCTTAGTAGTCAGCTTGGGAGTCATTGCCTTTATTAAGTCACTGACTTCAGCGGCTGAGTCGTAGTACATTGCAGGGTTTGTTTCTTTTATTCGTGTTAGTTCATCAAACCGTGCTCTTAGTTTAATTATCATCTTGCTTAATGCGTTATCAGTATAGTCGTCATCGCCAGTGCCGTTAGGATTATGTCCTACTGCAACTGGGTGGTCATAGTCTTCATAACTGTCCAAGTGCTTTATTAGTTGTTCTACACCTTTTTCGTTAACAGGATTGCCTACTTTAAACCAACTGCCGTCTTTGTTAATACCAGCGGAGTTATACGATCCGTTAACCAACGTCCTATAAAAAACCTTCCACTCTCGTTTAGGAAGCTGATCCCATGCATAAGCAATTGTCTCGTCATCTTGATTGGTTGCTTTAGCAATAGCTTTAAAGAACTTGTCACCTTGTTCGCCTGATGTAGTTGCTTCGCCGTTGCTTACTCGCCATAGCCCTTTTACAATTTTCTCAACTTGTGGTGATGTTAAGAATGCAGGTAATGTAACAATTGCCTTTTTAAACAATCTATTGACACCGTTTTGTATTCTACTGAGTAATGCTTGTTGTTCTATATCACGGTCTTTAGTAACATAGTCAGCCTGAGCGTTTACCATAGTATCAAGTTTGTTGTAATCAAGTTCAAAGTCTTTTAATGTATTTCGGAATACACCAATTGCTTTTGCATTCAATGATCCTCTATTTAAATTTTGGCTTAAATCATACCCAGCTTGTGCTATTGCATTTACAAAGGCTTCTTGTGCTTTCTTTAAAAATGCAGGTGCTTCTTTGCTAGGTGCTAATTTTCTAGGTTTTGCATAACCCGTAATCGGTTCACCGTCAGTAGCTTCTTCTACATGCTTCGAACCTGTTTCTGTTTCCCATTTCTTAACTGCTTCTTTCCATGCCTCATCTGCGCCTGGACTAATTAACTTTCTGTAACGAGTTAAGTTGTTAACTGCTACAGCAACATGATCCATTGAATCAATATATCCGCCTTTTGAGAAAAATGGTTTAATTGTATCTACTATAGGAAGTTCAACATCGAATCTGCCTTTGATACGCTCTTCGTCTTTTGGATCAACTGCGTCTAAACTGTTAATCAGTTTAAATAACGCTTTTGCATAATCGGTATTATGTGTTTGATCACTGTATGCCGAGCTCATTGTAGCCGCATAACGTATAACTGCTTTAGCGGCTATGTCAAAATTAGTGTGATAATCATCACCGCCACCGATTCTAAATTCAATTAAGTTGTTACCGGTTGTACCGTCTTTGTCAGTTTTGAAGTTAATACTACTAAACTTGCCAGTACTAATACCGCTAGAGATTATTCTCTCAATCCCTTCTATAGACTTCATATCTTCTGGATTTGACTTTAATTTCTCTGCGGCTTTCTTTAAATTATCGTATTGACTCTTGGCGTAACTGTTACTGGATCTGCCAAATGTACTTAACAAATACTTGTCGCCTAATAACACAGCAAGTTTTACTTTGTTTACTTCTTGAGGAGTCTCGCTGTTTAAACTCATTGTTACATGTAGTCCACAACTTCTATTAGTTTCAACACCTTCGCCGGACATCCACTCAAACATGCTCTTCATTTCTTGTAGCATGTCTCTAGGTGAATCATATACCGGACTAATAAGCTCTGCACCAGTACCGCCGTCTGCTTCAATTGAACTGTCATCTTCTACACGCCAGTACGTCTGGTCTGCTCCGTAGCCGCTGTGATATTCACCTGCTTCTACTTCTTTAAATTCACTGCTCTTGTCTGTCCAACGTGTTAGTTCAGCGGCAACTTCTTCTACGCCGCCGCCACTGTTTGGGTTATGCAGATATATGTCTAGCGAACTTAATGCACTCAGCCAGCTACCGTGTTCATCGCTGGCCCATGTGTCTATAGGATACTCTTCTTCTGCTTGTTCAACGGCTTCTTCCATTGCTTCACCATTGTCTCTAATGCTTTCTTCGAGCCATTCTATAAGTTCATCTTCTTTTACTTCTTCTGCATACTGTCTTGCAAATGCTTGAAGGTCCCAATCTGCAAACTCGTCTCTGTCATCAGCATCTACACTGGCTAAAAATGATTCTTTGTACTCTTCAACTTCATCCATGTCTAATTTATCATTAACAAAATCGTCTATAAAGTCTTCATCTTCTTTACGGTCTGATACCATACGTTGAATAATATCGCTTTCGTATTCGTATGCTTTATCATACATCCATTCTCTATACGACTCTTGCACTGCTTCTACGCTTCTGCTACCTTCTTGCTCGTACACATAGTCTTCGATGTTGTACCAGTTTTCGTCATCTAACCAGTCTTCGTCATTGTCACTATTAGAAACATCATTCCAAACTGTTTCTGCTTCAAACCCACATTTAATGTTTACATCTAATGCCGCTTTGGCTATGTCAGGTTTGTTAAAATTGATTTCAAATAATTGCTCGTCACCTTGTTCACGTAACTTAAATTTACGCACAAGTTTTTTCATGCCTGTTTTTATTTTGTTTAGTTTAAGATGCGATGAATTAGACTTACTTAACTTAGATAGTTTACTAGCATTAAGTACTTGTACTTCTTCATCTGGTTCGACCAGTTGATACTCACCCTTAGGATCTTGTACTACAACTTTGTCTGGATTCGGGGAGTTGCCAACTTTACTAATTACTTTGCCTACTACTTCGCCTTTATCATCGTGATACTCAGCATCTACTTCTATATCTTTGGCTTTAGTTTTTGTATATGTTGGTTCAACTTTCTCAGGCTCTACGTCTTTAACATCGAGGCCAGGAGTTACAGTAGGACTACCTTTGTCTACTTTAGGCTTAGGTGCATTGCTTGTTGCATTTGCTTTTGCAGTTGCCCCAGTCTGTTGTTGACTAGTCGGTGTACTTGAACCTGAATTCATTCCATATTCTACCAGTACACTTTCTAAAGTTCTAACATCTGTAAATTTCATGTTTTATCGCCTGTTTAATGTTTTTAATCTTCGACTTGCTGGGTTAAGTCTTTTTGTTCTCTGCGACTTTCTTGAAAGCCTTGCACCCATACGAGCTTTAGTCTTTTTCAATGTCATACGCTTCTTCATATTGATTGGCGCTGAACATTGAGAAACATTACTGACTACTCTGCCCTTACGTCTGCCACTAGTACATCTAACGGCACGTTTAATCTTCTTACCACTTCTACGCCATACCATCCTGGCTTCAGTGATTGTATCTTCTGTTAGTTCTGCTAATCTCATTACTTTCCAAACAAGTTAATAATTAAACCGATTACAACAGCAATAAGTGTTGTAAAACTTGTACCGACTATTGCTACAAGCCAATTCTCTAGTTTGTTAAGTCTTTGTTTTGTGTCGTCTTTGAATTCTCTTAATTCTGTAGTGATGCTCTCTATTCGGAGCATGTCCGCAATAATGTGTGCCTCAAGGTTACCCTTTTGTGCATACACTTCTTGTTCTACTGGCTGTGGTTGGTTACGCTCATCCATTTTACAATAAATCCTGTTTAGTAAATTCCATATTAATACCTGTTTTAGTATTAATAGTCCCTGCATTTAGTACCACAAGGTCTAGTTCGTCTATTAATGTTGATGGTGTGTGTGCGCCTGGTTGTTCGGTTGCAAACTTAAAAATGTACCCTGATCCAGTCATACTCGGTGCACCATAGTTTTCTAATAAGTTTGCGCCAACGCCATTTAAAAATACAGGATTATTCATCACTGTGGGCATTGCCCGAAGTCCAATTACTTGCACTACACTTTCAAAATCTTTTTGTGTAGCATCTGCAAAGTCGCCTGTTACGGTTATATCTAGACTCGTAAACAAAGTAAAGAATTCGATGTTACCAGTTAGTACTTCTACTGCTCCCATTGAGCCTGTTCTTGTCATTGGCATTGTGTGTCTCCGTGCTATTTGTAGTATTTATCTTTATTCCCAAAAATACGAGCTCGGAACGATACTCAAAAAAAAGCACACCTAAGTGTGCCTTTTAAAAATTGTTTAATTAGTTAAAATTAAGCAACTCTATATTCGCCTGCTGTTGCTGTTGCGTTAGCGCCGTTACCTGTTAATGAAGGTTGAATAGCTTCTAATACTCTAGCCGCTGTTGGTGAACCTTCTACTGCAACGTGTATAATTGTTGCTGATACTGAAGTAATGATTACTGGTGTACAAATTGTTGATAATGCTGAAACTAATGCTTCACCTTTGTTTGGTTCGCCAGTAGCAGTTTTAAAACCAAATGAACTAATGTCATCTACTCCGTCTACTTCGTCAATGACGAAATGACTTAAAGAACCTACTAATAGTTGTCCTTCTACCACTCCACCGTTTACTCTTGTCTGTGCCATGTTATTTCTCCTAAACTTGATAGTATCTCTATCGACATACTGTTGTTACGTTTATTTATCTATTTCAACCAAAAAAAAGCACACATGAAGTGTGCTTTTTAATTGTAGTTATAGTGATATCTTATAGTTCAAAAGCTGTAATTGTAGCTAATGCTAAGTTAACACCGTCAACTGTTCCTAATGAAATCGTAACGTCTTCTAAGTGAGCCGCTAAAGTCTCAGAATTAGTTCCATCATATGTGTCAGTACCATGAGTACCTTCAAATAGAACTCTAAGTCCTTGCCCTGATCCACCTGTTGCGTCGACTGTGCCAACTGCTACTGGTGTTAAGCCTTCGATGCCGAATGCTTTTAATAATACGTCTACAACGCCGCCTACAGCTAATTTAGATGTAACGTCTGCGCCGAAATCAATTTGGATACCTGCTAAAGGTAGACCACTGTAGTGACCTGCGGTTACTGCCGCTCCTGCGTTTTGAGTTTGTGCCATTTTTATTCTCCTAAAATGTATTTGTTATGCTTATTTATGCCTTTTGACATAAAAACAGTTTTAATTATCGCCTATTTCATCCTAGTATTCATTATGCCTGCAATCTTTTGCCCAATCTTTCCGCCTAGGTTCGCACCTGACTTGAAATTACCTTTGCCGGTTTTAGCTCTACTATATGATGTTTCAGCATCGGGCCCAATGCTTTTCATTGCTTTATCTTTTCTTAAATGCCCATGAGTTGTATCATCCCAGCCTTTAGCAATACCTTTTGGAGCTTGCTTTGCCATAGGATTAAATTTTTGTGTGCCAGCGACCTTGTCTACGTCACCTGCACTTTTATTATCTGCCCTTACAATGCCTTTAGCAATCGAAAATGCTTCGTCGGCACTTAAACCACCTGCGGCATACATTGATCTAGCTTTTGCAATAACGTTAGGGTCTTTTGCTGACGGAGAACCTACTGCCGCCGATTTCTGTAAGAAGTCGTTTATAACTTTGGGATCAGGTCTGTCAGTTCTGTGTGGTCTCGATCCACTTGGTTCTACTATTTCGTTAATTTTCATATTTTTTTCCTTCCGCTTGCCCAGTAACCAGCAATCTTGCCTATACCTGAACCTGTTGTTCCTTGAATTTTAGCTTTAGGGATAGGTTTAGTATCCACATACGCACTCTTTTTAGGCGTTTTTTGTGCATCAGTGTATTCTTTCTCACGGGCCATAGCATTTAAATGTTCAAATGAATCACTTGCTTTGCCTCGTAATATTTGTTGCTGTTGCATTAACTTAGATACTACAAACTGTCTCTGTGCATACTTTAAATCTGCCCAATCTATAATTAATCGTCTTAATTGCTTGAATAATGAGTTCGACACTTTTAATTGTGTTTCTAATCGTACAAGGAATGCTGTTGTTTCACTTCTATTTGGTTCTCTCACAGCCATTCTCTTTACAAAATTAAAATGTCTTCTGTTCTGAAATTGTAATGACTTTAATATCTTCTGTTCTCTATCTTTAATATTTAAACTTTGGTAGTCTGGGTTGTCTAATGCAAATGCCAGCATGTAAATATCAGTAGTCGTTGTTCTAAATAATGCATAAGGACCAAACTGTGTTGTTTTCCTTGCATACGCAACAGAGTATGCTCGTTGCTTCTTATCCTGGTTGAACATAATCAATGCTAATGTCTGCAAATACAGTAAGTCTGCAATAGACCTGCCTCTGAGCATACCAAAGTTACTAGTTGTTCTGAGTAACTTGCTTTCACTTAGCTCTTTGTTAATTAGCGTAAGGGATTGTTCTAATTGTGCGTATATCATCTATTGCCTCTAGAAAAGATTTGTCTTCAAACATAATGGACGGTATCTGCTTTTCTTCATTTACTATATTTATCATATTATTATGATTATGTTCTAATTTTTCATGTATGCTTTCTTTCAATTGCTTTAATTCATGTGGGGTTTTATGATAATATCTTTTAACTTGCAACACTAACTGTTCCATACGCTCGTCTAAGTCTTCTATATCGTCAAATGAGTAATCAAACAGTTCGTCATACAACACAAATCCCATTGTTTTTAACGCTTGATGTTGTTTTTGAGAACCTGCTATTAAGAAAGGTTTCTTACCCATAATAGCATGTACAGATTTTTCCGTAAAAAACGGAACCATGTATGAAGTTTCAGAAACAATTTGCATCCAAGACTGATTCCATTGTGTAGGTACTTCCTTATGTCCTATGCCGCCCAATCCAGATGGGTTTAATCCTGCGTCTAAGTCCAGTGACCTGTATCTTAATTCAGGATGCCACCATTTAAATTGGTCATCGAGTTCTGGGTTAGAAACACACCAACTCCATGCGCCATTATCTAACATATCGTGTTTACACAAATAGTCCATAGTACTTACTCTATGGGGTCTGTTGTCAGCGGCAAAATTCATCATTATGTAAGGGTAGGTTATTTCTGCGTCAGTGTAATCTAATTGAGCATGAGTCATTGTAAACCAGTAAGTAGGGAAATGACTTACTTTTATATACGGGTCAATTAGAGGATTTCTTATTATAGAGTGATTGCCTACAACCAAATGCATTTTAATTGAACGCTCTTTGCAGTATGACGTTATATTATCCCATAGTAATTCAGGGCCAGCATCTTTAGTGTCTGGAAATAAAAAGTTGTCGCAATCGGGACCTATCTCTTGAGGCCAAAAGAAGACAATTTCATCACAATCTAATGAGTTGTTGTTTAATACAGCATGTTTTATGAGTGTGTTATCGCAAGTTGTACCTCTAGAAAAGAAGTATGATACTAAACGTTTACTACTTGCCACCCGGTTTACCGGACCCGAAGTTTAATCTGCTAAACTCTAATCGGTCTACTAGTTTAAGAGCATTGCCTATTCTGTCTACAGCAACAAATCCCTCTTCTCCTGTTACTTCGTAACCTTTCTCTGTTTGTACAAAGGTCCCTATTTGCTTGATCTCTTCTAACTTCTTAATTATTTTTACTTTTGCTTCAATGAGCTTTAAGTATAAGTCGTATACTGCTACGATACCAGGCACATGTTCTTTAATAAACTTAACACCTTGTATCATTAATTCTGTTTTTGAATCTATAGTTTTCTGAGTTTTAACTTTTGCTATTTCTTTAGTCATAAAGTCAATATACTTTTGTACAAAACCTTGTGCAAATTTAGTAGGCTCGTCAAATGATCCTTGCCTGACTTGATTGTTTGCATGTGCTTTTAATTGCTGTAAAAAGTTCTTACCAATTAAGTCTGTACCTTTTTCTAACCAACTAAATGTTTCTGCATCGATGCTTCCTAAGTAACTGTTTGCATCGGATATAGCACCCATAATATCAGTACTCTGTTGCTTAGTCATTGTAACTGTGCCGCTGAGATCTTTAATTAATGCATCTCTGTGCCATACTCCAGCTGGTGCTCCGTCGCCTAGTACACTAGCATCGAAGCCAAACTTGGCTTGCGTATCTGCTAATGTTGGGCCGCCAACATATTCTGTATGCCACACAATGCCAAAGCCTGCACTTAAAATTTGCTTTGCAAGGTCACTGTTCTTTGGAACAGCATACGCTATTGTGTTTGGTTTGAATACAATATGTTCTTCGCCATCTAGTGAAACTGTGCTAATATCTTCTTGTCCAGCAAATAACATGTCACCTTGAGCAACTGTATTCCAGTTCAAACGGCTAAGGTGTTTAAGTGCTAGTTTCATTTTTGTTCTTAACCCACTCGCATCCTTCTCTGGAGATGGGTCAGCGTGGTAGGTATCAATGTCTTTATCAGTGAAGTTTAGTTTTGGCTTATTTGCAAATACACCTTTGGTACCCACAAAGAACTTGCCTGAAGCTGGATCTATTCCTGCTACAATAGCCGGAGCGCCGTCCCATTTAGTTGTCATACTTATTGGTGCTTTACTGTTACCATCAAGCATATCATGTAAACTGTATAGATAGTCTACTGCTTCTCTGGCGCCGGTATATCCTTTGTTAAAGATATTATCCTCTAAGTGTTCTAAGTGAGTGTTCTTACCGTCTTTAGATTCTCGTAAAATACTTTCACTTAGAATCGATGTTACGAGCGGTTTCGATATCTCTAAAAACTTCATAAATAAATCCCTACTGCATGCCTGCTAGTTTCTTAAGGTCCTGCAACTGAATCTGTTCTGTTAGCTCTGTTAATGCTGTAATCGGAGTTAAGAAAACTACGTCAGATGCACCTTCGTGTAAACTAACTGTATATCCTACTTGTTCCCAAGTAAGACCTGCCGCTTCTAATAGCTCATTAGCATACTCATATGCCTCTGTTCTCATTGCTCTGACTTGTTTTACAAACTGCCCATAAAATTCTGGAGCCGCTTTCTGTAAGCCTGATCGTTTAATAGCAGGAGTAATTGCTTGAACATATTTGTCAACATCATATTTTACATCATGCTTTTTCAAAACGTTTAAAAATTCTTGTGCATGTTTAATTCTTTCGCCTGCTTCTTTGCTTTGATCTACCATGCCCTTTTGGTGCATGTTGATATCATTCATGTGATTACCTTTGGTCGGTAAATCTGGTTTCGCTACTGCTACTGTTGGTCGTTTAATTGCCTTAGAGGCTAATCTACCAAGAGCCGCACCTGCAACACCACCGATCTTAGCGGCTGTACTTGCACCTGGATCTTGCATTGTCTTATTGGCTAACTCACCGCCCATTGCGGCAACAGCCTTATCTTTAACTCTATCTGCAATACTTTTGTCTGAATATGTTCCTTTAGCCATTGATGTTAATTCAATTGCAATTGAATCTTTATCTGCTATTGGATATGTGCCTGGATTCGGTTCTCTCAAATGGTCTTGCCCTGGGACTGTTTTGGTCTTTGATACTTCTTGCCATTGCCAGCCTGATTGTCCTTTACCAGTTTCAATATATTGAAAATGTACATCATCTCTGTTAGGATGCACAACTATTTGATTTTTCATTTTAGTTGCGGCGGCTCTAGCACCACCAAAGTCACTAATTTCTCCACCAACTTTAGAACCAGCAACATTACCTGCGGCTTGTTTAGCCTTTAGTGCTTGAGCTTTTCTAGCTCTTGCCATATCGACATACTTGCCTGGTGCCATATTAGCATTGCTTGTCTTAGGTTTAACTGGTGCTGATTTACGGTTTCTTTCTACACCTCTGTCACCTGGAGTAAGCTCTTGGATGACTTCGTCTTCTTTGACCTTATCATTTCCCCAGTTAACTGGTGCTGGCTTCCATGCTTGGACGCCTTTGCCGTTACACTTTTGACATTTACTAGGACCGTCTTCGGAATGATAATCTATCTTTCCTCTACCACGACATATTTCGCACTTATCACCTTCAGCTTCTGTAACTTGAAAAATTCTCATTTTAACTCTCTTTATTTTCGAGTACTTTTTTTATACCCCTGGAGAATTTTTTTGAATCGCCACTTTTAATACTGTTGATGAGCCTACGCTCTAAGTCCAATGCATCTTCTTCACTGTATGTTTCCCGCAACATCATCTTTAAATTCTGTACAGCAGACACGACATTTTCCACCCTATTCTCTAAAATATGATGTTTATCCCTATCAACAGAAATCTGTTGTAGTTCTTCTAAGATTGTTCTAGACTTTTTTAGTGACATAATTAAATTCCCTATGTATCTGTATTTATCAATTAGAGGTCATTTTTTTTCATAAACTCTCGCATGTTTAATGCTGAGCTTATGGTATCTTGTTGTTCTGGCTCGTCTGCCTTGATACTTTTATTCCTGCTAAGTTGCTCTAATAACCCGCTTGACTGCACACTCATTGCGCCTTCATCACCTTCGTCTAAATCTTCTACCCTTAAGGTATCTGGATTAAACTTCAAATCTACCTTACTACCAACACCACTACTTGAACGTGTTTTCATAAACTGTATTTGATACCTACCACGTTCTCTCATTGCATTACTTGTAAAGATACCGATAACATTATCTGCTGTTTGGATCTTACTAATACCACCTGCAATATGGTGGTGATCAAATTCAATTTCTTCTACTGCACCCCTGTTCAACTGAGATGCTGTAACTAATATTACACCTGTCTCCATTGCTAAGTTACGCAATTCTTCAGATACAAACTTGTCTTTGATAAACTGATCGTTAGCACTAATCTTACTATTAATAGGCATCATTAAGTCTAAGTAATCTACAAGAACTACATCGACTTTTATGTCTGAGTTAATCTCGTACTCTCTTATAAATGCTCTAACGTCATTAGTTGTAACGCCACTGCTCATTTGTTTAACCCTAAACTTGCCTGCGCCTTTGCCTCTCATACGCACTTTAAGGTCAACATCATCCATGTTCTTCATAATCTCTCTAGTGCCATAGCCACTTACCATTGCATCTAAACGCATACTAATAAGTTGCTCACTAAGCTCTAAACTAATGTATACAACATTAAGTCCTGCTAATGCCCAGTTAACACCCAAGTTCTGCAAGAACAAACTCTTACCTGCGCCTGAGCCTCCAGCAAAGATTGTAATCTCACCCTTGTTTAAGCCGCCATATAATTTTCTGTCAACATCTCTCCAACCTGTGCTTGTTGCACCTGCTTGGCTTTTGATGTATTGTAAACGTTCTTTAGGATTATCAAAATACTCTAGTCCCAAGTCTTTTACTAGACCTACTTGGCTTGCTTCTTTAATTAAGTTTTCTACTGCACCATAGTCTGCAGATTCCAATAAGTCCGTGCTTTCAAGGATTGCTTTTTCTAATGCTTTATGCCTACAGAATCTTTCAAAACTGTCTAAGAACCAATCAACGTGATTATCGTTAACTCCGTCTATACGTTCTAAGTCAACATTAGTTGTAGCACTAATCTGGTCAATAGTAGGAATGCTACTATAGTCTGTTGCATGGTCTTTTAAGAACTTAACAGTTGCTTGGAACTTCTTATTAAACATATAAGGTTCAATAATACCGTTTACCCTAACAAATAACTCTGGATCAGTAACTAAAAAGTTAAGGAATAACTGTTGTATTTCTTCGTTGTAATCTTGAATTTGATCCATTATAGTTTCATTCCCTTATTATAAAATTCTGTCTTTATATGTTTGTATATTAATTTATGTCCATATGGATTTGGGTGGCTGTCATCATGGCTTACTTGATTTCCTTCCATCATGTGAGTCATCGGCACAGTTGTCCATCTTTCCATATCTATCTCTTTCAATAACTCTCGCTCATACTCACATAGAGCGTCATCAACGCTAAAACCGTCAAAGATGTTTCCGCCTCTTGCTATAGTAGGTATATGGGTACCGTTCGCCATACTTGTAAAAAGATAAGGTATGTTTCGTTGCTGTAGTGCTTGTTGCATTGTCAACACAGTTTTAAAGTATTCTATCCTAAAGTCTTGTATAGACTTACCGTACATTAACTCTGCAGTCATAGCCTTGTTTGTTAAATCGAATGTTCGCTCTAAACCAATATTAGCAGTGGTATCGTCCGTGTACTTGGCATCGTCTGTGTGCCAATCATACAAACTTGTTATCTTGTCTGAAACTTTACTGTAAGGATTATCAATTTTCACTTTCCCTGTATTACAAAAGTTTACCCATTCTTTAATCATAGCACTGTAACGTTCTTGCCTATGCAATGCTGTCCACTGTATAATAACATAATCGTAACCAGGATCAGTTGGATCGTATAGTTCCTCAAATGCTTTACGGCATATCTTATCATTGCTATTCCCACCTAATGCAACATTGTTAACATCGGCGTTGAATACACGGGTAAGATGGTCAACCCACGTGGGTTGTTCATTATCTATAATTAGTCCAGTTTCAGGGTGGTGTATTACTAGATCTCCTGCTGTAAAACTGCAACCACTAATTAATATTCTCATAACATTTTACTCTGTACGCGGATCTTAATTTTGTTGTTTGTAGCAAAATCCACAATGCTCTTTACTGTTAATAATCTACCATATTGTTCTACCGCATCAGCGGCATCTTTTATATCGTCTTTCCATGGAGGGAAACTTACTTCCCATCCTAATTCAACTGCTTGTTCAATAAGTTCTTTACCTGCATTGTCTCTGTCTGGACATAGTATAACACGTTTATTAAGTTTGTCAATAAGGTGTGCTTGTTCAGGTGTTACTATATTTCCTAATACACTTATACCATCCACTTGTATTGCATCAAATATACCTTCAACAACAATAACAAAGTCTCTATCACTATCTACAAATTTGTCAATGTTAAACACATACCCAGGTTGTGTATTTAGTATGTATTTTGCTGTTTCTTTATTAGGTGGGTTTACATGTCTGCCGGTCCAACCGACTAACTGATTGTTATACATAAACGGTACTGTTAATCTTGCACGGTACACACTGTTGTTAATGTGTATTAACGGGCACTTACCTAGTAAGCCACGTGAGATAGCATATTGTTTTACTTTGTGATCATCCGGCAGGTCTTCTACTAAGGTAGTTTCTTCTGGCAAATTGTGTGTTGCAAACTCTGCCGCACTGTAAACATAACTATCAGCAGTATCCTCTACTTCTAATTCTTCACCGTACTTCATTAAGTTCAACACAACTTTATGTATATCTGTAATTGCAACACCTAGTGTCTCAACTAACTTCTTAAACTTGCCGCCTAGTCTAGGAGCGGGTGCCCAACCAGTTGTGTAGTGACAATTAAAACAATGGAAACTTATTTTACTACCCGTTTGTATTACTCCGGCACGTTTACGTCTGTCGTTACACATAGGACAATTGAACGTAGTCCATCCGCCTGGAGTCTTGCCACTTTGCAAAGGCAAGTTATCCATTAGGAGTCGGTGTACTTGGTCAACTAGTTCATGATGATGCATAACAGTAATTATAACACCTAATATCTAAAAGTCAACTAGTTTCTGAGTAAAACTTGATCTAAAGTTCCTGAGGTTTGGTCAAATGTAACTCTGATCCAATTTGTGTTCACTGTGAAGTTAAACGGATCTACGCCACTTGTTGCTGTAACGTATGGAATTGCTGGATTACCAATATCACCTTGTGAGTTAATATCATACCAATCACTATCTTGTGTTGGTGCTGATTCTAATGCTGAGCCTTGTATTTTAACCGAGCCTACAAAGTTCGTCATGTAAAGTGCTATTGTGTGCCTGCTATGCCTAAAGTTCTTATCTTGGTTACCATACAACGAAGAGGTTGCAAAGGAATCTACACCATCCACACCAAGGCTTGCTGTTCGTGTAAACACAGCGGCTGTTTGGGTTGGACTAGGATCGTACTCTAAACTACTTTTAACTTCTAAATCAGTTACAATTCTGTCGTTCTGATTTGCATACAAGGGAGTCTGTGTTGCGCCTGAATCTGCACTTTCACTAATTGCTATTTGATATAATCCAGGTATTAAGTCTTGTATATCACCGAGGTTTAAATCTAGCCTTGCTTCACCTGTTGTTCCGCCGCCCACTAATGTTAACGGCTTAAAAATAACACGTTTGCTTGTATTAGGATTAATAACTGTAGCATATAGTGTCTTGGTGCTAAGATTCTGCTTAACCCTGTCTCTATTTCTTACATGAAAGTTTAATTGATTGTTCAATCCCTTATGTACTACTAATTTTGTCTGATTCATTGGTCTATTATCCACATATATACCGTCCGCACTAAGAACTAAATCTACGGTCTGGTATCCTAAGTTATATAATGTATGTGCGGTTCCGCTTGTCATTGTTCTTTACCATTATCTTTACTATATTTATCATATAGACACATAAATATCACGATGACTAAAGAACAAGAGCTACAAGATAAATTTCCATTTTTGACTGGTTTGCTCTTTAGCGAAAAAGAGTTTGTCGGCATCGTACAAAACCAAGATAAAGCTATCATTAGTTTTTACGATATTGAACGTTGCAGAACCGAAGGGCATAAGAAACTTATGCTTGAATACGGTGAGCTTTGGTGGTGGGAGTCAAACAGACAACTACCAATCGACATATTCTTATTCCAAGAGATGCAACAACTTCAGTACTGCTTGAGAACGTTTATTCTAAAAGAAACAGATGTTATATTTGGGCCTATTACAAGTATGCAGAATATCCTTAAGAAAAGAATAAAGCGAAGAAGTATTCAGTTGGTCAAGAAAACTATTTAAACCTTAGATACCAATAGATTCAATTGGACTATAATTACCAGTGCGTATCCTATCGCATGGCTTTTCTTAAAGAAATAACCATCAGTTTGTTCCCATACTTCGTTTTCAACGACTTCCCAACTGTTGCCTACTAAGTACCTTTTACCAGGTCTAATCATAGCAAGTATCATTGCCAGTTGTTCAACTGTTTGCGGTAAGTGTTGCTTGATAATGTCGTAATGATTACCTATGTGAAAAAGTTGCTTAACAATTTCTTCGTGCTGGAACAACTCCCACATAGGTTCTTGTGCCAATAGTTTATCCAAGTGTGCTTCGTCATTGATGTCTTTGTAAACACTATTGTTCAATACGTCTACTTTAAAGTATCCTAATTCCTCTGCTTCCTTATGGTCTATTGTACTAAATCCCTCTAACGGAAAACAAGGGATAGGCTGAAAGTAAACTCCGGTGTTGTGTTTTTCATATGATTGCTCACGTTTGATACTAGCAGGTATAGGATTAAAAAGTTCTAAGAACTTATCCCTATTAGCCATATCAATATCAACATCGAAATTTATTTTCATTTTCTACCTTTTATCTTGTTTAACATTAGTTGTATATTATACAACTCTTTGATGGCATTGTCATCCTCTAAAGAATCTAATGCAGATAGCAATGCGTCTAGTTTTCGCAATCTATCCCCATCAAGCTCTTGTCCGCCGATCTTAATTGAGCCTTTCCCATCGAAGCCATCATAGTACGACAGTGTGTTTGCACTCATGCCGTTGATAGTAATTGCATTAGTGTTATTAGTTGTGTACATGCTGTTTGTACCGCTAGTTAACGGGGGATTACCCGTAATTGTCACAGTTGATGCAGACGCAGTTGATGCAGACGGTGTGTAGATGTGGGACTGATTAGCCATATACATTAATCTCCGAACTTGTAAATTACTTCAGTTTCTATTTTACTCTTAAACAGAGTGGTGTACTTAGTTTCTTCACTTTCGTACTTGGTCTTAAAGATCCAATTTCCTTTCTTTACCTTGTAACCCATCTCCAAACTATGTCCGCCGGTCATAGGACCTGCTTCAATATACATGCCGTTAGCCATATATCCTAAACGCAAACTGTGTGTTTCAGCCTGAGACTTAGCGTCTTTGAATGGTAGCTCATGTGCGTATGCGACATAAGTTGTTGCTTTTGCATCAGTAGTAAAGAATGCTAACACTAGAATTATCGCTAGTGTTAGCAAGCCTAAATGAATCTTGCTTCTCTGTGTCATTCGGTCTTCCCCGAATACTCAGCCGCCATTGGGAATATATGTGTAATAGCGTCTGCTACTGCCCATGCTAACTCCATATGCTCTAACTGTGTGCCATTAGCACCACGTAATTCAATGTAATGTATCCAACTACGCAATGTGCCGTTAACGTACAGTCTGCTTAGTGTGTTTCCTTCCGGTAGTACTACTCTTGCCTGCTCTTTAGCAATACCGTTGCTTATAGCGTAATTGTATGCTTCTAAGGCGGTGTCAATTACCTTCTGTTGCAGGTCTGCCCATGCATGATTAAGCAATCCGTCATCTGTAGGAATACTGTTTTGACGATTCTTAGTATCTTGTAATCGTGCTTGTCTAATTTCAAACTCTAAATCCTTTGTAGGGTCTGCATAACGTTGACTGAACTCTTGGAAACTAAAACTTCTGTGTCTCAACAATTGTCTAGCAATGTCTCTGGTTGTTTCTACTTCCATACAAACACTTACCATCTCTAATGGACTCCAGTGTTTGTGCTTAATAAGATACTTTACTAGTTTATCGTTTGTTGCAGTGTTATTCTGATTCTCTGGGTTGCTTACTCTTGCACAATAGGCGACCAAATCTAACAGATCCTGTGGCACTTCTGCTTTAGGGGTCTGGCTATAACTAATTATTTTCGTTTTCATATTTTTGCTTCCTTACAAGCCTGTTTAATTTCATTAACTTCTTCTTTATTTGCAGTAAACAGTTTCATCCAAAAAGGAGGTTCAATGACATCCTGTATCATCTTAACTTGTTCGCTGTTAAACCGTTCTAATAACTTATCACCTGATTCACTTAGGTATACTACCCAAGGACTTATTTTTGCACTCCGTAAATCATGTACTGCCCTATTAGGCGATACTTTAACAAAGTAATCTTGCCAAGGCTCGTTGTTTTCTTCGCCCCATCTTGCAAGATATATAACTGAACGTTCTAGTGCTTTTAGTCCAGGCTCTTTTCTAACATACAGTTTTAAATACTTGTCATACTCACTATCTGATGCCCACTTTTGTAACTTAACACCTGTCTTAATTAAATGCTCTGTGTACTTTACAGGATCTAACCACTCATTAACAGTACATGCTCTGCCGTACTTTACAAACGCTTCGTAATACTGACTTACAATAAAGTCCTCTATAGTTTTAGGCTTTGTTGCACTAGTGTTTATCTCATAAAATATCTGAAATGCTCTGTGTGCCAGTCTAATATGGCTCATATCCTTGTCTGCAAATCTACGTTTCTTTACACACATATGAACTGCCAGAGTAGTCTCTGACTTAAACGACTTTTTACACCATCTGCATTCCATTATTTTAATAGTTCCTTAACTTCTTTATCGTCCCAACCATGTGCTAGTGCTAGTTCTTTTAAATCGTTGTCATCGTTCAATGTTAAGAACAGTTGCACTTCGTCACCTTTTAAGTGTGGCAATACTGAATGCACAAACTCACTTCGTTTGTTCTTCTTCTTTCTGCTGTTGGGCGGTTTAATATAAGGATGATGTTGTATTTTACCACTGCCTGCCGCTGTTAACAACAACCACTGTAACTCAGGGTGCTTACTAACATCCGAAAACTTGTGATTGACCAGTTCATTGACCATCCATATATAGTCAGGTGCTGTACTACCTTGTACACTACTTGCATACCTCATCATCATCCAAGGACTAAATGCTTTTTTTCTTTCAGCATCTAGACGGTTATACCAGCCACGGTCTTTTTTGTCAATGGCTTTCATAACTTCTTGTAAAGGTATTTGCGGTTTCTTTGCCATGCTACTTCTTCTTCCCTTTGTGAAGTTCTGCAATACGCTTCGTCTGTTCGGCTATTTGTTTCTCCTGATCCTTAATTTGTTTCTCTTGGAACTTTAACTTTTGTTCCTGGTGCTCTCTACTGTCCATCATCATTCTCCGTATAGGCTTGTATATAATAAGGTTCGCCGTTAGAAACTGTCTCATGCCATTCAGCATTTGCATTTTCATCGGCACTATCACTTATATATTTAAAACATCTAAAGTCTACCCCATGATACTGGCAAGCCTTAGCAATAGCATACGCCTCCATATCTACAACATCTGCAGGTAACTCTAAGTCAGGATTATCAACAAAGTTGTCGCCTGTACTGCATGTTAATCCTTCGTCTGGGTTGTCAAAACTAATTGTTACATAGTCTTCAAACGGGGTCATGCCTAAGTCAAATCCTAGTTCACAGCACCGCATGTCACGTTGAACAAAGTTACTAACTTCAACTAGGTCTTTACATGTAGGATTAATTCCGCCTGCTGTACCAAAGTTCCAAACTCTTGTTGGCTTGTGTTCTGTTATTAATGCTGATGCTCTTACGGCGGCATTAACTTTGCCTACACCCGTAAAGAACACGTTATCCCAACTCTGCATTTCAGGAGCTTCAGACTCCAATGCTATTAAAATAATGTCTTTAATACTATTCACCTTCAAATTCAATTAATGTATTTACACTATAACCGTGTTTCTCTATTATAGCACTTCCTTCTAAGCTGGGCAAGTCTATTACAGCCAATATTAAGATATTTTCTTTAGGCACATCAAAACATTCATGTACTAAGTCTGCACAGGCTATTGCTGTACCACCTGTTGCAATTAAATCATC
>TARA_B110000238_G_scaffold200003_1_pt1 | contig 18934 bp, 13 predicted proteins | sample TARA_B110000238 | Tara Oceans TARA_B110000238 (sample SAMEA4397569) | marine metagenome | biome: Polar Biome; feature: [SRF] surface water layer (ENVO:00010504); material: water (ENVO:00002006), including particulate matter (ENVO:01000060) such as... | depth 5 m | reverse complement strand
GTAGAAAACTAGCATTATTCTATTGGGTTTTTAAATTGGGATAACACTAGTTTAAATTTAAGCTTGGCGAAGACTTAAGGCCTGTACATAGATACCAAAAATTAAGGAGAACCAGAATATGTCGAGTTTAACAAATATTAATATTTTGATAAATGAGAAAAATTCATAGAACAAATGTTAGTCTGAACTTGACTAACACTTTTACTAAAAATAAAAATGCCAACAAAAAACAAATTTTTAAAAAGGATTCTAATTTGGAGATATAAACATATCTCTGAACAGCAGTTTGTATACGCTTTAAGTATTTTGGTCGGTTTGTTAGCGGGATTAGGAACTGCGGTTTTAAAAAACTTAACTTTTTTTATTGAGAATATTTTAGAAGGAAAATTCATAAAAGATTTTCACTATTCATTATACTTCATTTTTCCGATTATTGGTTTGGTTTTAGTACATATAATTAAAACGAAAATTCTTAAAAAAGAAATCGGTCACGGAATTTCTACAACATTACATGCAGTTTCAAAAAGAAACGGAATCATAAAAAGATATAAAATATATACTTCTTTAATTACTGCACCAATTACGGTAGGTTTTGGAGGTTCTGCAGGTTTGCAAGGTCCAGCAGTTAGTACTGGAGCTGCGCTGGGTTCAACAGTGGCACAGTTGTTTCACATGAATACAAAAACCAGAATGTTATTAATTGGTTGTGCAACTGCAGGCGCCATGTCATCTATGTTTAAAGCACCATTTGCCGCTATTGTTTTTGCAGTAGAAATTTTTAGTTTAGATTTGGCTTTTGCTTCTCTTGTACCTTTGTTATTAGCATCTGTTTCTGCAGTAATTACTTCTTATTTTTTCTTTGAAAATGATGCGTTATTAGGGTTTAAATTGGTGGATACTTTTCAAACAAAAGATATTTTCTACTATATTTTGTTGGCATTCGGTACAGGAGTTGCCTCTGTTTATTTTTCGAAAACTTATTTTTGGATTACAAATTTCTTCAAACGGATAAAAAGGCCAATTCATAGATTATTTTTTGGAGGAATCGCTATTGGGATTATGTTATATTTAATTCCGCCTTTATACGGTGAAGGTTATGGGTTGATCAATAACTTGTTAAAAGGAAATAACTTGGCTGCTTTAGAGGACATTCCTTACAATGTAGATTTTGAAAATGTTTGGATTGTAATTGCTTTTTTACTTTTAATTACCATTTTTAAAGCAATTGCCATGACAACTACGTTTGCCGCTGGCGGAGTAGGAGGTATTTTTATTCCAACGTTGGTCATGGGATCTGCCTTAGGAAATGTATTTGCAAAAATTATCAATCAATTAGGAGGTGATGTTTCGGAGAGTAACTTTACTTTAATAGGAATGACAGGTTTAATGGCGGGAGTATTACACGCGCCTTTAACCGCAATTTTTTTGATCGCAGAAATTACAGGAGGTTATGAGTTATTTGTGCCTTTGATGTTGGTTGCAGCGATCAGTTTCGCGTTTACGAAGTATTTTATTGAAAATTCAATTTATACAACAGAATTAGCGAAGAAAGGAGAACTCATCACGCATAATAAAGATAAAAATGTGTTGATGATGATGAAAATTGATAGACTCATTGAAACCAATTTTAAAGCTGTAAATCCTGATATGTTATTAGGGGAAATGCTGAAAAAAGCGGTTGCAAAATCTACTAGAAATATCTTTCCGGTGATCAATAAAGACAAACAATTTCTAGGAATTGTCTTGTTAGATGATATTAGATCGATTATGTTTGATGCAGAAATGTACAATAGCGTTACTGTGGAAACTGTGATGAAATCTGCGCCTGAAATTATTTTTCATGATGATACTGTTGGTCAAATAATGCAGAAATTTAAATCAAGTGATGCTTGGAATTTACCTGTCATAAAAAACGAGAGATATATTGGGTTTATTTCAAAATCTAAATTATTAACAGCTTACAGAAATAAGTTGATAGAAGTAACGGGTTAGAAAGAAAAAAATAGAAATGATAGAGCATAGTTTTTCAAAACAGATGGGCAAGAAATCTAATCAAGATTTAGAAAATATTTTTGAAGAAAAAGAACAATATACTGATGAAGCTATTGAAGCCGTTATTTTGGAATTAGAAAAAAGAAACTTGATAGATAAAGCGGTAATTTTAGCGCACAAAAAAAGCCTTGAAGAAAACAGAAAAGAGTTAACTATTTCTAAAAATTATAAAGTTGATGAAAGTCCTCTTGAAGAATTAGTGCAGCCTATATTATATTCTAAAAAAGCGATTCAAGCTTTTACTATTTTCTTTTCCACACTTTTTGGTGCTGTGCTACTCATGAGTAATTTAAAAGAAATGAATAAACCTAAGGAAAGAAACCAAGTGCTTCTTTTTGGAATAGGTTACACCATTTTTACACTTGTTCTTCTTAATTTTCTTCCAAGAATGTTTTTTATCACTTTAATTTTTAACATTATTGGCTATGCGGTATTGGTTGAATATTTCTGGAATAAGTATCTAGGAAAAGAAATAGCGTATCAAAAGAAAGCAATTGCAAAAGCCTTAATTGTTTCACTATTAATTTTAGTTTTTATTGTTTCGCTTCAATTTTCACCAATAGCTTTAGAGCAATAAAACTAGCTCCAAGGTTCTTTATTAGGTTCCAACTGTTTTTGACTCGTCATAACTGTTTTTGGTTTTTGTTCGGTTTCTCCAATTTTTAAACATGAAAATAATAAAAAACAAACTTCTAAATCTTTTTGATATAAAATTTGTAATTTAATTCGGTCTGTAAAATTTGAGTCTAAAAATGATTCGTCAATTTCTGCAATTTTAGTTCCGTTTTTGTAGATGGAAATTTTCTTTTTAAAATGAATTCTTATTTCATACGTAATCTCATTAAAATCAATTGAGTAAATTGTTTTTCTATTGTTTTGAGAAATAAGATGAATCAAGTTTTCATTATTTTCCTTGATGGTAAAGACCATTTTCCATTTCCAAAATTCAAACTTTTTTATAATAGAAAAGATGATTTTTTCATCCGAATTAAAGATTTCAGAGCCAAATTTCCCGAAATCCATAAACCATTGAGAATTGTAAATTTTTTGTTCAGATTTATAGATATCTAACCTATTATTAAAATGTTTTATGGAATATACTTCGGTATTCATCGGTATTATTTTTTGTTTAAAAATTTTAGGACTACATCAGGAAAATCTGTGAAAGCACCATCTACATTTGCTTCTATGAAAACTGTTTGCATCATTTCTTCAAAGGTAGCAAACTCATCTAAAGAATCTACTCTAAATGTATAAGGATGCACTTTTAATCCTAATTTATGAGCATCAGAAACCAAAGAAGTAAAGGTAAATTTACCATCAACTTTTTTATCTAAAATTTGTTTGTACCAAGGTCCAATTCCATCTGCATAGGTTGCAAAATGTTTTAATTGTTTCGTTTCTCCTGGATCTTCTATAAGCTGAACTAAAAATAATTCTGATTTTAATTCTTTTCGAATCCTTTCTAACTCTATGGCATCAAAACATTGTAAAATGCAGGCATCTTGTTTTGTTGTGTATCCATAATTTGTAAGAACTTTTAATACAATTTCTGTAAGTTTTTTCCCTTCCTTTTGATGAAATTTAGGATTTTTAATTTCTGGATAAATTCCGGTATTTTTTTTAGTTGATGTATTTAAACCTTGAATTAGTTCAACTTCTTCTTGTAAAGAGTGCAATGTAAAGTTTCCTTTGCCTTTAGGAAAACGATTTTTATACACTTGCTCTCCAGTTTCTGGATTAAAACGTTCTGAAACTTGTAGCGTTTTTAGTTCATCGAACGTAAAATCAATCACGTAAAAACGATTATCTTTTCTTTTTCTTTCAGGGAATATTAAAGCAACATTGGTGACATCATCTAAATAAATATCATGAACTACCATAGGAATATTATCTTTACTTAACACTAAATCTTGCTCAATAAAATCAACATTCATAGCATATGCCATCGCTTTTGCTTCTAAAGTGTGTTCTGGTAAATATCCGGAAGCACCTCGATGTGCAATCACTATTTTAGTATTCAAAGTTGATTTTTTTTTAGTTTGATTACAAGAGAATAGTAATAAACAAGAGAATAATAATAAAACTGATTTCATTTAAAGGAAAGTTAGATTTAAAAAAAACACTAATTCTCTAATTTATTACAAAAATGATAATACTGTTTTGCTTGCAATTAGAGAATTTGTGTCATTTATATTTTTGTAAGATATAACTTTTGTAAGTTTACCGTATGAAATTAGTAATAAATGTAATGTTTGGTGTTTTCTTAGTTTGGATGATAACGGGTCTTTATTTAGTAAATACAGATCATGAAAAGGCACAAATTGTAATGGGTTTAGGCGTACTCTATTTTGCGTTCTTATTTATGCCTTTTTTTATTTATTTCAGATACAGAGATGGTAAGTACAAGAAATATATTTTGACCGATGAAAAGTTGAAGCAAGCTTTTGATCAGCAAGGAAAGAAATAATTCCTCCTCTTTTTAGAGAACTACAAAAATAAAATATTCAACATAGCTTGTTTTTTTATGTTGATTTTAATATGATTTGAATTTTTGTTTCACATCTAAAGGGATGCTATGTGCAAACCTCGCTAGGCATTCTAGAAACGAACTTGTCTGTATCTCCTTTTAATTTTTTGGAAATGAATTTTTGTTATTTTTTAACATTATGGCTAATCGCCGATATGTTCATCCTATTTTTCCCCACCATTTTTGTTATCAAGCTATTAAATATTGTTGCTTTGCTTTGTGAGCGATTAACTATGAGGTGAAATTCATTAAAATACTTTTTATATTAGAGGAATGCATCCAAGAATTGGTTGGTCTTAACCAAGGTTTTACTTGATGAATTATTGTGATAAGTGCTTTAAATTTAGAACTACTATTGTGTACAATTTTGGCATATATATTAGGTTTTTGCAATCGGTCTATACCCTCTCGATTTGTAAGTGATTACATTAGCTTTTTGGCGGGTATTTCATTTCATTTTATAAAGTAAGAAAATTACCTATTGAATGGATTTGTGATATTAAATATCTTTGGAATGAGACACTAATGTAGCAACTGTGAAGTAAAAATTATAATAAACTCTTTAAATTAATCTCCCAACAAGAAAAGTATAAGAAAATAAAAAGAAATTTAAGGACTAAAAAATCGAATTTTTCACAATTTCATTAAGTCTAACAATTTTCACGATTAGTTTAACATTATTACTTGAATTAATCGTCTAATAACTCAAATTTAAAAATATTTTTTTAATTTATCTGTATGCTTAAATAAGACAGCTGATTAATGAACTGTCACTAATTTAATGATATATAGTAGTTAAAATAATTAAAATTCAATATGTTTTTTTGAGTCTGTTTAGGTATAAGCTGTTATCAACATAGATGAGGGCAATTGTAATTAGAAAATATTTTTTTGAAAGAAAAATTAAACTACTGATGCAATAATTAAATTGTTATAAATAACGAAAAAAAAAGGTTTTGTTACTTTAGTGTAGGGGCTTGCTTTATTTTTAAGAAGAGAATAACTTAAGGTATTTCTAAAATAAGTGTATCGATATATATTCCTTTTTCCGCAAGGTAAAATATGAGAGGTAATCAACAAACGATTAAAGATAGACACTATGAAAAACATTCTTTTACCTACAGATTTTTCAGATAATTCATGGAATGCTATACAATATGCAATTGAATTATTTAAAGATCAAAAATGTAATTTCTTTTTATTGAACACGTATACTCCGACGCTTTACAATTTAGAATTTATGAAATTAAATAAGGGAAAGGTCGGTTTAATTGAGACAATGAATGAAACATCAAAAAACAACATACAGGAAGTAGAAGATAAAATTGAAAATCAATTTAAGAACCCAAACCATACATTTACTAAAATTTCTTCATTTAATACCTTAATAAGCGAAATAGAAGAGTTGCAAGAGGATTATGTAATGGATTTTATTGTAATGGGTGCGAAAGGAGCAACGGCGTTAAAAGAAGTTTTATTTGGATCTAATACAGTGCATGTAATTAAAAATGCAAAATGCCCCGTTTTGGCAGTTCCGAGTGGGTTTACTTTTGAATCTCCGCAAGAAATACTATTTCCATCAGATTATGAGGTTTCTTTTAGTGAAAAAAGGGTACAACAGATTCTAGACATTGCAAATAGATATCATTCAAGAATTAATATTTTAAATGCGCCTTATGGCTGTGGTTTATCTAAAAATCAAGAAAATAATAACCAAAAATTAGACAATTTATTCAAAAATATTACCCATTTATTTCATAGCCTAAATGGTAAAAATGTAACAGAGGCAATTGCTAACTTTCAATTAGGAGTGCGAGTTAATTTGTTAGTTATGATTAAGAATAAACATTCGTTTTTTGAGAATTTGTTTTTTAAATCAAATATTAATGAAGAAGGGTTTCACATAAATATTCCCTTTCTAGTAATACCTTATAAATTATGAAGTCGGTCTAAAAGACTTTAATTAACGTAGTGTTTAAGCTTTACTATTGCTCTTAAGGCTCGTCTTTACAATCCCTCCCATTCAGCTATACCAAATCTCTTTTAGGCGTTTTTTTAAGATAAATAATGGAAACACTTTGTACCTTCCGGTTGTACTTCATTAAAAATTATTCATATCATGAAAAAATTAGTCCTCCTTTTAATTACGTCAGTAATTATCTCGGTAAATGCTCAAGTTTACCAAACCCCAAAAGATTTAACTTTAGATTGGAAAGAAAGTTCCACGACTTTTAATGTCGTTGAATCGCAAGGAACATTTAGTAAAGTTTTATTAGAAAGTAATCCTGTTTTAGATTATAATAGCTCTGATATAGATACTAAAATAGAACCTACTGCGTCTTTATTTGAACAGATCAAGGTTGATCATGCATTAGATTCATACAAACGTACTAATTTAGAAACCATAGATATTGATTTTGGTACGGTAGCAGATTTTATAATATTCACAGGAATTGGAGCAGTAGCAAATACTGGCGTTTCTACATTTACGGGTAATGTTGGATCTAATGCAGGTGCAATAGCTGGTTTTGGATCACCTTCCGTTTTAAACGGAGTGATAGAAAATGCAAATGCAGTGACGCTGCAAGCTTCTATAGATTTAGCAGCAGCTTGTGTTCAGCTTCAAGGTATTCCAACAACAATAGCAGATCATGCTGCGATATTTGGTAGTGTAGGCGGGGAGTCTATTTATCCTGGGGTTTATTCTGTTGGAACAGCAGTGGAGATTATTGGAACATTAACGCTAGATGCTCAGGGAGATCCAGATGCGATGTTTATTTTTAAAATTACAGGAGCACTTAGTTCAGTTGCGGGTGCTGTCGTTCTTTTGGCTAACGGAGCCTCATCTGACAATGTATTTTGGATTGCCGTTGGCGCAGTAGGTCTAGGTGCAAATACTACGATGATTGGCACGGCAATAGGATACCCCGGAGCAGTATCATTGGGAGCAGGTGGTTCTATAGATGGTAGATTGTATGCTACTGCTGGAGCGATCGCGACCGATTCTGGTGAAGGAACAATCCCAGTACCTGCCGAATCTGATCCTGTATCTTCTGGCAATGAAGGTGGTTTAGAGAGTAATGGTGATTTAGCAAGTTTAATCGCTAAAAGAACTTTTAAGAGAGAAAAAGAAGGAAACGTTTTACATCAAAAACAAGCTCAAAATTTATTCAATAAAAATAAATCAAAAACAACATCATTAATAGATTATTTGCCAGAAACAGGCGTGTACAAATCGGAAGTTGCATATGTATCGAGTCCCGAAGATTTATTAAATATAACAAATGCAAAAGAAGTTTTATCTATCGATTATTATCAAGATGAAAAAAGAATTTCTGCAGTGTTTGCGACGATTACTGAAGGTAAAGTTTACGACCACTCTAAAGTAATTTGCGACCGATTAAATAATTCTAGTTTAGAAGATATTAGAACCGTAGAAGTGAGAAACCATAAAATTATTAGTTCTAAAATTAAAAGACCTACTGGGCAACTAGAAAAAACATTAAGTTTTTCAATAAAAATGGAGGGAAATAAAGACGAGCTATTTAGTTTTTGGAATATAGATCAATTTCCAGCAGGTAATTATCAAAACTATCAAATATGGGGGAGCTCTTATCCTCAAATATTTTCAATTGCTAATTTTATTATGGATACCCATGCATCGAAAAACGGGTTGATCAGCACGCAAATAGAGAATGTATTACCAAACGTTTTTGTGAAATCAGGAAGTTATTCTAACGGTGTTGTAAATTTAAATATTGTAAATAAAACAAATGAAAAGTCAGTAGATTTTATCGGAAATATAGCAGAGACTGAAGTTTCTGAATTTGTTGAGGTAATCAATACTTTTAGTTTATCTGGAGCTTACGATGAAGTCTTATCTATAGAAACAGGTGTTTTATTTGATATTGGATTCTCTTTGAGAACAAATTCTACAGATCAAAAAGATGCATTATATTTAGCGGACGGGCCATGGGGGTTAGATTACTTAGAAGACTATGCTGCAGTTACAAAGTTTGAAGTACATACTTCAGAAAAAGAATATAGTGATGATAGATATGATGTAGATAGAGATGCATCAGTATCTGGAGAAGTAAAAGGGAACATTAACTTATTTAGACACCTTTTACCAGGAGATCAAAGCTTAAATGTAGATGAGTTTGAGTCTGTAAACTTTAATGTGTTAAATTCAGAGGGTTTAGAGATTATAATTATGCAAGATGAAGATAGAGCATGGGAAAACAGATTGAGATATACAATTCCCTTAAATTTAGAAGAAAAAGCATACACTATTGCCTTTGAAGACTTTGTGGATGCTAGCGGTCAATCTGTAGAAATTACAAATATTAAGACAATCGTATTTTCAGTAATTGGAGATTATATCAATTTTAAAGCTTTTAGTTTTTCTGTAAATACATTGTCTTTTAGTGCTAAAGGAGTTTTGGTAGCAGAACAGTTTTACAATAAGGAAAACAAGAAAATAATAAATTATCCGAATCCATTTTCGAATTCTACGACTATTGTATTGTCAGATCCATCTCAATTTATTAATATTCAGGTTTTTGATCTACTAGGTAGAATCGTAGATGTGCAAAAAATTAATGCAACAAATACTTCTCATAAAGTTACTTATAGTGCTCCAAAATTAAATATGGGCATCTATAAATATCGTTTAACGAATGATTACAATAAGGTGTACTCTGGTACTTTTATTATTAAATAAGTTAATACAACACCAATTAATCTACAAGGCAAAAGTTTACTCTTTTGCCTTGTTTTTTTAACACTAGTTTTCTAGGTAGTAGCTGTTTAAAATTTAAAGCAAATTCAGTCAAATTAAAATGAGCTTCAGTAGAAGAGACAAGACTACTTTAGGGTCCGTATACTCTGATTAAACTTCTTTATAGATGTTTATGTTAGAGTTTAGACTGAGGAATATAAAGGGTTTGTGTAAAAGTTGATAATAATAAAATATGTACAGAATGATTATCATCAAATCGTTTAAACGATAATCATAATTATTGTATTTCACAAAAAGTTATTCGATTGCTCTAGTTTTTTTAAATAAGGGGTTTCTTAAAAGAATCCATTTAAATCGCAAACCGAGTTCTGTAAAAGTAAAACTAGCTGCATTTGCAGACGCAACTGCAGAGGCGATGTTACTTTGCATTCCGTAGATGTTGATCAAGCTTCTTTCAGAGAATTTATAGCCCAATTTAGCCTGAACTCTATAGGTGCTTTGCTGATCGCCACCTTCTATAAATTGAAAACCAGTTGCAGCGGTTAAACCATAAAACCACTCTTTATTTTTTGCAACAGCTTCATCTTTTATAAGATCAATAAATAGTTCTACAGCATTAAATTTACTTGGACTAAAATAAATGGTTGGTACTTGGTTTTTAAAAGAGATGTTTTGATAGTTAACACCACCTTTTAAAGAGGGTTTCTCTAAAATTTGATAATAGAGAGAAGTAAATAATAAATTTCTTGTATTTTCATCACTTTGAAAGGTATAATAATACTGCGTAAACCAACCTACATTAAAGTTTGTATTCAAACTGTAGTTTAATATTAGATTGTTTTGTACAATTTCTCTATCCAATAACTCCGCATTAAAATTCTGAATATCTCTTTTGTAACCTAACTTTAAACTTTGAAGTTTAAAAGGTTTCATGTGAATTGAAATATCTGTTAATAATTGATTATACCTATTAATTTCTGAATCAGATGAAACAATACCTAAACTCCCATTTAAGATTACGTTGTTTAATAATTTGTAAGAGGCACCTACTAATAAATTATTAGAAATAGCTTTTAAGTTAGTCACACTATTTGAGGTTGTTCGATATTGATAGCTTGCTAAGATTTTGAATTTAGTTGAATAAGGAATTTCAGAATTAACGTTGTAAACATTTGCTTCATTATTACCATTATCATAAGAGTAAGAAGCTTTAGCTTCTAAAAAAGGTGTGAAACTTATATCTAATTCTTTGATAAAATTCATAGCATCTTTCTGATTTTTATAAAAGGTTAAGGTATTTTCTGCGCTCTCGTATGCATTATAAAAATCACCAGAAGCTTTTAAGGCATTCGCTTTACCTAAATTACCATCAAAAGAAGCACTGTCTTTTTTTAAGATTAAATTATAATCTTTTAGACTTTTTTTAAAGTCACTTTTATAAATATGAAGTGTCGCTCTTAATGAAAACATCCAATTTTCTGGAGTTTTATTATCGTTGAATAGTTTACTAATGGCTGCGGTCGCCAAAGCATATTTTTTATTCCAAATTAAGGCTTGTATATATCGCTCTGTAGTTTGATTTTTAAAAGTTTTCGAAGTAGTGTTAGTTACACTTTCTAATGCTTTTTTACTAAAACTTAAAGCGGTTTTATGATCCCCATTTAAGTGATGCGCTAAAGAAATTCCATTTAAAGCAGTTAGTTTGTTTTCTAAATTTGCGCCAATTACTTCGTATGTTTTTATCGCTTTATCTATTTGTTTCGAAATTAGATAAAGATTAGCAAGGTTTAGTAATGTTTCTTTATCCTCTTTAAAAGAAGAGAAATTTTCTTTTAAAATTCTTTCAGCCTCATCATATTTTTGATTTGATACTTTTTCATTCGCCAAACCTAAGCGCATGTATTTTTTAGAAACTAAAGCATTTTGGTTTCCTGGTAAAATAGTCAATGCTTTATCAACATAAATTAAAGCATTCGTAAATTCTTTTAAATTAGATAATGTATTTGCATAGCCTAGTAGTGCAGAAAAGTTAGTGCTATTTTCTTTAATTAATTTTTTATAATATTTTTTTGCCTTTGTAAAATTTGTATTCCATAAAAGAGACTCCGCATAGTTTAGTTTCACTTCAAAATCAGTAGGGTAATCCTGTAAAAGATTTGTAAACAATTGAACTGCTTTTTTAGATTCGCCTAATAAACCGACAGCTCGTCCATAACAAAGTCTTGCGGTTTTATTTTTTGGGAACGTTTTTAAGATCTTTTTAAAAAAGAACTCTGCTTCTTTGTATTTACCAGTTTCTAAATAGTTAAAACCCTCTTTCATTTCTTGTGAGACAATATTTAGACTGACGAAAAAAAAAATACACAAAGAAAAATATTTTAAACGCATAGGGGGTTTTTTAGAGAGTTAAAGATAAACAGGCTTTATTCATCTTAAGTTTAAAGGTAAACTTTTTTTAACAATAATTTATGGTAAAATATTTGTTTATATTTAATGTTTGTTTTTTGGTAATTTTGAGGTCACTAGATAATTTCATATATTAGAACTTAATAAAATAGGGTCGTTATATATTTACATAGAAAATACAATTTTCTTGATGTTAATGATTGATGTAAAATAGCACAAAGTGACAAAGGATCTCTTTAATGTGATCGGAAGAAGGGTGATTTTTTTAAGACAAAAACCCAATATTCTTAATTATATAGTATAACAGTTATTTATTTAAATAGATAAAATGATTTCATACTTAAAATCACTAAAAATAAAACAGGAACAAATATTTATGATAAGTGTATTTCTTGTAAATGGAGGTAACTATTTGTATAATTTAATTTTAGGAAGATATTTAGGTCCAGAAAAGTTTGCTGATGCTGCAATTTTAATCACTTTTTTACTTGTACTTTCTTTTGTTGCGATGACTTTTCAATTGGTTACTGCAAAGTTTTCAGTATTGTTTGAAGATACTGTTTTTTATAATTTTATATCTAAAATGTTTAAAAACGCGATAATTGTTGGTCTTATTTTAGGAGTACTTGTTGTGTTATTTTCGACACAATTGCAAATTTTTTTTAAAACTTCAACTTCTACCATGTTTGTGGTTTTTGGTTTAGGGGTTCCTTTTTATTTTTTAATGAGCGTAAATAGGGGGGTTTTTCAAGGGAAAAACGAATTTACATCTCTTTCTATTACGTATCAAGGAGAAATGATAAGTCGTTTATTAATTACTTTTTTACTTTTTTGGCTCTTAGAAATTGAATCTTCAATTTTAATTTCGGTAGGAATTTTTTGTTCTCTTATCGTTGCTTTATTTCCCTTTAAATTAAAAAACTTTACTTTTTTAAAATCAGTGAGTTTAGAAGCTCCAGAAAAGAAATTAGTACTGCGTTTTTTTACAATTACTGCCTTTTATGAATTAACTCAAATCATAATTAATAACAGTGATATCTTATTAGTAAAGCATTATTTTACACAAGTTGACGCCGGTTTATATGCTTCGTTAGCTTTAATTGGTCGCCTTGTTTATTTTATTGCTTGGATGTTTGTAATGCTTTTATTACCAGCGGTTATTCAGTTACAAAAAGATGGTAAAGCTACCGTGCCAATTTTATTGAAATATGTAAGTTATATCGCTGCAATTGCTTCTTTAATTATTGTTTCTTGTTTTCTATTTCCACAGCAAATTATGAGCGTTTTATTTGGTGGCGAATATGTTTCTATTGCTCCTTTATTATGGAAATATGCCTTTGCAACTGGTCTTTTTGCAGTCTCCAATATTTTTGCTTATTACTATTTATCTTTAGATACATATATACCTGTGGTTCTTTCGGGTTTATTTGGAATGGTACAAGTTGTTTGTATCGTTTTCTTTCATGATTCTTTGGAGCAAGTTGTTCATGTGCAGATTGGAACAATGATTTTATTGATGATTATGCAATTAAGCTTTTTCTTTTTCTCTGACTTTGCCGCAAGGAAAAAAAAAGAAGTCTAGACCTTTCATCTATTTGACGAGAGCGAAAGATATTTGGCAATGCAACTAAAAATAATATTTTTATAATTTATAAATTAGAACAGCAATTAAAAACAACAAGTATGAAACTAGCCATTGTAACCGCTTACCCCCCGAGTAAAGTAACTTTAAATGAGTATGCTTATCATTTGGTTAAAAGTTTTAGACAAAGCGAAAAAGTAACAGAGTTAATTTTGTTAACGGATGCCACTCCTGGTAAAAAACAGATCAATTTTACTGAAAATGGATGTGAAATTGTCATAAAAGAATGTTGGAAGTTTAACAGTTATGCTAATATCTTAAATGTAACAAAAGCTATAAACCAAACAAAACCAGATGCAGTCTTGTTTAACTTGCAATTTATGAAATTTGGGGATAAAAAAGTAGCTGCAGCTTTAGGTCTAGTTCTGCCTTTGGTTTGTAAAATTAAAAAAATACCAACAATTGTTTTACTCCATAATATTTTAGAACAAGTAGATTTAGAAAGTGCTGGTTTTACAGCGAATAAAATTGCACAAAATATATATAATTTTATAGGTACAACATTAACAAAACTAATTTTAAAAACAGATTTAGTTGCCGTTACTATGGCTAATTATGTAAATACTTTAAAGGATAAATATAAAGTGGATCATGTTAAAATGATTCCTCACGGAACTTTTGAAATACCAGATAATCCCTCACAAAAATTACCAGAGGGCCCTTTAAAAATTATGGCTTTTGGTAAATTTGGAACCTATAAGAAAGTGGAATCTATGATTAAAGCGATAGAAATTGTAAGAAAAGAAACAGGTTTAGATTTAGAAATTGTAATTGCAGGTACAGATAACCCAAATGTACCCGGGTATTTAGCAAATGCTAAAGAAACCTTTAAACATGTTCCACAACTTAACTTTACTGGGTATGTAGAAGAGATTGAAGTAGCATCTTTGTTCATAGAAAGTGCTGTCGTTGTTTTTCCTTATACATCTACAACAGGAAGTTCTGGGGTATTGCACCAAGCAGGCAGTTATGGCAGAGCAGTAGTGATGCCAAATTTAGGAGATTTGTCTACTTTAATAACAAGTGAAGGCTACAGAGGCGAGTTTTTTGAGCCAAATAGCATACCAAGTCTAGCGAATGCAATTAAAGCAGTTGTTTCTAATGACGCGTATAGAATTGAGTTAGGAGAAGCAAATTATAAAGCGGCAATAGCTTTTCCTATGGAAAGAATTACAGCTATTTATTTGAAAGAATTTCAACATATTATTGATACTAAAAAAGCAGCTAAAAAGAAGTCATTTAAAGTATCCGCTATTCAGAAATAAACTTAAAAGATGGTTTTTTAATACCATCCCTATTTAGGAAACCAAATTTCTTTTGAGGGTATACACGCCAAGGAATCCTGCCAACTACTTCTTGGGGTACTTTATCAAAATCGTATAGCGTCCAAGACATAAAAGGAATCGAATTTTTAGCCAATACGTTCTGCATTTCTTTATAGTAATTGGCTTGTTTTTCTTCCGAACTTGCAAAAGGCCTCCAAAAACCCCCATAAGAAGATACCCCAAACTCCTGCAAAATGATCGGTTTGTTGTTTTTAATTTTGTTTTTTAGCGATATATACTCTTCTTCAAAATCAGCTAGGTCTTCGTAATAATGAAAGGAAACCACATCTACTTTATCTTGCAAAATAGTAGCACTTTTTACATTCGACCAGCCAATGGTAATTGGATGTTTTTTATCAATAGTCTTTATAATAATAATCATGTAATCTAACCAAGCAATTACATTTTCTTTCCCTCTAGAATCAAAATCTAAATCTGGTTCATTTTTAATATCCCAAGCTAAAATAGCTTCATGATTCTTAAATTTTTCTACAATTTTTTCTGCATGCCTGTGATTTAATGTCCAATCTAAAACTTCATAATTTCCATAAAAATCAAATAAAGTAAGGATCACTTTTAAATTTTGTTTTGCAGCTGAATCTAAAACTTTTTGAAGTTTTACTAATTTATCAGCTTGCACATTTGCTTTTCCAAAGCCCACATAGGGTACAAAAATACGGATAGCGTTTAAACCAGCTTCTTTCATGATTTGAAAGTCCTTTTCAATAATTTGTATGTCAAAGTTTTTGCCATACATGTTCCATGGAGTTGCTTGCGGATAATAATTGATTCCTTTTATATTCGTAAACGCAATAGGTGTTTTTATAGAAGTATCTGTAAATTTCTCTGTCACTTCTTTTACCATATGTCTAATGCGCCAAAAGCCATCTTCTAATAACAGAATAATTCTATAACTAGAAACTTCTGAAGATTCTGTAATTAACTTTTCATTTCTAAAAATCTTTTTATATTCTAAAACATTGTTATCTTTTAAAACAATTAGTTGACCATCTTCACTATAAAATTCGATATCTAAATTGTGAATTAAAGATGTAGCGTCTACTGTTATTTTTTTGTTTTTATTATAATTTATAATGTTGAATATGTTTTTTTTTGCATTTTTAGTATAATAATCTTTAATACCGTCTTGCGCATTGTTTTTGTAGCCCATTTGTTTTACATACCAGGCATCTATATAATCAATTTGTAACTCATTTATTTTTTCCTCGCTAATTACTCTCCCCTCATTCCCATCAAGTGTCCAATTTATCTTTGGTAGATATTGGTCTACTTTTTTTCTTCCAATGTGTAGCATTTTACTTCTATCGGCACCCGTATTTAAAAAGCTATACAAGGAGCTTGTTAAAAATAAAAGGATAGAGATTATAAAAAGATACGCACCCATTAAGAGACCTCTAATAATTTGCTTATTAGTTTTTACCATAGTTTTATATCTTTAAACTCTTTTTCAATCCCCGCGGTTTTTGTAATTAAGCGATACATGCTATTATCAAATATATTCGGGTCTAAATAGAAATCTGTAAATCCGTTTTTAGATTCTTTATGCATTTCATTTATGAGCCTATTATTTTTGAAGATAGATAGTTTTACAGACAATCCGTCTGGAATTATTTGATTCATAAAACTTTTTAAGGGTCCTATTTTTAGACTTCTATTATTTTTAGAAAATACAACTTTATAATCTTCAATTACTTTTTTATAGTTTAGAACTAGAACATCGCTCTCAGAAATACCAATAAAATATCCTTTTACTTTCCAGGTTTCTTCATATTCTGGATGTATTACTTTAGCTTTTGCAATGCCATTAATTGTAGAACCAAAAGTTTTTAAAATATTACCGCTTTTGTTGGTAATAATAAACTCTATAAAACTTCCGTCGCTTACAATATTTTTGTTGTTATCTTTTACTACAGAGGTATAAAATGTGGTTATCTGGTTACCGTCTGCGTATTCATGATTTCTGTTTACAAATAATTTAAAGTTTTCAGCAATCCCTGGCATCACATTCACATCGAATTCTTTGGAATTCAAGCCAAAAGATTCTGAAGAAATAATTATTCTTCCGCTTTTTAAAGGAGAAAAAATATTTTTATGACCAATCAATATATCCGTGTAAATAGGTTCTTTTTCTTCTGATTGTAAAAATTGATGTTTTACGATCACTTTACTGTCGTTTCTTATAGGGTTGTCTAAGCTGTCTGTTGGTATTACAACCAACATGGTATAGTCTACATTTCCTGCATTAATGCTTTGCGGCCCTAGATATGTTTCCATAGTAGCCGGTTCTTGTATAGAAAGAATGGTAATAGTGCCAGTAAGTATTTCCTGAGTATCTAGTAATTTCCAAAATAGAGTTCCTCTTTTTTTTGTTAGGAAGTTCGGTATTTTAAAGGTTAGTGTATTCTTTACTCGGTTGGGCTCTATAACACTTGAGCCGTAACTATTGGAGCAGTATAGTAGAAAATTAGTGCTATTTGACACATTAAACTTAAGTAGGACTTTTGCACCCGCAACAAATTCCTTTTTGTCAGACAAGAGGGAAATAGCAGAACTAACAGTTGTTTCTTGGGCTAAAAAAGAGACAATTATTGTTTGACAAAATAGTAGTAAAAAAAGTTTTTTTAACTCCATTATTTAGGATTACCAATGTAACTGTTTAATTCAATTTTTATATAACTAAACAAAGGGTGGTTGACCTTTTGCAGCTTATCTGTTGTGTGTTTTCTATTTCTATTAGGCAATATTTTAGCGGCAATATTTTTATTTGGCAAACCATTTACAAAACAATAGCGCATATTATCATTTATTATTTTTATTATTGGATTTTTAGAAATAGAATATTGAAAGTGTAATTTTCTCTCTTGTCGTATTCCTTCTTTTAAAAATAAATTGTCAACCCAAATTATCTCCTTATTTTTATTATAAAAAGTTATGATTACTTGTGGAACCGTTATTTCTTGGGTTCCACTGTTAAACAAAGTTCCATTTATAAATTTGGATGTGGTGTTCACATTACTTAAAACAATATCTTTAAATAAGTCAGAATTTGAAACATTTCCTGCAGCATGTAAATTAAATTTTGTGGGCTGTTCACTAAGTTCTAAAGGAGTAAATTCGTCTGGATTAAATGTTTTTGGAATCGAATCTTTTAGTTTAGACCAAGCAATACCCTCAAAATTAATTCTAAAAGCACTTATTTCTTTGGGCATTAACTTATGTTTTATAATATGTTTTGCGCTGTAAGTTGCCAATTCTTTGCTATCATCATTGTAAAGTGTCCCTTTTAAAACAACATCAGCAGGCACATTGTCTATATTTTGTACTGTACCAATAATAGCATACCGCTTGTTGAATTTTATCAATTTAGCAGATACTATTTCTAAAACGGGTTGTTTTAGAACATCTTCATGGTGTGTTTGTTCGGTTGTAATTCTTCTTCTTCCTTGGTTAAAATAACTCGTATTATTTTTAGAGTACAATTGATCTGGAGGTAAGTCTAAAGATTTCTTATCTGGCTTTAAAAACCATTTTCCATTTCTTTTTACAGCAGTTTTAAAAGCAGTTTTAGATAATCTTTCTAAAGGAGTAATCCAGTTTGTCTCTACCTTTAATGACGCTACATTGTCTGTTTGTTTTAATACTTGTATTGCAATTTCATCTAATTTAGCATAGGAGTTTAACAAACCATCTGTTACATATATTTCTAATAAATATTGAGAACGCGTAAGAAGGCTTTTAGGATCTATATAGGTGTAGCTTTTATTTAATTCTTTAAAATCTAAAGCATCATAATATGCCTTTACTACGTTTTCTGGAGACCTTTGAGTTTCATTTTTAATATAGAAGATATAGGAAGCATACGCTGTAATTAATATTAAAAGTACCGTCCAAGTGTGAAAAGCCTTTAAAACAATACTAGGAAATTTGTTATATTCATTTTTAAATTTAAAATATGCTGGTTTTGCTTTTACTTTTATTTTCAAACCTCTTACAAGTAAAGATTGTATGTTTAAAAAAAAGGCAATAAGTACGGTTAAAAAAGGGATAATTCCCCACATTATTTTAAGCCAAATGGCAACATCTTCTTTTGGTAAAATAGAAGAAATAGGAGGGATATTTAATTTTTCCCAAACCATAATACCATTTTCTAATTTAGACAAACGCTGCCAGCCACAGAAAAATAAAACAGGATCATAAAATTTATCATTAGAAAAAAT